>Ga0316207_10000253_pt1 | contig 102279 bp, 100 predicted proteins | sample 6weekpyrite_MG_FD_204943 | JGI IMG/M metagenome (GOLD analysis project Ga0316207, IMG submission 204943) | Microbial mat bacterial communities from mineral coupon in-situ incubated in ocean water Damariscotta River, Maine, United States -... | ecosystem: Environmental > Aquatic > Marine >...
TATTTCAAAGCCTCACGCCCCGACTAGACGGCAGTTTTTGTTTAGGGTTACCCCTAAGGCTTGAAATTCGAAACATTCCCGACACTAACCCATGCACCGGCCTGTTTTTCGTAGAGCTCTATCCAAGCCGATTGGAAGCTGAATTCAGAGCCATCCCGCGCGCCTTTTGCTTCCACTTGCACAATCACCCAGCCAAGTGTGCCGTCAGCGGAAACTTTCACGACGGGCGGCACCATATCCCGGTAATATTCAAAAGTGGTTGAGCCAATATAAGCACTGAACCTTTTCTTTCGGGCAGCTACGGTTGGGTAGCTGATAACACCCCGATTGGCTGAAATGTAGGGTTCTACACCGCTGTCGAGCCACGCCTCCAGTCTGATATTCTTGTGGGCGTCTAATACCTGTTTATGCAGAGCCAAAAGCGCTTTTTCATCAGGCGTGCTATCTGCATATGCCGGTGCCGCCAAAAGCAGCACCGACAAAATTATGATTAGTTTTTGCATTGGCTTTCCCGGTTATTCATTCCCTGCAATGGCTTTCAAAAGCACATACCAGTGATCAACATTAGAGAAAAAGCTATCCACAGGCATGCGTTCGTTCAAGCCGTGAGCAAAGGCATCGCTGCGTTTCATGTATATCCCGTTTACACCGTAGCTCGGGATGCCAGCCGCACGAAAATGCATGCCGTCGGTACCGCCAGAAGACATGGCGGGGATAATCTCCAGCCCGGGGAAACGTGTGTCCACGGCTTTTCTTAGGGCTGCGAGCACATCTTCCCGGAGGGGTGATGCATCTGTCTCTGTGGGGTCGGAAATCATCTTGATTTCCACAGCGTCATTACCAATCACCCTTTTAAGTGTGGCGATCGTAGCTTCCACACCTTCACCAGGAAATACCCGGCAGTTTACATTGGCTGTGGCCGATTGCGGCATAGCGTTTGGTGCGTGCCCTCCGCGCAGCATAGTGGCAACACAAGTTGTGCCTGTGGTGCCCACCGTGCCCGAGTTGGCGCGCAGTGTATCAATTGCCCATTTGTCTGTGGGGTCTTCTGCAAAACGGCTCATGGCTCTGCCTAAATCACCGGGTGTTTTGGGGCCTGTGCCGCGGAAATAGGCGCGTGTTAATTCGCTGGCACGTACCGGAAATTTATAAGCCTGAATATTTTTGAGGGCAGCTGCGAGGTCGTAAATGGCATTATCTTCGCGGGGGCGGCTTGAATGCCCGCCCGGATTTCTGACTGTGATTTCAAAATCAATATAGGTTTTCTCTGCCGCCTGCATGCCGTAACTCGCGGGCGTGCTTCCGTCTTCCCCGATAGCACCACCACCCGCGTCTGCGTTCAGCACAAATTCGCTGTCTGTTAGCTCGCGGTATTCATTTACCAGTGCGCGGGTCGAGATCATGCCGGTTTCTTCATCACCGGAAAAGGCGATAATCAAATCGCGGTTGGGGACCCACCCCTCTGCTTTCAGGCGAAGAAAATTTGCGGTTACGGCTGTCATGCCAGCCTTGTCATCGCTGGTGCCGCGGCCAAAGAAATAACCGTTTTCCTCGATAAGGGTATAGGGGTCACGCTCCCAGTCGCTCGCCAGCGCGTCAACAACGTCCATATGGGCCGAGATGCTGATCGGTTTTTTGCCCGATGAGCCGTCGCCGCGGTAGCGTACGATCAGCAGCGCTTCGCCGCCATCCACTTTCTTGACGTGAATATCATCTTTTGAAAAACCACCTTTTTCGAACTTGTCTGCCAGGTAATTGGCCAGCCCCAACACTTTGTTATGGCCTTTGGCTGTGCGCATTTCGACCGCGGTTTTATAGATCTCAAACGCCAGTTTATTATGCGGCGCGTCACGGTCTGCACCGGTGGCGGGCGTGGTTGCCAGCGCGGTAGCCAGCGCCAGGCTTGTGATGAAGGTCTTAATCATTGTCTGTTTCTCCAGAGGCTTTATTTTGCGTTGAGTATTTTATCAAGGATGGCTTTGTCGTCAGGCAACAGGCCAGAGGCGGGCAGGCGGGGTACCAGTTTTTTCCAGTCGGGCCACATTTTGAAGGCCTTGGCAAACAAGGGCAGGCTTTCGTCTACATAACCACCGGCGGCCAGCGTTGCCGCGTGCCAGAAAACCGCTTCGTGGCTGTTTGGCATCATTTCTTCAGCTTTTGTATAGGCTGCGAGCGCCTCTTCCACTTTGCCTTCCGTCCAAAAATCGTCACCCGCCTGCATCATTTTGTAGCCGCGCGCGACACCCAGTAGTCTGCGCATCTCTTTGATGGGGTTTGGATTATCATCCACGCGCAGGTCAAATTTCGTCGCGTTCCAGCGCCCTTTTGAAGGGTCGCCCGATACTACAATCATCGCGGCTGATTGTTTGCCGCGAATATCCCCGCCTTCGCCTTGCGCAGCTTCCAGCGCAGCCATCATACGCTCTGCCAGATCGCCATTTGTGGTGGTGTAAGCTTTTACCATCGCGTCACACACGGTGCTGTTCAGCATCAGGTTAGCCTGCACGGTGAAGCCTTCACCAGCATAATTGCAGTGCTCAACAATTGCGTGGGCGCCTGTGTGCACAGCTGTGCCGCCGTTCGCGTCTACCATACCTACCTGGCGTACATCTTCGTGTGCGTCGCCAGCAACCAGCGCCTTTAGGCTGTCTGCGGCAGATTTGCCTGCCGCCATCATCTCCAGCCCTAGCTTGCCGTAGCTTGGGTCTGTGAAAGACTGAGTTGCCACCGCACCCACGCCGGGCTCCGCCCAGATCACACGTGGGCCAACATTGAACCAGTGGGTTTGCACAGCCACGCCCAAATCGCCGGTTTTTGCGTCGCGCGCTGTAATGGAATATGTGTGGTTTGGTCGAATGGCAAATGGCTTGTCAGCCTGCGCGTAGCTGTTGGCTGCTTTAACCTGCGGCGCCGTGTCACCAGCAACAAGTGGCGATGCGATCGCGCCAAACAATACGCAAACAGCGATTGATTTCAGAAACATTGTTTATTCTCCCAAAACTGAGCCCAAAAGAACGATAGTTGTTAACCTGTTTAAAGACACTCAAAAAATTGAAAAAGCCACATTAATAAACGATAGGCATACCAACAGAGAGTTTTGAGGTGCTAAAAGAAGTCTTACACGTCAAACAATTGGTCAATAATGGCGCAGTTTGGTGTGTTTCCGCCCCGGCAATCACCCGCCATGTTTTCCAGCGCGACTTTCATTTTTGACAAGTCGGCGATCTTGTCAGCAATCGCGCCCGCGTGGGCGAGGGCAACGTTTTTTACATCTTCACAAGCACCGGCGCCGTCGACCATATCAAGCAGTGACGAAACTTCCTTGTTTTTAAAGCCAAGGTCCTTGGTTCGCCGGATAAATTTTAGGCGCTTTAAGTGATCTTCGGAATATATTCGGTAACCGGCCTCGGTTCGAGGCGGGTTAGGCATAAGGCCAATTTTCTCAAAAAAACGGATCGTTTCCAAATTAACCTTTGCTCCTCGTGCCAGGGCGCTACGGCTATATTCACATTTTTGTGCCATTGGTACTTTTTCCTTGAGTCTGTAGTTACTACAGACCTTATCATGCGGGCATGTCAGAAAACACAGAAATCATATCGCAGGACAAAAGCAAACTGGCCGCTGGCGGTGGCTTATTAGGCAGCATTGCTGCCTTTGTTGGCGCGTCATGCTGTGTGTTGCCGATCATTCTTTTCAATATGGGTGTCAGCAGCGCAGCGATCGCGCGGCTCGGTTTTTTCGCGCGGTATACGAACGAGTTCCTTATCGCGTCGCTTGTGTTCATAGCGGTTGGTGTCTTTTGGGCATTCAGGGGCGGTAGAAAACCAAGCCGGAGTGCAACGGTGATGTTGCTTGTGGCTCTTGTTTTTGTGGGAACCGCCTATATTTTGCCAAGCTATGAGCTCGATCTCATTCGGTATTTTGGTTTCAGGTCACAGTGAATGTCAGCGGCTGAGCGACCAAAGGGCGGGACTGTCGAGCTAAGGTCAACGCTTACGTGCCCGGAATGCGGACACATTGAGACCGAGACAATGCCCACCGACGCCTGCCAGTATTTCTATGATTGCAAGGGCTGCAGTGCGCTTCTCAAACCCATTCACGGTGACTGCTGTGTTTACTGTTCGTACGGCACGGTGCCGTGCCCGCCGATACAGGAAGGCGCTTGCTGCGAAACAGGCAAGGGCGACTAACGCCGCCCTAACCGATCAATATATCAGTCGCTAAGTTTTTTCAACGCATAGACCGCTTGCAGGGCGTCGGTGAAGGCGCGCTGCTTGAGGTTTGCCGCTGCTGAATGTCCACCTTCGATATTTTCATAATAGATCACCGGCTTTTTCATCCCCAGCATCTTGGCCGCCATTTTTCGGGCATGGCCAGGGTGGACCCGGTCGTCTTTGGTTGATGTATAGAAAAACACCTCCGGGTAATCTGCCTCAGCCTTCAGGTTCTGGTACGGCGAATATTCTAGAATAAATTCTCGCTCTTCCGGCACATCCGGGTTGCCGTACTCGCCCATCCAGGATGCCCCCGCCAAAAGCGTGTGGTAGCGCATCATGTCCAGCAGCGGCACGGCGGTGATCACCGCGCCGAAAAGGTCAGGCCGCTGGGTAAACATAACCCCCATCAGCAAGCCGCCGTTCGAGCCGCCCCTGATGCCCAGATGTTTGGGGCTGGTCATGCCGGATGCGATCAGGTTTTCCGCAATGGCGATAAAATCATCATAGGCGCGCTGGCGGTTCTCCTTGAGGGCCGCCTGGTGCCACGCTGGGCCATATTCGCCGCCGCCTCTAATGTTTGCCAAAACATAGGTGCCGCCATTCTCTAGCCACAGCTTGTTAAACCCGGCCAGATAGCTGGGCGATAGAGAAATCTCAAACCCGCCGTAACCGTACAAGAGCGTGGGGGTTTTGCCGTCCATTTTTGTGTCTTTGTGACGCACAATAAAATAGGGCACTTTGGTACCGTCTTTGCTGGTCGCAAACTTTTGCTCGGTTACTAGGCCGGTCGCGTCAAAGCGGGGCGGCAGTGACTTGAGCGCCGCTGGTGCATGGCCCCGTTTCACACTGTAGAGTGTGTCAGGCTGCAAAAAGCTTTCAAAATTGACAAAGGCTTCATCAGACCATTCATCGGCGCTGACAATTGAAATATTGCCGTTTTCAGGCATGGCAACCGGCGTGATTTTCCAGCCGTCTTTCGAAGGCTGAGCCGTAACCAGTTTTCCTTTCACATCTTCAAGCAGGCTGATGAAAATACGGTCTTTGCCAACTTCCACGTCGTCGATAGAGGCTTTGCTGTCAGGCGCGTAAACTATAGCAAGGTTGTTCCCTGCGATGCCGCCCATGGCGTCCTGAATGTTGACGGACACTAGAGAGCCGGATTTTAGTGCAGCCGTACCTTTTGGCGCCCAGTCTGCACGCAGCTGGATGATTACATTGTCGCCAAAAATACCTTTGTATTCGATGGCGCGCGGTAGAATAAGTTCGCGCATTTCTTCAAGGTCGGTCTCGCCTTCCATAATGTAAATCACTTCGGTGAAAAAATCAGGCGCGCGAATAACACCTACATAGTTTCCGTCAGGTCGGTGGCTCGAAAAAGGAAAGCTGCCCACATCTGTGGTTTCGCCTTCATGCAAAAGCCTCGCGGTAGCAAGCGGATGATTGCGTTTCCAAATTTTCACCTGGTTGGAATAGCCGCTGTCGGTCATGGTGCCAGGGCCAAAGTCAGTCCCGAGAAGCACTGCGTCACGGTTTACCCATGTCATATTTTGCTTGGCTTCGTCGGTAATGAAAAACCCTTGAAAGCGTTTGGTTATCGTATCGAACTCGCGGATCACAACAGCATCGCCGCCGCCGCGTGACAGTTCAACGAGGCAGGTTCCGAAATCAGGTGGCAGGCAGGCGCGGCCCTTGTAAACCCAGTTTTCGCCTTCTTCCTTAGCGACCTTGTCGATATCAAGCACCGTGTGCCATTTGGGCTCGCCAGATGCGTATGACCGGCCAGACGCGCGCCGCCAAACACCACGCACATTCTTGTCGTCTTGCCAAAAGTTATGAACGCCGCCGCCCATCAGCCTGCCGTAAGCGATTTTGTCGGGCGCGTTATAATCTTTAAGCGCGCTTGCCATCAGGCCTTCGAAACGCGGGTCTGACTTTAACATTCCGAGAGAATGCTCGTTCCGTTCCCGGACCCATGCCAGCGCTTTTTCGCCTTCTACGTCTTCAAGCCAAAGATAGGGATCATCATCCGCTACGTTGGTACCTGTTATGGCTGCGGCCATTATAGCTCCTATGGTTATCGCTTTCATCGGTTTTCCCCTCGTATTTTATTGCCTGTTTTGTCTATTGGATGAACCAAACTCTATCAATTTCGCCAGTTTCTAACACCACGTGGTAAATCGCGATTGCATGCCATTTTTCACCGTTCGATGTGCCGTCTTCATAGTCGATCACCGTGTCGCCCAGCACCATGCGTTTTGTAACGTCTGCATGCAAATCTAGCGTTTTTTCGAAATACGGCCCGTAGCGGCGGCGGAGTTCTTCCCGACCTTCAAAGCGCAGATGATTTGGATGATTGAATATCTTCACATCTTCGCTGTACACCGTCACAAAGGCTTCAATGTCGCGCGCGTTATAGGCATCCAACTGCGCTTGTGCGGCCTCTGCTGGTGTGCGCACTTTTGCGTCGTCTGCAAATGCAGCGCCGGAAAATCCGGCCAACATCACCGCGCCAAAAAACATTGCTTTCATGTGTATTCCTCTAGTTTCTTATTATTCATTCGATAACGCCTTGAATGCATTATGGCCTTTTGTGACCAATACCCACCAGTTGTCCCAGCCGTCTGGCTCCGGATGTGTTTCGATATAATGTTGTTTGGCATTTTCCGACAGAGCATCAAACCACCGACGAAAGTCACGCATATAGTCTTCGCCCGATCCCATACGCCACCCCATACTATACATTGAATACTCTGCGTAAGCCGGATGAGCCGCCCACGGCGGCAGCATTGGATCAGGATAATTGGGCTCTTTCATGTCCGCCAAATTGGAGGCCAACAGCTCCCTTAATCGCCGTTCGTTTCCCTCGTCGCTAAGGGTGTCATCTCTTGACCAGTCCATTTGAGGTTTTTCTTGATGGGTGCTCAATGTATTGTGCCTTGTATCTTGAATCGCTTTTCCCACTTAAAAATTATCTTTGCGTTTGCGCACTTCGGCGAAAACGTCGGCTAGCGCCGCGCCCGGCAGGCCAACCATTTCCTGAATTTCTTCGCTCATCGGCCGCATGAACGGGTTGATGGTTTTTTCCAGCCCCATGGTCGTCGGCACAGTGGGTTTGTTATCCGCCCGTAGGGTTGCTACTTCCTTCATCCGAGCGATCAGTGCTACGTTCTTGGGCTCTATACTTAAGGCAAAATTGCCATTCGCGGTGGTATATTCATGAGCGCAATAAAGGCGCGTTTCGTCCGGCAAACGCATCAGCTTCGAAATGCTGGCCCACATCTGTTTTGGCGTTCCCTCAAACAGGCGTCCGCAGCCCATTGAGAAAATGGTATCGCCGCAAAACAGGGCATCCGCGTCCGCGAAATGATAGGCAATGTGGCCGCTTGTATGGCCCGGCACAAAATAAACGTCAGCACAATGCGTGCCCAGCTTTACAGTGTCGCCTTCATCCACACACACATCAATGCCGGGGATGCGGTCTTTCTCCGCAGCGGGACCTATGATCTGGAGCCCAAAGCGTTCTTTGAGTGCCAGATTAGCGCCAGTATGGTCCCAGTGGTGGTGCGTATTGAAAATATGCGTGAGCGCCCAGCCGCGCTTGTCCAGCTCTGCGACTACAGGGTCTTCAACAGCAGGGTCAATGATGGCCGTATCCCCGGAGGCGGCATCATGGATCAGGTATAGGTAATTGTCCTGAAGGACCGGAATTTGAACGATTTCGAGTGCTGCCATGCTTCATCTGCCGCGTAAAAAAATATAGAGCTTGGATGTTGCCGGGCGGCACTGACAAAGTAAAGCTTTTGCGGCCTCACTTTTTGCGAAAATCCATTTTTCCCTGTGCAATGCTCTTGCCGTCTTGCTCGCTAAAGCGCCAATTGCCGCCCTGAGCATATAGCCTCTGGCATGGCTCAAAAATACATTGGTTCTTAAAGCGCAAATAACCGAGCAAAAGCCCAATTTGGTCAGTGCAGAAAAAAGGCGTGCCTGTATTGTTTGACGCAAATATTTGTGAACATAAATAATTTGCCAGAACCGTCGCAAATTGCTGGTTTTTTGGTGTCCGGGCAATGCCAAAAGAGCCCGCAGCGAAAGTCTCCCATATTAAGCGCGTTGATTTCCATTTTGGGTCCAGTGGTTTGCCGGTGAGTAAAATAGCGTTCTGGTTATGATGCCACGCTTTGCCAATATCTGACCGTATCACGCCGTCTATATCGGTAATGATAATCCACCCATAATGTTCCAGATAATAGGGCAGGTGGATATAGCGCGCGCCGGCGCAGTAGCCATTGAAGTTTTTGCTTCCCTTCGGGACAAGGCCTTGTTCGTCGGTCGAATAATTAATGCGTACACCATGCTGAGCCTCAAACGCTTTCAGGCTTGAGGGATCGGGCGCGAAGGCAACACAGTGCAAATGCAGCAGGCCGCCCGGGTTCCAATAGGCGAAAGATTCGAGCAGGCTGCCGAAAAACTTGCTGAAATAATTTTGGTCGGTTGAAATTAACAGCACTGGGTCATTGCGGCTATCGTGGATTAAGTTATGCTGGCAGCTTTCGTGCAGCTCATTCAATCCGGCTGATTTTGCATCGGCAATTGTCATTGGATTGACGAAACATTCGAGGCGGTGAAACAGGCCAATGACAAAGCCCTCTGCTCTCTGTGCCTCTAAAGCCAAGTCAACAGCCAAATCCAGGTCGTTCCTTAGATTTGCGATAACCGCGCGGTAAAAAATTCGGTTTTTGCTGCCTTGCGGCAGAACTGTCGTGACGGAGTTCATCGTCTCTTCAAGTTGGTCAACGTGACCTGACGCTAGTTCGTTGCGTTCAAAAAGCGGGACCAGCATTTTGTATCCCGCCAATACAAACCAATCACAGTAAAAATACTGTTGGTGGACTGAGATGTTTGCTCTGTGAGCGCCATCTTTCGCGCAAAAAGAGAGCTTTGCCCAATCGCGCTGTGCCTGAAGGATGTTGCAGGCCTCCAAGAGAGCGATCGCGGGCAATTTGGCGATGTCTTCAGGTGTAATCGAGGCACAAATGGCCTGGATGTGCTTGCTCTGTGCGCTGTGAAGGCGCATCTGAACGGAAATGCTCAATATCGCGGCTGCCTGATTGTTGCCACCTGCAAAACTTGAAAGCGTGTCCACGAGGCGTTGACGCAAGGTTTGATTGATCTCGCTATAGCCATAGTGATACGGTAGCGGATGCACATTCTTTGGTGCTCGTTGCACTTCGTTCGCTTGAAAAGCATTGCAGAGTTCGGTCAATGTCTCAATTGACGTAGGTTTCTCGGTAAAGTCTGCAACCGCGCTGCTGATACCGTCTGTCATGAATTTTCTTTCAGTAGTGAAGGTCAGCAAGCAAGTTTAAAAACGAGTTTTATCGAGTGGTCGGCAAATGTTTGAAGCTCTATATGAGGTCACCCCTAAACGAGTATATTTGGGGCAAAAAAATATCAAGCCCTATAACGAACTACTGTGAAGCAAATACCGCCCGATAGTGCTGCAAGCTTGCAAAAATATGCTGAACTTGCTTCACTCGCTAGATATTTCATCGGGGGACATTTGATGATCAAGAAATTTATCTTCAGCGCGATTGTGGCCAGCTTGCTCCTTGTTTCTTGCGGCGAAAGTGACGCACCTACAGAGCATTTTGATGTCATCATAGCCGGCGGCACGGTTTATGACGGGCTTGGCGGCGCGCCAGTGCTGGCTGACATAGGCCTGCGCGGCGACCGGATCGCTGCTATTGGCGACTTGTCGGCGGCAGATGCTGACAGCAGGGTCGACGCGACCGGGAAAGCTGTAAGCCCTGGCTTTATCAACATGCTTTCCTGGGCGGTTACCAGTTTACTGCATGACGGACGAGGTCTTTCTGACCTCAAGCAAGGCGTGACGCTGGAAGTTTTTGGCGAAGGTTCGTCACTTGGCCCGCTTGACGATGAGGGCAAGAAGTTTTGGTCTGAGGACCCATACCGCGACCAAACATACAAGGTGACATGGGATACGCTTGGTGGTTATTTGGAGCATCTGGAAGCCAAAGGTGTTTCGCCCAATGTGGCGTCCTTCGTGGGGGCAACAACCATCCGTAACAACCAGTTGGGCGCAGAAGACCGGGCACCAACACCAGAAGAACTAGAGGCGATGAAGGCGCAGGTCGCCGCAGCGATGGAAGAAGGCGCGATGGGGCTGGGCAGCAGTTTGATTTACGCGCCCGCTTTTTACGCTCAAACTGACGAGCTTATTGCACTGGCGAAAGTGGTGGGCCGCTATGACGGTATGTATATTTCTCACATGCGCAGCGAAGGAAACAGGTTCCTGGAGGCGCTTGACGAATTGATTACAATTGCTCGTGAAGGCGGCGTAGCTGCTGAGGTTTATCATTTGAAGGCGGCGGGCCAAAACAATTGGCCTAAAATGGACAAGGCTATTGCCAAAATAGAAGCCGCCCGTGCGGAAGGCCTCAATATAACGGCGGATATGTATACCTACCAAGCGGGCGCGACAGGCCTAGACGCGGCCATGCCGCCCTGGGTTCAGGAAGGCGGTTATGATGCTTGGGTTGCAAGGTTGAAGGACCCTGAAGTTCGAGCCCGTGTGAAGGCGGAAATGCAAACCCCAGCGGATAACTGGGAAAACCTGATGATCGCCGCAGGTCCTGAAGGTATGCTTTTTGCGGGGTTCAAAAATCCTGAGCTAAGGCATCTGGTTGGCAAGCGTCTTTCGGAAATTGCCGCTGAACGCGGGCAAGACCCGGAAGACACGGTGATTGATTTGGTGATCGAAGACGGCAGCCGTGTGGGCACGATTTATTTTCTGATGTCGAAAGAAAATATGTACAAGCAGGCCGTATTGCCCTGGCTTTCCTTTGGGTCCGATAGTGCAGCTTATGATCCCGCGCTCGATGCGCCGTTTGGAAACCCCCATCCACGAGGGTACGGAAATTTCGCTCGTGTTTTGGGGTTGTTTGTCAGGGATGAACAGTTGATGCCGCTTGAGGAAGCGATCCGGAAACTTAGCCATTTACCGGCAACCAACCTTAAAATTCGTGACCGCGGCAGCTTGCAGGTTGGAAACTATGCGGATGTAGTGGTGTTTGACCCGGCAACAATAAGCGACCATTCCACGTTTGAAGCGCCGCATGCGCTGTCAACTGGTGTGGAACATGTGTGGGTGAACGGTGGCCACGTGATCAGTGGCGGCCAACATACAGGTGCGAGACCGGGCCGGGTTGTGCGCGGTCCGGGATGGACCGGTTGGCAGGAAAATACGCAGCAACAAGCAGCGGAATAGATGGCGGGATCGGCATCTTTTTTAAGGACATATTCGCAAATAGCATCAAACAAATTAACTCGCTGTCAATCCTTCTGCCGTAGAACAAATATGGGGATGGGGCAATAGGGGCGCTTAGGGCGCAAGCGAGTAAAAACGGATATGGTCGAACGCATCTATCAGTCTCTTTTATTGGAGCATGATTACCAATTGGTAATGCTGGCAGTTTTGATTTGCCTCTTTTCTTCTTTTACCGCTGTATCGCTGCAAGAACGAGCTCGCAGTACCACACAAGAAGCCCGTCCCAAGTGGATAATCCTTACGGCTATCGCCATAGGTACAGGTATCTGGTCAACCCACTTCATCGCTATGATGGCTTATGAAGTTGGCGTCCCCATGCGTTATGAGCCGGTTTTCACGATTGCTTCCCTTGTGGTGGCTATTTTGGTTTCGGGTCTCGGCTTCAAATTCGCCACCTACCACCGAACCAAGCGGTCGCGCGGCCTTGCTGGCCTTGTGATTGGCATTGGCATCTCGGCGATGCATTTCCTGGGCATGGCTGGTGCGCAATTGGCCGGTGAAATGAGCCATGTTTCAAGTTATTCGCTTCTTGCCTTAGCCTTTGGTGTTGGGTTTTCGGTGCTGGCTATGGTGGGCATGAACAAAACCAAAGATATTGTGCGTCATGCTGTTGCGACGTGCATGCTAACGGCCGCTATTTGCGGTTTGCATTTTACCTCGATGGCTGGCCTCGATATCTCACTCGACCCTGCAATCAACCTGCCCCCCGCTATGCTTAGTGAAAGCACACTCGTGGTTGGGATTTCTGTTTTCACGCTGGGGCTTTTGGGCTTCAGTTTAGCGACCGCCTTTATCGACCAGGACGCTGCGACACAAAAGCAAATGGAAGCCATTCGACTTAAAAGTTTGGCCGACGCCGCCCTTGAGGGCATCGTAGTGATGGATATGGGGGGGCATATTGTTACCGCGAACCGGAGTTTTCTGGACCTTTGCGGCAAACAAATGCCTGAACTGCGAGGGCACCCCTTTCATCGCTATTTCCAACAGTTTGCAAGCGACGACAGTATCAATACGCTTGCTGAAAATGCATCGCACCTCGAAGAGGCGTTGCTCTTAAACCAGTTTGCCGAAGAAATACCCACGGAAATTTTCTTTCGGCAGGTTATTGTCAGCCACGAACCCCAATTGGTGGCTGTTGTGCGCGATCTGCGAGAAAGACGGGCTGCAGAACAGCAGATAAACTATCTGTCGAATTATGATGTGCTCACGGGGTTGGCAAACCGGCAATTGATGCTGGACCGATTGCAAAGGGCGGTGCCCAGCGCACTAGCCAAAGGCGAAACTATAGCCTTACATTATATTGACCTCGATGGTTTTAAGGAACTGAACACCACGCTTGGTCAGGAAGGCGGGGACCATCTTTTGCGGGTTTTCGCTTCACGACTGCAGCGCTGTGTCCGCAAAATAGATACAGTTGCACGCATTGGGGCAGACCAGTTTTGTGTCATTCAGGAAAATATTGAACGCGCCGAAAATGCGGACCTGTTGATTGAAGATTTGCAGCAACGTTTGGCGCAGCCCTTTGCCATTAATGGCCGTGAAGCTGTTCTGTCCATGAGTGTTGGTATCGCCGTTGCTCCGGGCGATACAGATGATGCAAACAGCCTTCTTAGCCGCGCCGAGATAGCCATGCGACATGCAAAAACTGTGGTTGGCAACAGTTACCGTTTTTATGAAGAAAATCTTGACCAGAGCCAATTGCTGCGCCGAAAATTGAAACGGGACCTTGTCGGCGCGGTGGAGCGCGGCGAGATAAGAATGGTATATCAACCTCAATTTAGTGTCCGCACCGGGGCGGTAACCGGGTTTGAAGCGTTGGTGCGCTGGACCCACCCTGAGCGCGGCCCTATTAGCCCCGCAGAATTCATTCCATTGGCAGAAGAAAGCAGCCAGATATTTGATATTGGCGCCTGGATCATCGAAGAGAGCTGCCGTGAAGCCGCTTCTTGGGTTAATCCGCTGAAGATAGCCATCAACCTTTCGCCGGTGCAATTCCAACAGGAAAGCTTGCCCAGCTTCATCGAAAACATCATTTTCAAATACAGCCTTGACCCGAAACGGCTCGAAATCGAAATTACTGAAGGGGTTTTGATCGCAGACATAGATCATGCGCTTAAGGTGCTGGGAAGACTTCGCGGCCAAGGCATAAAATTGGCTATGGATGATTTTGGTACGGGTTATTCCTCACTGAGTTATTTGCAGCGGTTTCCGTTTGATAAATTGAAAATCGACCAGTCGTTTGTACGCACCATGTTGGCTGAGGAGCAAAGCCGCGGAATTGTGCGGGGCATGATCGGCCTAGCACACGGCCTCAATATTCCAATATTGGCTGAAGGCGTTGAAACTGAATCAGAATATGCGATGCTTCGCGTGGAAAACTGTGATGAAATTCAGGGCTATTATTTGGGCAGGCCGGAAGAAATCAGCCACTATCAAGACATAGTTTCCGTAGTGCCGCCGCAAATTGACCAAGAGACCGTTCAGGAGGCGGGCTGACGAATTTATGTTTTTGTGAGCCTGATTGGTTTTGTCGGTTCCTGCCCGAGGGGGATGCTCCGGTAAAAACAGCTTTCATGTCCTACATGGCAGCATTTTCCGCCTTTTTGCTCTACAAGCAGCCACAAACTGTCCTGGTCGCAGTCGGTCCGGAAGTCTTTCACAATTTGAAACTCACCTGATGTGGCACCCTTGTGCCATAGCTCTTGGCGTGAGCGGGAATAATAGTGCGCTTCACCAGTTTTCAACGTGCGCCCAATAGCCTCGGCATTCATCCATGCCTGCATAAGCACTCCGCCTGTTGTGGCGCATGTGGTCACCACAGGGATAAGGCCACGCTCATCAAATTTGGGCGCGAACGACAGACCGTTTTCGATCGTATCTCTGTCGCTTCGGGGCGAAAAAATAGGGGTAGACATAATATGTATCTCTGGTTCTTGCTGCTGCCACTTAAACTTGATGAAGAGGAAGCATAAACCAGTCTTGACTGCAGGAAAGTGTTTTTCCGTAAAAGGGTTATTCTGTCGGTTCTGAAGCCAGCCGCTTTTGCTTGTCTAAATGTCGCTGTACTGCCGCCAAGCCATCGCGGAACGCAAGCGCAGACAAAATGATACTGCCGTGTAGTGTATTGTTACGTACGCTGGCCACATTTAAGCCTATCAAAGTCCATTTACCGTTTGGGCGCTGTAATATGGGTCCGCCACTGTCACCGGGTATTGCCGTACAATTTGTTACAAGCACTCGCCCTCGGGCCCGGACATTTTTTATCTGGCAGTTTTCTTCAAGCGATAATATGTGCGAGCGGTCCCCTGGGTAGCCCGCCGTAATAACGTCACTGGAAGGCAGCGCGATGCGCGGCCTGCTTTTACCGGGGGGGCCTTTCGCGAGCAAGTTTTCCGGGATGTTTAAAAATCCGTGTTCGGCCCCCACCGGGTCAACTAGAAGCAACAGGGCCCAATCATGTGGCATGTTTTCTGGCAAGCTGCCTTTTCTGCCGTCAAACCCTGTGCCGACGGTGTAGCGTGATACTCGGGAATGGGCCAAATATTCGCCTTTTGCATAGCCGGCCAAAAAATGCACATTTGCGGGCGGCACCATTTTCCCTGTACGTTTGGCATATAGGCAGTGGGCAGCCGTCAAAACAATATTTTCTGCGATTAAACTGCCGGTGCAATGGGAAATTCCGCCAACATTCACTCTTCCCACGGAACGCCACGGCGCTTCACTGCTTTCTACGGCTCGCCGATGAAAGCTGGTGATAACATTGTTTGGTCTGGCGTCAGGGCGCATCTTACGCAATTTTTCTGCTGGTGTTTCAGAAATACCAGCCTGTGCCACAGCTAAACCTGGCGGCCAAGTAAGCATAAAAATCGTAACGGATAAAATGACAGCAAGTTTCTTCATGCCCCTATGGTAACAGGCGCTCAGTGTGCGGCAAAGCTTTCAATTCCTGGGTGAGCAGTCTCCCCTGCCTAGCCAATCTCTTTGACCATGTGATGAACATTATGTAGAAGCCTGCTAAATAGGCTTCAGACAAAAAAGCGAGAGTAACCGCGCGCATGGCTGGTTGAATTTAAAATGGTATATTTCGAGAAAAATTCTGCGACTTTCGGGCTTGAGATTGGCCATCCCAATTTTAAAATAGTCCATCAGGAAGCCACAGAATTTCAGGAAATTCTGATTGGTGAAACCCAGCGCTACGGGCGAGCGCTGTTTCTGGGCGGGGTTATTCAGTCAACCCAAGTAGATGAAGCCATCTATCATGAAATGCTCGTTCATCCGGTTATTGCGCATGCCAAAACAGCGCGAAATATCCTTGTGGCAGGTGCAGGTGAAGGTGCCTCGCTTAGGGAGTTGCTGAAATATAAATCAGTTACCAAAATAGATGCCGTAGAAATTGATGGCGGCATGATAAGCGCCGCGCGCAACCATTTGTCTGAGTGGCACTGCGGGGCGTTTGATGATGCTCGTGTAACAGTTTACGAAGCAGACATTTTTGAGCATCTGAATGTTGTGGGCGCTGACGCCTACGACTGCATCATTGTAGACCTTACAGACCCAATAGATGCTGACGGTGAGTTTTACGCCGACAGCCTGACCTTTAAACCCGCTTTTTTGGACTTGCTGCAAAGCGCGCTTCGGGCGGGCGGGTGTATTGTGATGCAGGCCGGCGAACGCTTGGCAGCATTAGGGGGCATGCTGCCCACACTGGAGCAGCGATTTACATGGGTGCAGCCGTACAGCGTATTTGTGCCATCATTCCACAGCAATTGGGCATTCTTGCTGCTTGCGGACGAAGATAAAACGGCGGGGGACCCCACCGATTCCACAGCTTTGGTTGGGCAAGACGCTTTGCCGTGCAGATATTTTTCAGAGCTGGCTTTTGCGCATGCGGCAGAGCAGGCTGACCGCTTTTTTAAAGCGCAGAGCAGTTAACCGCGAACAAGCTCCCAGAAGCGCCGTTCTTGCGTTTCATCCTTGAAGCAACCCCTGAATTGACGCGTTAACGTGTAAACACCCTGATGTTTCACACCCCGGCAGGTCATGCACTGGTGGGTGGCATCAACAACAACAGCAACACCTTTTGGTTCGAGGTGTTTTTCAATCGCGTCGGCGATTTGGGCGGTCATCGTTTCCTGAGTTTGCAGCCGTTTGGCATAGGTTTCTACAATACGTGCCAGCTTGGAAATGCCGACAACGCGCCCGTTTGGCATATAGGCCACATGGGCAGTGCCTTGCACAGGAACCATATGGTGCTCGCAGTGGCTTTCTACCGTGATGCCGCGCATTACTACCATATCGTCATAGCCCGCAACTTCACCAAATGTTTTGGAGAGTATCTCTTGTGGGTCTTTGTCGTACCCTTCGAAAAACTCTTCATATGCCTTGGTAACGCGCTTTGGCGTTTCAAGCAGGCCTTCTCTCGTAGGGTCATCACCTGCCCAGCGAATAAGCGTGCGCACCGCGGCTTCCGCTTCTGCTCGTGTTGGGCGGCCTTGGGCGCCCTTTACAGGATGTAGGGGTGTGTTTTCCGGGACAGAATCCTGGGTTACCTTCAGTTCAGGATCGTTTTCGATCCGCTCAAGTACGGCATCCATAGGGATGTCCTTTCAATATTCTCAATGTGCGCTGCCGTATTAGCAGCGTGACAGAATTAACTGCTCCTAAAAAATCTTGTTCCGACACTGATCCGAATTTATGCCCGGTAAGCCACGGAACGGCAAATCAACCACAACAAATTGCCAGACTGATATGGTCAGATTTAGCTGATATTCAAGGAATTCACAAGCTTTGCATACCACCTGCGGGGTAAATCTCAGGTAAATTAACGGTGAGTGACTAGGTAATTTTGCTTGGCAAGACTGGTGATCAGGACTAGGTAGACAATTGAAATTTACCCCGGTTGGTGACCTGATGACCGAACTTTACAATACTGATATTTTGCGCTGGACCACGCGTATCCCCCATACAGAACGATTGGTGGACGCTGATGTTACTGTGACAAAAACCAGCCGTATTTGCGGGAGCCGTATTAGTGCCGATGCGGTGGTGACGCGCGGAGCAATCTCGGCCTATGGCCAAGACGTGAAAGCCTGCGCCTTAGGGCAGGCGAGCGCTGCTATTGTGGGCCAAAATGTGCTGGGCTTAACCTCGGAGGAACTGGCGGACATAGCGGAGCGGTTTCGCACTATGGTGCAAACAGGCGAAGCAAATTTCCCGGAAAAATGGTCTGACCTAGCGCTGCTCGCGCCGGTGGTCGACCATCCTGGTCGGCACGGCAGTGTTTTGTTGCCCTTCGAGTGCCTTGAGAGCATCTTTGCCGACGCGGACCATGCAGAATGAGCATAATGAAACCCACCAAAACGTCCCCTGAAGTTGCAACTGTTGCTGAAAAAGCCAACGCGCTGTTCGCAAACGAGCAAGCGGAAGCGGCGCTGGAACTTGTGGAACAGTGGTTGGCGTCAGGAGAGCATGTGCGGCTTTTAAGGCTCAAGGCACGGCTTTTGGTGTTTTTTGAGCGTGAAGCGGAAGCAAAAGAGGTCCTAGAGCGAATTTTGCTCAAGGCCTGGTACCCCGGTTTTTGGGAATTGGCACAGGCAGGTTTGCCGCATTCATACGCGCTTTTAAATGATCGTCACAAAGTGGCTTATTTCCCGGTCCGGAAATGCAGTTCCACAACGATGCACAATATTATGGCTCTGCTCGCTGGCCGCGAAGCCAAGGGTGAAGATATTCATGACAATGTAGCCCAGTATGAGCTTATTGATCGGTCATCGGAAGATGCGGGGCTGGCTGATTATCTGTCAGTGTTGGTTGTGAGGTCCCCGGTTGATCGCATTCGGTCATATTTTGACGGGAATATTGCCGGCCGCTCGCATTTGGTGGTGGACACCAACGGCAAAGACAGTTTTTACGGATTGAATACTCGACCATCCTACGAAGAATTTCTCGAAAATTTCCATGCTTACCGCCGCACTTTTATGACCGTGCGAAATCACACGGACCCACTTACCGGCTATGTGGGTACTGATGCCGGCTTGTTTGATTGGATCGGAAATACTAGCCAAACAAATGATCTGATTGATGTGTTAGCCAAACGCTCTGGCCTTATGCTGCCTAAGCTTAGGGACATGCGTCGTGCCCACAGCGCCTACCATTCTAAAGCTCTGAAACCTGCCGAACAATCATTGCTGTCCTTTTACGAGGCAGATGTTAATACGTTTGGCAATTGGTTCTAGCCCCCGCCATCTCCGTTTTTCGGTTGATCCTGGTCAAGGCAGTTTGTCGCCAAACATGCTTTGAAATAGCGTACGATAAATGGGGACAGATATGATGAAAAAATCAATTACAATTTTGCAGGGTCATCCGGATAAAGCAGGCGGTCATCTTTGCCATGCGCTGGCAGAGGCCTATAAGGAAGGCGCAGAAGGTGCAGGACATAAGGTGCGAATTGTTGACGTAGCCGCACTTGAGTTCCCTTTGTTGTGTTCACGAAATGAATGGGAGAAAGATGATACGCCCGCTGGGCTTCTTGATGCACAGAAGGCTATTTTTGACGCAGATCATATTGTGATTGTTTACCCCTTGTGGCTGGGATCAATGCCAGCAGTGCTGAAAGCTTTTTTTGAACAAATATTGCGGCCCAGCCTGAACAAAAGCGGTAAAGACAACCCTTGGGACTGGCGCAAGATGCTCAAGGGGCGCTCGGCCAGAGTGATTGTGACAATGGGCATGCCCGCTTTCATTTATCGCTGGTTTTACCGCTCACACGGCTTGAAAGTGTTAGAGAGAAACATCCTGGCTTTCGTTGGTATATCGCCTATTAGAGCGAGCGTGATTGGTCTTGCAGATATGATGAAGCCGCCGAGGCAGGAAAAATTATTCACCAAAATGAAAGTTCTGGGGCGCAAGGCGCGCTAGCGGCTGCCAAGTGCTTCGCCCATCGTCCTGATCGCGGCTATCTTGTCATAGAGTGGTTGCCAATTATCACGCTCGGCGATATTCGCCCAAAGGGATTCCACTTCGTCGATCAGCAGGGTGCACGGCGTGCCTGAGACAAAATATTCATGCTCAAGCGCATGGATGTTCACGGGCTCGTAGCTCGAAAGTGCGGCCACCAACTCGGCCCCATTTTCTTGTGCGTAGCGTTCAGCTTCCGGGCTATTTTTTATGCGTTCAAGGCTGGCCTGCCCGCCGTACCAGTCAAAGAAAAAGCGCTCATAGGGAAATTTTTCCTTTGCCATAAAGCCGTTTACCAGCGCCAGCATGGCGTCGTCAGTTTTGTCGTCCTTTGGCGCAACACCCAACCGCACCAGTAATTTTTTGCGGATGGCTTCGATATAGAGTGCGGGAAAATCTGCCAGCACGGCCCGAACGGCATTTTCTCCGGCAATGTCAGCCAGCGCACCACCCAGCTGATAGATATTCCAGTGCAATGCCTCGGGCTGGCGACCAAAGGCATAAAGCCCGGTTTCGTCGAAATATGCAGCGGTAAACTTGGGATCGAGGTTTGGCAAAAACCGCCACGGCCCAAAATCAAAAATTTCACCTGTAATATTGATATTGTCTGTGTTCAGGACACCGTGCACAAAACCTGAGGCCATCAAGTCAGCGGCATTCGCGGCGACCCGTTCGCTGACGAGGCCAAGGAACTGAAGTATACGGTCTGCTGCATCGCCCGTGGGCTCAGACCCGAAATAATGTTTGAGGCTATAATCAACGAGGCGTTCTATGCGCTCCGTTTCGCTATAATAGGCGAGCCGCTGAAAAGTGCCTATCCTGATATGCCCATGATTGAGCCGAACCATCACGGCCGAGCGCGTTGGCGAAGGTTCATCGCCCCTGTGTAGGCTCTCGCCAGTTTCAATGATTGAGAATGTGCGGCTCGTGTCTGCGCCCAGCGCTTCAAGCATCTCGGTCGCCAAAATTTCCCGCACGCCGCCCTTGAGCGTCAGCCTGCCGTCACCTGACCGGCTGTAAGGCGTGGTGCCGCTGCCCTTGGTGCCGAGATCCATCAGGCGGGCTTTGCAGTCTCGCATTTGTGCAAAAAGAAAGCCGCGGCCATCACCAATTTCAGGGTTGTAGCTGCGAAACTGGTGGCCGTGATACCGCTGGGCGATAGGGTCAATCAGGTTGCCTGGGAGTGGCTCGAACAGACCAAAATGTGCCAGCCATTCTGTGTCGCTTAAGTCCGAGAGGCCGACCTCTTTAGCGGCTTTATCATTTCGGTAACGTAACTTTTTCTCCGGGAATTGTGCGGCTTGAACGGTGTCGCCGTATCCTTGCCCGAGCGTCAGGAAAGCCGGGTCAGGCTGGTATGTCTTGCCAACCGGCATTATCCGTTAAAACCCCACTGGACATGGTCCTCAAATGTCGGGCGTGGCCGCTCAGAAGGTGTTTTCTCGCCGTGGTTGCCGAAGAACAGAAAGCCTGCGATTTTCTCGGCGTCCGAAAGCCCCAAACCGTTTGTAACGGTGGGACTATAGCTCGCCCATCCTGTCAGCCACTGGCCGGCAAATCCCAGAGCCGTAGCCGCTACCAGCATATTCTGGCAGGCCGCACCGACGCTGAGCTGTTGTTCCCACAAAGGAATAGGGCTTTCAGGGCGAGGGGAATGCACTGCCACCACCAGCGTTGGGCCCTGCGTTGCATAGCCTTTCATTTTCTCCGCGACTTTTTCGCTGGTTTCGCCTTCGGCTACCAGTCCCTTGGCGATCAAATCACCGAGCCGCGCCCGGTCGTCTCCCGTAAGAACAATGAAGCGCCAAGGTGCCAGTTTGCCGTGGTCGGGCACGCGCATACCAGCGCTGAGTATTTTTTCAACCATGTCCCGGTTGGGGCCGGGCTCCGCCATGTCGCGGGTCTTCACGCTGCGCCGCGAGGTGAGCAGGTCATAAGTGGCGGGGTTTGCAGGGTTAAATTTAGGCTGTGACACAGGCTGTATTCCTTGAAGAAGCTTTGTGATTTGAGGGCATTGCTTTATAGCTACGTTAAAGGTCATTGGGAGGAAAGTCGTGATCAAAAATATTTTTATTGCTGCGTTAATGTGCGCGGCGCCTGCCGTCGTTGCGGAGGCCACTCCAGCAGGTGTTGATGATGCAGCGCCCGTTAACCCAGAGCTTGGCTTAAGATTGCCGGCCGGGTTCAAGGCAACAGTTTTCGCCGACGGCGTGGGACGCGTGCGCCACATAGTAGCGGCAAGTAACGGTTGGCTATACGGTGCATTGATGCGACCTGAAAAACGCATGGGCGCGGTGGCACTTAGGGACGCTGACGGTGACGGTGTTGCCGAGGAGCGTATTTTCTTTGCCAAAGGCCTTAAGGGTACCGGTATTGGCATATATGACGGCAATTTATATTACGGCACTGACGTCAGTATTATTCGCTGGAAGCTCCCTGAAAGTGGAGAGCCCAAATCTGACCCTGAACTTATCGCATATGGTTTTGCGGAAAAGCGCCAGCACGCAGCCAAAAGTTTTGCATTTGATGGTAAGGGTGGGCTTTATGTAAACGTTGGCGCGCCGTCAAACGCCTGCATGGAAAAGATGCGCACAAAAGGCTCGCCAGGCATGGACCCATGTCCGATTCTCGAGGAATTTGGTGGCATCTGGAAATTTGATGCGGTTAAGCAGAACCAGCAGCAAATGAAAGACGGAATGCGCTATGCGACAGGCATAAGAAACGCCGTTGCCATCGACTGGAACACTTCAGCCGATAGCCTCTATGTCATTCCTCATGGACGTGATCAGCTCGGCGAATTTTTCCCGGAGTTTTACACGCCAGAAGACAGCGCTGAATTGCCGTCCGAAGAATTTCATAAGGTTGCTGAAGGCGCCGATATGGGCTGGCCATACAGTTACTATGATCACCGCAAGGGCAAGCGCATGGTCATGCCCGAATATGGCGGTGACGGAAATACCGAATCCGACAAAGGCCAAATGCCACTTGTCGGCTTTCCCGGACACTGGGCACCCAATGATCTGATGTTCCTGGAAACTGATGCGTTACCGGAAGACTATCGCAGCGGGGCCTTCATCGGCTTCCACGGCAGCTGGAACCGTGCGCCCTTGCCTCAGCAAGGTTACCGTATCGCCTATGTGCCTATGGACAAAGCAGGCAATGTAACGGGCGATTGGATCACGTTTGCTGACGGCTTTGCGGGCGTGGATGTGATTAAGTCACCGAGAGATGCCAAACATAGGCCTATGGGTATGGCCGAAGACGCATCCGGCGCGCTTTATGTATCAAGCTTGATGTCAGGCGGCCGCATTTGGAAGATTACCTATGCGGGCGAATAGATACCTGAGTGCTTTGGTGATCCTTATTGGCAGCGCTGTTTCCGCAGAAGAAACAGCGCAAACCGGCAAGGCCTTGTATGACGCCAATTGCGGCAGCTGCCATCAGGCAGACGGCGGCGGCGTGCCCATGTTGCAGCCCGAACTGATAGGCCGACCACGTGCGAACGGGCCCAAAGGCGGGGTCATTGACATGATCCTTTATGGCAGTGATGCCATGGCCGAGAACGAAGGCGATTACGGTAATGAGATGCCCGCTTTCGCCCACCTGACCGACCTTGAGATAGCAAAGATTGCCACATATGTACGCACCCATTTCGAAAACAGCGGCGGCCCTGTTACTAGCGACGACGTCAAGCCTCGCCGCGCAAGATAATCAAGAAGAAAAATCCGAGACAGATTGCGACGCAAAGCCCGAAAGCTGCGAAGTGTTGGTCGCACACGCTATTCGGGTGGCGGCGGCCCGACTTGGTGATTCGAACAGCGGTCAGAGCAGTCTTGCATTTGCGGCGGATGAAACGCCGCTCGAGCGCCTTGATGCCCAGTTAAAATCAGTTCCGGGTATTGGCTTGTTCCGGCGGGCCGACAGCTATACGGCTCACCCTACCACGCAGGGGCTTACCATGCGCGGGGTTGGTGCCAATGCGGCGGGCCGTGTGCTGGTAACGCTTGACGGGGTCCCGCTCAATGACCCGTTTGGTGGCTGGATATACTGGTCGGCGCTTGCAGCAGAAAATACGCCTGAGATTAATGTGCTCAGAGGTGGCGGCGCGGGAGCATTCGGCGCGCAGGCGCTCGCGGGTGCCCTTGATATGCGTTCACGGCGCGCGGGAATTGGCGGCAACGCAGTTTCTAGCTGGGTAGGTTCGCGCGGTAGCTATAATGTTTCCGGTCGGGCCAGTTTCCAGTCTGAAAATACGGGCTTTGCTCTTACGGCTAGCCGTTTTGAAACGGACGGTGCCTTTTTGTTTAGTGAAGATCAGCGCGGCCCAGTGGACGTACCAGCGGCCAGTGAGGTTACAAGCGTGGGCGGGAAGCTTGGTCAGGCCATAGGCGATAACCATTTGAAGGCCTCGGTACGATACTTCAAGGAAGAACGCATCAACGGCCTTTCGCTGGCCACCAACGAAACCGAGGCAGTGGATGTTGATCTGACCCTTTCAGGCAGCACCGATGCCGCCGATTGGGAAGTGATCGCCTATTACCGGGACCGGGACTTTGCCAACGCTTTTGTTTCAGCACGGGATGCCCGAACGGTTGAGCGCCCTGTTCTCGACCAGTTTGACGTACCTGCATGGGGCGCAGGTGTGCTTGCGCGTGTGCAAATGGGCGGATTTGAACTTGGCCTTGATGGCAGGCGTATGAGCGGAGAAACCAACGAACGCTTCCGTAATCTGGGCGCGGGCTTTACCCGCCAGCGCAGGGCAGGTGGTGACCAGTGGATTTTGGGGTTTTACGGCGAGTACGGCGGTGAGGCTGGCGATACCAGCTATTCGGCTACCTTCCGCATGGACCGCTGGCGTACTTACGGTGGCCAGCGATTGGAAACAAATATATCTGACGGCAGCATAGTACGCGATGACGATGTGCCGGACCGAGGCGACTGGATATGGTCGGGCCGCTTGGGTGTTGAGCACAGCCTAACCCGCGCAATCGACATGCGCCTCGCGGCCTACAAAAGCTGGCGGCTGCCAACACTCAATGAATATTACCGCCCCTTCCGGGTGGTAAACGACATTACCGAAGCCAACGCCAATCTGGTGCCGGAAAAGCTTTACGGAATTGAAGCTGGTTTTGACTATCATCCGCTAAATTCTATCCGGTTTAGTGCCACGGCTTTCAGAAATTGGCTCTCGGACGGTGTGGGCAATGTGACCATTGGTTTTGGCCCCGGCTTTTTCCCGCTGGGTGGTTTTGTACCCGGTGGTGGTGTGCTTCGGCAGCGCGCAAACATTGACCAGAGCATAACAGACGGGCTGGAACTTGAAGGGCATATTGAGCTGCTTTCCGGCTGGAGCTACAGCCTTCGGTACCTTTATGCCCGTGCCCGCGTGACCAAATTTGATGCCCGGCCCGAGCTTGTAGGCAAACGCCCGGTGCAAACACCAAGGCACGGCCTGACGTTTGCCGTGGGCTATGAAGGCGACAAACTCTCGTTCAACAGCGAGATGCGCTATAGCTCCATCCAGTTTGATGATGATCTCAACCAGCGCAAGCTGGACGGCATTGTGACCGTGAACGCAGGCGCATCCTACAAGCTGCGCGAAAACGTAAGCCTTACCGCCAACGTGGAAAACCTGTTTGGCGCAAAAGTGATCTCAGCGCTTTCGGCTACAGGCCTTGAAACCCTTGCGCAAAGGCGTTTCGCACGGGTAGGGTTGCAGATGAATTTTTAAACGATCGGGGGATTTATGAAAACGCGCGACGCGCTAAAAGCAGGCGCTTGGATATTGGCTATCGCTGCTGTTCTTTTCTTTATACGGGAATTTGGCTCAGACGCTGCCAGCGGTTTCATGGATGGTTTGAGAGACAAACCGCCACAAACTACACCCGAAGTTGAGCAGGGTGATTGATTTAGCTGCCTCATAGCGCTACAAAGTCTCTACAAATAACAATAAGCAGCCAAGGTGCTGCACACCGACAGGAGACGAAAAAGTGAAACCAATCAATGCAATAACTGTATCTGCTGCCTGCTTTATGCTGGGTGCTTGCTCTATTAATGTGGATGAAGGCGGCGTGAGCCGGGGTCATTATAATGGCAACCGGGATAGCGCATCCGTAACCTTGCCTTCAGGCGAAAAAGATCGCTTCAGCTGCCCGGATGAGATGAATATTTTTGTTGTGGATATGACGAACTCTGGCGGAGGCCTTGTGTACGGCTGTCGCAGTAACGATGCGGAGCTCCCGAGATAGAGCAATATTGGCAAGGCGATCTTTGCAAAAAAAAGGCCGGGTAAACCCGGCCTTTTTCATTTCAGGAGTGGCGCTATTTCTTAAAGCCCGGCGCCCGCGGGATGTCCTTGTAGCGGTCCCTGAGTTTGGTCTGCCGCGATACGAGCGGGACCTCTTCACCCATAATGAACACAGCGTCTGCACTGGTCATCACTTCCAGGGGATCACCGTCCCAAACGACCACATCGGCATCCATGCCTTTTGCCATCGTGCCGTAGCTGCCACCCACCCCGAATATTTCGGCGGGGTTTACAGTGAGGGCGTCCATCGCAGCTTCCCAAGGCAAGCCCATGGCAACCGCATTGCCTGCGCTTTGCACCACCAGACGGCTGTTGTTTGTATCGGGTGGCAGGAAGGCGATTGTTACACCCGCCGCGTGCAGACGTGCCGCATTCTGGCTGGTTGACGCCAGCATATCAAAGCGTGACGGCAGGTTATCCAGCGGGTTTAAAAGCACTGGAATGCCAGCAGCGGCCAGATCGTCTGCCACCATCCAGGCCTCACGCGCGCCCGTTAGCATCACGGTGAACCCGTAGCGCTTTTTGAGAGCGATAACCTGAGCGATATCAGAAGCCCGGTGCGCATTGACCTGTAAGCTGAGTTTGCCCGCGAACAGATCAGCAAGCAATTTGTCGCCGCCGGTCTTCTCTTTTGGCTTCTTTTTGTCAGCTTTTTTGTCAGCTTTTTTGTCGCCGTCTTTTTTGTCGTCAGCTTCTGCGTCTTCTTTTGGCTTTGGCTTGGCGCCTTCAAGCTTTTTGATGACCGACGCCCACATGGCCGAACGGCTACCGCCGTTTGAGCCAGCCGCACCTTCATCAACACTCAGGCTAATAAACGCCTGACCGCGCACAATCATGGTGTCGGCGGTGGTGCCGCCGAGCTGGATCACTGATCCCGTGCCGAGCCAATTGTCTTTGGTACGCCCAAACTGAGTTACGGCCCGTGTCACACCTTCGATGCGGGTATTTGCTATCACCGCATTATAGGGGTTTAGGCTGTAAGCAACATCAAGACCGATAGTGTCTTTGGCTTTTGGGGCCCGCGCATCGTTATTGTCGCCGGAAAGCCCTACTTCGCCCATGCCGAGCGAGGTGCCTGACACCATAAACCCGGCGGTTACCCATTTGCCACTGGCGTCCACTGTGCGGTAACCGCTTGGGACCGCTCCGCCAGATGTAACAGACACAATTTTACCGTCTGACATCAGGATGGTAGCGTTCTCAACTTTTCCTTTGCCGCCTTGGGTGAAAGCAGTGCCGCCAGTAACGGCAATATCTTCGGCTATAACGGAACCGGTGAGTGCAGTGCCAGCCAGTGCGAGTGTCGCAGCGGCACGGCGGAAAGATTTGATCATCTTCATTTCACGTCTCCTTCGCCCACATGGCCCAACTCGAAGTCAGCGACGCGCTGTTTGGCTTTGTCTGCACGGTCATGCACCACAGCACCGTCAACAAATGTGAGGTCTGCTTTTGCATATACGCTGTATGGGTCAGCTGACCACAGCACAACATCGGCATTTTTGCCGGGCTCAAGGGTGCCTGTTACACCGTCGATGCCCAGTGATTTGGCCGGGTTAAGCGATAGCCACTGCCAGGCGTCTGCCTTGGAAATATCAACGCCGGCTTTCCTGCCGTCAGCAAGCGCCTTTGCTGCTTCCTGATTGAGGCGCTGAATGCCCGAAGAACTGTCTGAATGCACAATGGCGCAAGCACCAGCTTTATGCACAAACGGGATATTTTCGCGGATGCCGTCGTACGCTTCCATTTTGAAGCCGTACCAATCGGCCCACATGGCGGAACAGACTTTGTTTTCAGCAAGCTTGTCAGCCACTTTGTAGCTTTCCACTGCGTGCTGGAACGATGCGATTTGGTAACCAAATTCTTTCATCACATCGAGCATGGTGCCCATATCGTCGGCACGGTAACAGTGCATATGCACTTTGATGTCGCCGCGCAGGACACCAGCGAGTGTATCCATGCGAAGGTCGCGCGAGGGCGGCAGAACGTCTTTGCCTGCTTTGTAGTCGCGCTCATATTTATCCCAGCGGCGCTGGTAATCTTCTGCGTCGGCCCATGCCTGCCTATAGCCGTGCACATTGCCCATGCGGGTGTGCGGGCGACTGAAGTAAGAACCGCGCTTGGTGCCGTAAACGCGCTTGGGGTTTTCACCGCAAGCCATTTTCATACCGTAAGGCGCGCCCGGAAATTTCATGTCCTGAGCGACACGGCCCGGCACGTTTTTAAGGGTGACAGAGCGCCCGCCCACAAGGTTTGCTGAACCCGGCAGTATCTGGAGCGCTGTTACGCCGCCCGCTGCCGCGCGGCCAAAACCGGGGTCTTGTGGCCACACACTGTGTTCGGCCCAAACACCCGCCGTTACCGGATCACCCACTTCATTACCGTCAGACAGTGACTGGGTGCCGGGGCTCGCATATACGCCCAAATGGCTGTGCACATCAATGATGCCCGGTGTGACCCAGCGGCCTGTGCCGTCAATCACCGTTGCGCCGTCAGGCGGGGTGATTATCTCGGCAACAGCCTTGATTTTTCCGCCTTCGATTAAAATAGAACCGCCGTCAATGCGCCCGCCTTTGCCGTCAAGAATTGTGGCATTCACAATTACCGTGGTTTCAGACGGTAATGCGGTGTAACTGGACGGGAACGGGTCGCGGTCGATGCTTACATGCTCGCCCTGCGGCGTATTGTCGGGGCTACATGCCGCCAGCGCTACAGAAAGCGCTAGCGACATAGCCGCCGCTCGGGCCAGCCCACCCGACAGCAGATCAGAATTCTTCATTTATTGGTCTCCTTAATGCCGCCTCATGAACACCCTAGCCATGGCGGCTTCTGCACAGAACCTATCAGGGCTTTCCAGTGAAGTCACTACCACCTGTTTAAACTTTCGATTAAAATTTAACAGGAAGAGTAGCCAAACCGAACAAATATCAGCACACTAATGATGAATATTTCATTTTGTAGCTGCTTGCTGACAAATTTAAAGCTGGTTAAAAAAATGCCAACCACAGGAGGATGTTTTGTTTGCTGTTCGTAGCCTATCTCTTCTTGTCATGTTTGCTGTGGCTCATGCGGCGTATGGCAATGATACACCTTCGCCAGAGCAATTGTTTGCTGCATCCACGCGCTTGATGGGATTTGAAGAAGACCTTCCCGCCATCCGCAGCATCAGCGCCGAAGCCCATGTAACGGTTGAAGCCACAGCATATGACACCAAAGTGAAATCTATCGTCACAGCAGTGGGCTTTGGAGACACTGAATTCAGCATTATCCGGGATGGTGTTTCAACCCGCTACAGTGATGAAGGTGGCAAATTGCTCAGAACAGTGGATGGCCAAAATTCTTTCGCACTGCCCGCAGGCATGGCTGCCTTTATTCACGGGCATCAATTCCACCGCCGAACCCTGTTCCCTTCCCGGGAGCTTGTTACCACCAATAGCGTGACCGAGGCGTATTTTCAGGGTAAAGCCGGTTACGAGGTCAGCGGCGCTACGGCAGCAGGTAGACTTTCCTACTTTTTTGACAAAAAAACCGGTTTCATGCTTGGGTACCGATTAACCCTGCAAGAAGATGCGGGGCCGCACGTGATGGAATTTACACTCAAAGACTGGCGCATTTCGGACGGGAAATCACTTTTCTGGCAAATGGAAATTGATGACCGCGGCACGATCTTTACTTATGATTTCAACAAAGTCCTGCTGCTGCCCTAGCGCAGGCGATTTATCCTTCCGCCCATGCACTTGCTTGACAGCGTGGGGTGCGCCTGCCTTTATGGCGGCTTTGTTTCAAGCAGGCGTATTCCATGGGTGCGGAAATCAGTAAATTTGTCGTTGTGGCGATGGCGCGTACAGGCACCAATGCGCTGATATCCGCGCTCCGGCAGCACCCGAAATGTTATACTGATTTTGAACTGTTTCATGACAAGCAAATCCCCGGGCCGCTTGGAGAAAAATTCTCCCTTGAGGAACGCGACCAAGACCCACACGGCTTTTTGGATGAAGCTGTGGCAGAGGCTCTGCACCGTAAGCCCGCAATGCATAGCTACGGCTTTAAGATATTTTTCGAGCATAATGATGCGTTGCTTTCAGAGCTGATCACCGACCCGGCGTGGCCGGTGGTGCTGTTGCGGCGTGAAAATACGCTCGATCAGTTTTTGTCGCTGTGTATTGCGGTTGATACCAATGTCTGGAATTCCAAAGGCGGCAACGCCAAAGCAAAAATACTGTTTAAGGAAAAAGATTTTTTGTTCTTCAAAAACCGGGTCGACGGTTTTTACGCAGATGTTGAGCGTCAGCTGGCGGCCGCAGCGCAGCCCTTTTGGCGGTTTGGCTATAGGGATATCACCGAAGGCAATTATGGCCCGCTGTGTGAGTTTTTGGGGCTTGAAGAGCCGCATAATTTGGCACCCATGCTGAAAAAGCAAAACCCGGTGGGGACTGCAGACAAAGTGGAAAACCCGGACGAAGTATGCCATGTGCTGGCAAAGCTGGGCCTCACCCATCTCTGGGTCGACTGAAGCCTGTCCGCTGCTTTTAGAACAGGGCCAATAAAAAAGGCGGGATAAACCCGCCTTTTCCGTATTTGTATATGTCTTGTGCCGGGCTTAGTGAACGCCGTGCATGTATTTTTTCATGATAGGCGTAAGAGCCAAAAGCACAACGCCAACGCCAACAGACATATAGCCAACACTGTTGAATACATCGATTGTTGCCGCTACATCCAGCAAAGCACCGTCTTCAACACTGGCGTGTTCGCCGCCCGCAATGGAGCTGATAACACCCGCAGCATAGTTGCCGAGCGAGGTCCACAGGAACCATGTGCCCATAACCATACCAACAATGCGTGCAACACTAAGCTTAGTAACCATTGATAGACCTACCGGACTTAGGCATAGTTCGGCAGTTGTGAGGAAGAAATAAATTACAATCATCCAGAAGAAGCTTTTGGCGGTGCTGTCATCCAAGGTCATACCGAAAGAAAACAATACATAGCCGATGCCAATCAGTATCATGGCGATACCAAACTTGGCTGGCGTTGAAGGCTCTAGGCCTTTGTGAGCTAGCTTGACCCACATCCAGGCAAATATCGGTGCCAGTATAAACACAAAGGCCGGATTCAATGTTTGGACCTGTGCTGGTAAAATTTCAATTCCTAAAACATTCAAGTCAAACTGTTGATCAGCTAGTAGTGAAAGTGATGCACCTTGCTGCTCAAATAGCGCCCAGAAAATTGATTGGACCATAATCAGGAATGAAACAACCATTAGTCGATTGCGTTCATATGGTTCACATTTAACAAAGCCATAGGTAACAATCACGGCAATCATACCAATGCCAGTGATGCCCAATAACTGCCCTACCAGAGCCTGATATTGCATCAGCAACCACATCAGGCCAACCAAAACAAGGCCAAACAAATAAATGCTATATTCTTTGTTCAAGCCAATTGGCGACCGTTCTTTAAGAACATCGGGGTTGCTTGGTTCCGCGCGGCCATCCAGGAATTTTTGACCCCATAAGAAAACAGCCAAGCCCAATAGCATGCCAACACCAGCCAGCCCAAAGCCATAGTTCCAGCCGTATTTTGTTCCAACACCTGCAACAAATATTGTTGCCAAAACGCTGCCCAGGTTGATGCCCATATAGAAAATGGTAAAACCACCATCGCGTCGAGGATCATTCGGACCATAAAGTGCGCCAACAATTGTTGATATGTTTGCCTTCAGGAAGCCGACGCCAGTGATGATTAGCGCGAGCGACAGATAGAATATACTCACATACCCTTCACTGCGGACAACAGCGCCGTCTACAATCATCGCTGTTGGGCCCTCAAAAGCCAAAGACAAATGGCCCGCTACCAGCAATAAAGCCCCGTAGGTAACAGCTTTTCGGCTGCCCAAATATCTGTCGGCAAACAGTCCGCCCAAGATTGGTAGCAAATAGGCCAGCCCGATATAGGCGCCGTAAATCAGCCCGGCTTCACCAGCGGAATATAAAAAATGTTCCGTAAGATAGAAAATCAGCAGGGCGCGCATGCCGTAATAAGAAAAGCGCTCCCACATTTCTGTGAGGAAGCAAATAGCCAGGCCAATTGGTTGGCCCATAAATTCGCGTTCCTGTGACCCTTCGGTCGAAACTAGTGTGTCAGACATAACTACCCCTTGAATTATATGCACAGCCGCCATTTTTCTGCCCAGGCGGCCTGGTCTCGTTTTTATAGTGGTGGCTCCCCCCGAGGGAACACTTGTTTCCAAAACGCCTGAATGGGCTCTTGAAAACATATCAGGGCTTTAGAAAACATATCTGGCGCCGAATCAGAAGGAAAAAGCGCGTGAGCAAACCAAAATTATGCGGATTAGCGGTTTGGCTGCAGAACAAAATTGGAACAAACGCAATTTGCCGCGGATCGAGGGTGTGACCAAGAGCTCAGCTCGGTTTTAGTCGCTGTTGTTGCCAATATGCTTATTGATAAATTCGATCGCCTTACTGAGGTAGGTCCGCCGTTCGCTGGACTTCAGCAACACGTGGCTCGCGCCTTTCAGCACAATAAACTCATGGGGAATGTCGTGTTTTCGCAGTGCCTTTGCCATCAGTACGCCTTGTTCGAATGGCACGTTCTGGTCTTTGGTGGCATGCAGCAACAAAAGCGGAACGCGCACCAGATCAACCCTATAAAGAGGCGACCGTCGCCGCAAAGTTCTGTCTGAAAGGCGACCACGAATACGCGGCACCGTAAGCTGGCTAAAGCGTTTTGTGTCCAAGTAGCCAACAAGGTGCGGCAAGGAACTCACGCCGTTCAGGCTAACAGCGCAGGCAAAAAGGTCATCATCCATAATGGCCGACATCATCGCCGCATAGCCGCCATATGAACCGCCCATCACGCACATATCGCCTTTTTTGATATCCGCCTTTTGCACCAGCCATTCTGCTGCGGTGCGCACGTCGCGCTGCATGGTGCGCCCCCATTCGCCGTATCCGGCGCGGCGCCAACTTTCACCATAACCACTGGAGCCCCTGAAGTTGGGTTGCAAAACGCTGTAGCCGTTTGAAATTAGCCAGCTGACCGTCGCGTTGTAGGCGCTGGAAACGCGCCGTACCGGACCGCCGTGCACCAATAGTATGGCTTTGCCTGTGGCACCGCCCTCGGGGTGAGAGAATACGGCCTGCATGGGTCGGTCGGTGTCGTGCACCGGAATATTAACGGTTTCAACCTGCTTTTTTGGCAAGTCCCTATACTCAGGCGTATCGGGGAGTGGTGTTACATCACCGTTTTCCCGGTCATATAAAAAATAGCGGGCAGGGCGATTTTTGTTTCGGTGCCGGTATATGATGCGCTGGCCGTCTCTGCTGGCGGATGCCAGGGTCAGGGGCAGGCCGCCTAGCAGCGTTTCAACATATGTTTGCTCGGCTTTTTCTGTCGCTCTCCAGATAATTTCCTGCCGATGTTCCGCTACATAACTGGCACCTATTGTTCTGTCGGAGACAGGGTCAATCAATGCCGCTGCTATATCATAATCATCGTGGCCTGCCAGTTTGGCCACCATATCCCCAGAAGCCGTGTGCATACGCCACAGCTCGCGCCGGTCGCTATTGTGGGCGGACAGCACAAGTGCTGTGGCGCCGCCTGTTTCAACCGCCAGCAGGCTGTAAGCAGGGCCTTTGAAATAATCGCGTTTGGAAATAAGCCGCCAGCCGCCATTCGCCTTGCGACCATAAAGTTTTTGCTTGCGGCCGGTAAAACCCTCTCCCAGCGTTACATCGCCTTCGGGGGACGCCCACCAGCGAACAATGGGCCGCCACGCACTGACAATTTTTTGTGACGTGCCGGTAACTGCATTCACCTTGTAAACGGCAGGGTAGCCTGCTTCCTTATCGTCTTCCCACTGCATCAAAATACTTGTTGGGTCGCCGTGCAGCGCGCTGAGAAGGAACGGAGGCAATTGGCCGGGACGCGGGCCGCCGCTGTCTATTAGGGGGCGCAGCTTTTTAAGGTGCGCATCATAAAGCACCAGCCCGTTTTCTTTTAGAGAGAGCAGAAGCCTGCCGCCGCCTACCCACGACATCCAATTGATGTCACTTCGCAAATAGGGCAGGGCCTCCCCTTCGGTGAACCCACTGTCCACATGCCAAACGGTAACGGTGCTATCGTCGTTTTCCTGTCGCAACAAGCCGGAGAGATAGTGACCGTCTGACGATATGGCCGGAGCCGCGACAAGGGGCGGACGCACAAATTTCGCGAGTGCGTCAGCACTGGTGGCCGGGCCCTTGCTTTCAGACCCGAACGCCGGGCCCATGAACGCACCGGTGAGAAGCACAGCAAAAATATACAGGGCAGTTTTATACATCCCCTAAGGCTAGCACAGGGGTGCGGCTGTGAAAAAGCAGTAATCGCCGCCTCGGCGTTTCACAATTGCGTGGGGCTTTAGATCTAAAGTTCGCTTTTAAAATGGTCGCTTAAATGATCGATCAGTGTGCGCACCCTGGTGGAAAGATGTCGCCGGTTTTGATAAACCGCATAAATGTTGAAGTCTGGCTCTTCAAATTCTTCCAGCGCAACTTGCAGTTTGCCGGCTGAGATGGCTTGCCCGGCGATGAAGGTTGGCAGGTATGTGATGCCGCAACCGGCAATCGCCGCTTCGCAAAGAAGATCGCCATTGTCTGAATCGAACCTGCCGGACGTTGATTGCCATATTTTTTTGTCTTCAACGACAAAGGGCCATGCCCGGCCTTCAGCCAAATTTGTATAACTCATACAGTTGTGAGGAATAAGGTCCGACGGCTTTTGCGGGATGCCGTAGCGCTCGAAATAGGATGGGCTGGCGCACACGACTCTGCGGCAACTGGAGAGCTTTTTGCTGATCAGGCTGGCATTTTTTAGCTGGCCGATACGTATGGCCAGGTCATAGCCTTCTTCAACCAGATCAATCTGTCTGTCGGAAAGAAAGCTTTTGACCGACACATCGGGATATTTTGCCAAATAGCCGGAAAGCGCGGGCCCAAGATAACGAACACCAAAACTCATGGGTGCCGCCAGTTTGATCTCGCCAACAGGCTTTTGTGTTTTGTGGCGAATATTTTCTTCGACCTCCTCAAGCTCGTCGAGGAACTTCCGCACATATTCCAAATAGCTGTAGCCGGTGTCTGTTAATCGCACTTTGCGAGTTGTCCGGTGCAAGAGCTGCGCGCTCAGATGAGCCTCCAAATCCTTCACCCGCTTACTGACAACAGACACCGCAAGCCCAAGCCTTTTAGCCGCTTCGGCGAAGCTGCCGGTTTGCGCCACCTGAGCAAAGGCTTTCATATTTGAGAGCTTATCCATTATTCTAATAATTAGAATAATTATTTTCTTTATTCAACTATTATAATATTTATTGAAAAAACCTATTTTTGTGCCAGTAATGTTCAACCCCAAGGCATGGAGACGAAAAATGCAAATCAAACGGGATAGAAACGATCGCGGCCCCACAGATGCAGGCTGGTTGAAAAGTATGCATACATTTTCTTTTGGTCAGTATCATGACCCTAACCATATGGGGTTTGGGCCACTGCGGGTTATTAACGATGACCGGGTGATCCCCGGCGCTGGTTTCAGCACGCACCCGCACAGCAATATGGAGATTGTTTCTTATGTATTGTCGGGTGAGCTCGCTCATAAAGACAGCATGGGTAACGGCTCTAGCATCAAGCCAGGCGAGGTTCAGTTAATGAGCGCGGGTTCTGGTGTAACCCACAGTGAGTTTAACGCGTCGAGCACGGACAATGTTCATTTTCTGCAAATTTGGATTATGCCAAATGTGGAAAATACCAAGCCCGGCTACCAGCAAAAGGCTTTTGACGCTGAAGAAATGCAGGGCAAGTTCCGCACTGTTGTTTCAAAAGACGGTGAGGACGGCTCGCTTGTTGCGAAACAAGACGCCCGGCTGTTAATTGGCCGTTTCGACGCCGATGACAGCACGAACTTCGAGACACGCACCGGCCGTAAATACTGGCTGCATGTCGCCAAAGGCAAGGCCTCCGTTAACGGTGAAAAGGCGGCTGAAGGGGACGGCTTTGCCATTACAAACGAGGCGCAAATAGCAATTGCCAGTGAAACCGACAGTGAAGTTTTGCTGTTTGAGCTGGCCGACTGACTGGCCGACTAACTGGCCGATTGACTGGCCAACTGAAAGGAATAGCCATGACCACGAAACAACCAAAAATTCTGGCTTTTGCCGGAAGCACAAGAAGTAGCTCGCTAAACAAACAGCTCGTTAAAATAGCAGCCGAAGGTGCCCGCGAAGCCGGCGCGGAAGTTACCTATGTTGACCTTCGGGATTATCCGATGCCGCTGTATGACGGTGATTTGGAGGCGGAAGGCGGCTACCCGGAAAATGCGCTCAAGCTGAAAAAGCTATTTCAGGACCATGATGGTTTTCTGATCGCCTCGCCTGAATATAACAGCGGCTATTCGGCGGTGCTCAAGAACACCATCGATTGGATTTCCAGGCCCGCGAGCAAGGATGAACCCTCCTTGGTTGGTTTTCACGGAAAGTTCGCGTCCCTGATGGCGGCGGCGCCCGGTGCGCTTGGCGGCCTGCGCGGGCTTTATCAAGTGCGGGAGCTTCTGATGAATATGGGTGTTTTTGTCCTGCCGAACATGCGGGCGGTAAATTTCGCCATGAAGGCATTTGACGAAGAGGGCCAGCTGAAAGACGCCGACACAGCCGCGGCTGTGAAGGCACTGGGGAAGCAAATTGTAACTGCAATCAACTAATCGAAAAGGAGCGAACCATGACTGCTGCAACTGAAAAAATGCTAACCCCCGACAACTGTGTGGTGGCCTTCATTGACCACCAGCCGCAAATGGCATTTGGGGTGAATAGCCACGATATGCAAACCATCAAAAACAACACCGTTGGCCTGGCGAAGGCCTGCAAACTGTTTGGTGTGCCCACTGTATTAACCAGTGTTGAAACCGAAAGCTTTAGCGGCCATTCATGGCCGGAGCTGGTGGGCGCGCTGGGTGCTGAGCAGCAAAATATCGAACGCTCGAGCATGAATTCTTGGGAAGACGAAGGTTTTGTCGCGGCAGTGAAAGCCACAGGCAAAAAGAAGCTGGTGCTTACAGGCCTGTGGACAGAGGTCTGCATCACCTTTCCGGCGATCTGTGCACTCGCTGAAAATTTCGAAGTGTATTTTGTGTCTGACTGCTGTGGCGGCACCTCAAAAGAGGCGCATGATATGGCTGTTCAGCGCATGATCCAGGCTGGCGCTATTCCGCTCACGTGGCAGCAAACCATCCTTGAGTTCCAGCGCGACTGGGCCCGCAAGGAAACATACGATGATATATTGGCCATCGTGAAAGACCATAGTGGCGGCTACGGCATGGGGGTGGATTATGCCTTCACGCTGGTGCACGGCGCACCCCAGCGCGAGGGTTAAGGCAAATAATCTTCCTTTAACTTATTGAAATACATGCGCTATAGAAAAGGCCTGAGAGGTGCTAGCCGCCTCTCAGGCTTTATGAATTAGAGGGGGATATTATGTTTATCATCAACGGGCAGTTCACCGTAAAACCGGCAAGCCGCGACGCGCTTGTTCAAATGGCGGCCAAACTGGTTGGGCTTTCAAATGAAGAAGAGGGCTGCATTTCATACGGCTTTTATGAAGACCAGACCAAGCCCGGCAATTTCCTGTTCTTTGAGAAATGGAAATCCCGCGAAGCGATCAATGAGCATTTTGGCAATCCCTATTTCACAGACTTTGCAAAACGCTTCCCCGGTATGATCGAAGGCGAAGCTGCCATTGAAATTCATGAAATCAAATCCACAGAAAGCGTGTAACCATGTTTGCCAATCTGTTGAACCCGCCAAGCCTGCGCAAGCACGATGAAGACAGCCGCCACGCCACATGGCTGGAATTGTTTTTTGACCTTGTCCTCGTTGCCGCCATCGCGCAAGTGGGCCACACTCTTGTCACCGCTGAAACCATGGCTGACGGCATGCGCTATCTCGGGCTGGCCTGGATCATTTTCTGGGTGTGGTGCGGCCACACCATATATTCCACCCGCTTTGATACGGATGATCCCGTCTTCCGCATCATGACCTTCCTCAATATGTTCGCGCTTATTATTATGGCAGTTGAGGTGCACGGCGCGGCCCACGGTCATCCGCTGGTATTCGGCATGGCGTTTCTCGCGTCCCGGCTGGTACTCTTGGGCCTTCTGGTGCGGGCTTACCGGCACGTGGCGGAAGCCGGAAAAATCCTCAAAGTATATCTTCTGGGCTTTGGCGCTGGCGCGGCCATCTGGGCCTCGTCTCTCTTTTTGCACGGCGCGCAGGTTTACTGGGTTTGGGCGGCGGCCCTGTTGGTTGATGCGCTGGTGCCCTGGGTTGTCTGGAAAATGCAGCATGACACCAAGAATGTCAGCGCCGAGCATATCCCCGAGCGTTTTGGCCTGTTTACCATCATCGTTTTGGGCGAGAATATTTTCGCCGTGGTGAAGGGGCTGGAGCCCCTTGAGTGGACCATGGCCGCCGCGCAGGCTGCGGCTCTGTCCTTTGTCATCGCCGGGTCTATCTGGTGGATATATTTCCAGCATATTGACCGCATGATTGGCCATATCAAGCTCGGTTCCGGCCAGCCCTATATCTATAGCCACTTCCCGCTGTTGGCGGGCATTGTCGCGGTTGGTATCGGCACGCTCAGGCTTATTGGCGAAACCGGCCAGCCAGCAGTATCCACCGCGGCGCTCGCTGTTGTGGTGGGTGGCTATACGCTCTGGTGGCTTGGCGGTGTGCTGTTGCACTTTATCAGCTGCCCCGCAGAGGCACGGTCAGCGACCGCTTTTGCCCGCAACATCACCATTGCCGTGCTGCTTGGCCTAACCGCTTATTTTGGGCCCGCGCATTCTTCGCTCGCGGTTGTGGCGATGATTTGCGGCATTTCGCTCCTGTACGGATTTTGGGACGGTGCCGCCCGCGGCAAGAGCAGACAAACCGCAAGCTAAAACTGGACACACAGCCGCCGCACCCTATATATTTTATGGACTATTGCTTCCAGTATATAGGGGTGCGCCTGTGTCTACCCAGTGGCAAGATATCAAACCATCTGACGTGGTTACCAAGCGGGAAAGCCGTAAGCTCAGGCGCCAGTCTGACCTTTGGGGCAGCTGGCTGCTTGTCCACTGCTGGGGTGTGATCGCGGGTGCCATGGCGCTTTATGCCTTTTTCCCGAATGCCTTAACACTGGGTATCGGCATTGCGCTGGTGGGCGGGCGGCAGCTTGGCCTCGCCATATTGATGCATGAAGGCTCCCACGGCATGCTGTTTGAAAGCAAGCGCCTCAACGACAGGCTCACCCAATGGTTCACCGCCTGGCCGATGATATTGAACATATATGCCTACCGGGTGCGGCACATGGCGCACCACAGGTTTACCCGCACTGAAAAAGACCCGGAAAATTACTTATACACACCGTTCCCGGTGACCCGCGCCAGCATGGCACGTAAATTTCTGCGGGACCTCACGGGCATTGTTTTTGTCCGCACCAGCGCTGCGATTTTCAGCTTCATCTGGGGCGAAAAAAAAGGCCGCTCCACGCGCCTGATCGGCTTTTACGGCGGGCCACTATTGTTTCACGCGCTGATGGTCGCCGGATTTTCTGCTTTTGGCCGTATTGACCTGTTTCTTCTATTGTGGCTGCTGCCGATGGCTACCAGCTATCAGTTGTTTTTGCGTATCCGCAACATCGCCGAGCATGCCGCTGTTGATGATCTGGACGATGCGCTGCAAAACAGCCGCACCACACTCGCCGGGCCGATTGAGCGCATGTTTGTTGCCCCTTACTGGGTGAATTTTCACATCGAGCATCACCTGCTGCCCTATGTACCTTGTTATCACCTCAGGGCCCTGCACAAGATAATGCTTGAGCGCGGCTTTGGCGACCGGATGGCAATTTACGGCAGCTACATGGATGTGCTGAGAAAAAACGCTCCAGCTTGAGCGCAGGGGATCAGGAGATGGCTCGGTTTTTGCCGGCCGCCTTTGCTTCATAAAGTTTTTCGTCAGCGCGCGCGGCTAGCGTCAACCCTGTGTCGTCGTCGGTGAGATGCGCGCAACCAATGCTAACTGTCACCGGATTGTCCGGGATAACATCGCACGCTGCGATAAGCCCGCACAGACGTTCAGCGATTGCTGTTGCGGCTTTTAGTGTTGTTTCAGGCATCAGGATACAGAGCTCCTCGCCGCCGGTCCGGGCGCAGATATCTTGGTCTCGGCTCTGGGCGCTCAAAATATTGGCGATTGCTCTCAGGACCTGGTCGCCAGCATCATGCCCGTGTGTATCGTTGACTTGCTTGAAATCATCAATGTCCAGCGCCAGAAATGATAGGGGTCGGCTGTAACGGTTGGCGCGCGCCACTTCATGTTCAAGATGTCTGTCGAAGCTCCTGCGGTTATGGAGCCCGGTCAGAAAGTCGGTGTTGGCCTCCTTGCGGAGCTTGTCCACGGCTGCCCGCCTGTCGGTATCGTCACGTACTACGGCCATGAACATCACATCATCACCAACTTGCGTTTTGGAAATTGCTACTTCGGTTACAAATTCGCTGCCGTCCTTGCGTCGCCCGGCCAGCGGCAAGCGCTCTCCCATTTTCTTGGCACCGTCCGGCGAGCGTGCGAAAGACGCCAGATGCTTGTCATGGCTGGCTGCAAACTTGCTTGGCATCAGCATATTAATTGACTGGCCTACGATCTCGTTGTTGGAATAACCAAAAATCTTCTCGGCAGCCTTGTTAAAACGCATGATTGTACCATCTTTGCGGCAGGCAATGATGCCCTCAAAGCTGCTTTTTACAAAACTTTCCAGATTGGTTCGTACCATTTCAGATGCAAGACGAGCGGAGTATTTCCTGGTCACATCGATGCCGGTACACAGAACACGGCACCGAGAGGTTTGATCGTCGTTGACCAACGGCGCAAAAGTATAGCGCCACCATCTGGTTTCCTGGTTGGCCTCAATCGGCACCGTGACATCCGCCTCCCTGCCGTAGCATAAGGCCCACAATAGTCCGCTATAGATATGAGGTGACGCCGTCGGCGCAAAAAAGTCGGCAACATCCGGATACGGCTGGTCCAAGGGCATAAACTCCCGGCCGAAAGCCTTCAAATACTTCGGATTTGCCGCGAGCAGCTTGAACCCGTCGTTACACTCCTCAAAGACAGCTGCGCTAATCCCCAAGGCGCCCACAAGGGCGTCCAGCGAGCTTGTGACCTCTGCAGGTTTCTCCGCTTTTTTAGGCACCATATCTCTGTCTAAGCTATTCATTGCTAAAGCTATTTTACTCTTGGAGTCGTATAGATATGGTTAACATATAGTATTGCGATATTGGCACATGCGCCCGGCCTGAATACAGCGATATGCAGTGGCAATTTCCGGTGACAATTTACGGCGGCTATGGGGATGTGCTGAGGAAAAACACCTCTGCCTGAGGGTTGGGACAGGTTTTGTTGCGGGCTATAAATGCTGGTCAGTCGTCGCTTTTTTGGAAGTTAGTTCTGTTAGAAACATAGACGCCACCAATAAAGGCAACGATCGCAAGCAAGAGCTTTTCAACAGCGTCCCATGTGGCGATCCCTATAAGCATCGCTATTCCGAGAAGGGCCAAAAAACTGGTGCCCATAGCAAACTGAGTTACGCGGCCACCAATGCTCCTTTTCAATTGCCAGCGATTGATGCAAACAACAATGACGCTTACAAGGGGAACCAAGCCGAGCAGAATGATCGCGACACTCTTTGCTGTTTCAATATCTATTGTCATTACTCACTCCTTAAAAGGGTTACTACTGCCTTCACTCAGCAGGTGAATATAATTGTGCAAAGTGGTTCGTCCTTAGGTGGCCCGCCAAAGAGGATTTTCACTAAGCTTTTTAGCCAGCGTCCTCATGCTGGTCCGTGCAGTATCGAGTCCCTTCATCGACCGTTCAAGCTGCTTCGAGTTATGTATTTCTGCTTCGGACCCCTTGTAACTGTCACCTTTCTTATCCAACTCACGCGTTATATCGCTTACAACCGAGTCCCAATTTCTCTCTGTTCTCAAAACTTGTTGGCAGAGGTCGGCGAATTTCAGAGTATCGGCCCCCAATGCGCCAATGAACGGTTCAATGAATTTGTAGCTATTCGGCAGCAGGATTTGCGGAGCGGGCGTCTTGCCTGTTTTATAATCATTAAGTACCTCGTCAATGAGGGCGGCATTGATAAGAAGCTCGGAGACGAAACACCTGAATGCATGGTTTTTGTTTCGCCAAGGCAAGTAGACAATATTGTATGCGGTGACGACAAAAACCAAGGCCGTTACAACAGAACCAAAGGCCACCCAGTCGACAGATCCGTACAAGACCTGCCCATGGACAGTGAAGTACGCCCATCCCATTCCAGCAAAGAATGCCAAACCGGCGGGAATGATAGCGTCGCTATTGAACCACTTCACAGCTTATCACTCCCCGAATGGATATTCACTGCTGTCACGCAGCAATTCCATGTAATTATTAAGCTTAGTGCGCCTAGGCGTAAAGGGCTGTTTCTTTTTGCGCGGCATGTCGGGCAGCTTGCAGAGCGCGCCCGCAATGATAAAGAGTCAATTTTCAGAAGGTGTCACTGTTTGTTGGCAGCCAGCAAAGCAGCCTACGATTGGGGGTCGATTGAATTAGCCGCCATGCTGACTGCGATCCTTCTAAAGCCTGGCATGCAAGAAGTCAAACGCTGCCTTTCACATTAAAAGTAGAATGATAATGCAGAACAACAGGATCAGGGTAGTAAATAAATCCAGCGCACATCTTTAGCTCAGTGGATGCGATGGGCAAAGCAAATGGGCCGGAATACATGACGCCATCACACGCCTAAAACAGTAACCCCGATATCACCTATCCAGCCTCAATTAGCCCTCAAAACTTCTGGGCCTGCACAATATAGGCGCCGATGGTTTTTTCGCCCAGCGCCTTGGCGGCTTCCAGCCGGTTCATGCCCTCCAGCAGCACAAAGCGCCCATCGCCTTTTCGTACGCGAATGGGTTTCCCCTCAGTGTCGTCCATCATCTCTTCGGTGATGGCGTCTACCTTGCTTTGGTCCAGCTCCTTCTTGCGCGCCGTGGGCGCATAAATATCTGCAATGTTCACATCTGTTATTTTTAGCATTTTCCGCCTTTATCCAAATTGGTGCTTTGCAGCTATTTCAAATTTTGCCGTTACTCAAGCCTAAGCTCTATGAGGCTTCAGCCCTGGTCTTTCGCAGGTTTGGCAAGCGTGGCAAATGAATGGTTCGCTTTGATAATCAGCTTGACCAAATAAGCACCGAGGCCGGAGACAAGGCCGCCGCCCACCAGAAAGTGCGAAAGCTGCAAATCAAGAAGCGATACGCTGCCATCGAGCACACTGGCCCAGGCGCTGTGAAATTTCACCGCCGCTTGCTCAATTTTGTCCAGCAGGTCACCAAGTGTCATTTGAAATCCCCCTCATGCCTTTTTGCCCTTGGCCTCTGAATAAGGCCGCCTGCAACCCCGTTATACAGCCAAGTGTCGTCAGCGGCAATCGCGCTGAAAACAAGGGCCCGCCAGCGCCGAATTCCGCGGCGAAATACAGGCAGGAGCGGGCCGCTGCCTGTTTGGGCTTTTCATACACGCCCTTTGCGCTACATTAGCCCCGTGGGAACAGGTTCCGGGGAGGAAAACATGGCGATTTCAGTGAAAACAGGTGTGAAAATAGGCGCAGTCGCGCTTGTGGCCTGGGGCATTTATGCGGGCGCAAATTTTTATTATGGGTTTAAGGAGCTGGCGGCTTTTTATGACCCCGAGCATATAACCGAGAACTTCCGCACGCCGGGAAAATTCCCCTACAGCACCATCAAAACCGGTGAGCCCTGGCAGTTCCAGCGTGCAGAAATTGAGGCCGAGCTGCCGCCTGTTTACCAATATGAAGGCAAGCCCAAACTCTTGGAAAAATTCCTCGAACATACCGGCACCACCGGGCTTCTTGTGGTCAAAGACGATACCATCCTGTTTGAAAAATATTATCAGGGCGAAACTGAGAGCGACCGGCATTCCATGTTCTCGGTTACCAAATCCTTTGTTTCGGCGCTCATTGGCATCGCCATTGAAGACGGCCTCATTGACAGCATTGATGACCCTATCACCAAATATGTGCCAGAACTGGTTGGCACGGGCTATGACGGGGCCAGCGTGAGCGATATTCTCACCATGTCGTCGGGTGTTGGTTTCACCGAGGATTACGGTGATCTGATGTCTGATGTGAACCGTATGTCGATGACCATCGCCACCAACGGCTCGCTTGATGATTTTGCCGCGAGCCTGGAGCGCGAACGCGAGCCCGGCACCTATAATAATTATGTTAGCGTTGATACCCACGTGCTGGGCATGATGCTGGTGCGGGTGACCGGCAAAACGCTTTCTGCGCTGCTTGAAGAACAGATATGGAAGCCGCTCGGCATGGAGCATGAAGCCATCTGGTTCATCGACGGCGAGGGCATGGAAGTGGCCATGGGCGGCATGCAGGTGACGCTCCGTGATATGGCGCATTTAGGGCGGCTGTATTTGAACGGTGGCCGCTGGAACGGCAAGCAGATTGTACCCGAGGCCTGGGTGAAAGCCAGCGTAACGCCGAGCGCGCCGCGCCTGATGGCGGGCAAGGATAATCCTGGCAGCACCACGCCTTTTGGTTATGGTTTCCAGTGGTGGACACCTAGCGTGCCGCATGGTGATTTCATGGCGTTCGGCATTTATCATCAGACGATCTATGTAGACCCCACAAGCGGCATTATCATTGCCAAAACAAGTGCGCACCGGGGCTTTACCGACCCAGCCAACAAAACCGACAAGGAAGAGAGCATTTTTGCCCTGCAGACCATATCGGCGGCACTTGGTGACCCGAACTGGCGCGGGGATGAAATTTCCGCGGAAGATGTGCAGATGATCCGCCAGGCAGTGCAGGATCAAATTGGCGGCGAGTGAATACTTAATCTGCTCCCTCTTGATATGGTGTGTGCGTGCGCACATATCTCTATGGCTACGCCGAAGCTTCGGTATCTGATTTCAGCTTTCAGTGCGGAAATTCAGCGGCTAATTTTAGCCCCATAGAGGAGTGACAAAAGCATGTCGCAGATAGATGTTTGGACAAATTATGCGCCTCTTGCGTTGCTGGCTGTGGCTTCCGCGTGGGGTTTGGGGCGAATTTTCTACCTGAGCAAGGTGCAAAATGTCACGGTTATGTCCTTCTTTTCGCAGCGTAAGTCAGCCGCTGAGCGCGGGCTCGGCCTTGTGGCGGTTTTATCCAATATTTACATCGTGTTAAGGCCGTTTGTGGCCGAACTGGACAGCCTGGTTTATCGCCAGCCATCGCCTGCGCCGTTTCTGGCGATTGGCATTATGACCTTTGGCATTTTCCTGATGATTTACTGTCAGGCAGGCATGGGCAGCGCGTGGCGTATCGGCGTGCCTGAACATCAGGAAGACAGCCAAAAACTGGTCACAAACGGCATCTATAACCGCAGCCGAAATCCGATTTATCTCGCGGTCCTTATTTACCTTGCTGGGCTGTTTCTATTGCTGCCGGGGCCGTTTACGGCAGTGTCATGCCTTGCGACATTTGTGTTTTTGCACCCGGTTATTGCCCGCGAGGAAGCCTTTCTGGAGCATGCTTTTGGGCAAGAATTCCGTGATTATAAACAGAGGGTTCGCCGCTGGATCTAACGAGCCGCCTGTTAAATGTTTCGCTTTTATCGGTCTAAAATCTGCCTTAAACACGCTATAGGCAAGAGCTGTCATTAACGGAAAATCCAAGGTTGCCTTGGCTTAAAGGGAAGCAAAACATGGTGAAAAAGGCGGTTCTGCCCGCGGTGTTGTTGGCTGTTACAATGGGCGCAAACGCGCAGGATAGTGGGCCTTTTACCATAAGCGAATTGAGCGCCGAGCATAATATCTCCGCGCTGAAAGCCGTAAACTTTTTTGCACCCGGCAAGCCCGCTCTTGTTGCCAGCGGGCGCTCAGACGACGAGCGAAAGTTTTTTTCCTTTTTTGAAATGAACGGCAAAAATCAGCTCGCCCCGAACCCAAAATTAAAAATTGAAATGCCGGAAGATGCTGTTTTTTATGATTTCGCAACTGTGTTTGATGCCGACCAGCAAAGCCTTTTGTTTTTAAACTCAGACGGCGTTCATATTTTTGATATTGAGAAAGGCGAAGCCCGTCAGATAGCCTCGCTTTCCTCTATTTATAAACAGAATGGCAGCCCATTATTTTCGCAAATTGATTTCGTGCGAGACCTAAACGGTGACGGTTTTGCTGATATTTTGGTGCCCGATTTTGAAGGCTACCGTTTGCTCATAAATGATGGTCACGGCGGTTTTTCAGGCGAAACCCTGTTGAAAATGGATGTGGAAATGAGGCTGCGCGGCAACATCCCGCGCTACAGCCAATTCCCGGTTTATGCCTTTGATGCCAACTTTGATGGCCGCACTGATATTGTGTTTCACAAAGACAATAGCTTCCTCGCCTTTTTGCAAGGCGAAGACGGCAGCTTTGCTGCCGAAGCCACCATTTACAGCTTCGATATTGATGTCGTTGGCAACAGCTTTGGCGCTCAGGTGGCCTCAAACGAACGCTACAGTGATCAAACCGATCTGGCGGAAACAATTGTTAGCACCATTGAAGACATCAATGGGGACGGCATCATGGATATTGTTACCCAAACCGACCGAGCGCGCGGTTTGTTTAACCGCAGCACCGAGTATGGTTTTCATTACGGGGCCGAACTGAATGGCCGCATTGCTTACGAGACGGAGCCAACCGCAGCGCTAACCCTTAAGGGCATCACCGCCAACACCCGTCATATTGATTTCGCAAAGGACGGCCGTATGGATTTTGCTGGCGGTGCCGTAAACATTGGCATTGGGAAAATTATCGGCATTTTGCTATCGGGTTCAGTGGGTATCCCGGTGATGTTTTACGAGCAAAATGAGGACGGGCAATTTAGTGAAGACCCGTCTTACAGAAAGAAAATATCCGTAGATTTTGACATGTCGAGCGGCCAATCAAGCGTGCCTGTTGTCGAGATGACAGACTATGACGGTGACGGCCACAAAGACCTAGTTTTAAGCAAGGATAACAAGGGGTTGAGGGTCTACCACGCCACTCCCAGCGCCAAGAAAATGTTTGCCAGGAAGGCCATTGAAATTGACTTGAGCCTGCCAAAAAACGGTGAGCAAGTTACCGCGGCAGACCTGAACGGGGACGGCAAAGGCGACCTGATGATGTATTTTGACCGCCTTGGCGCCGACGGGGAAACCAACCGAAACAAGGTTGTTGTCCTTATTGCTAATTAGGGTTTTTTGGTTTTTCGGGCCGCGGCAAACTTGAGCGCCAACGCCGCCCCGACTGTCACAGCTACCCAACTGGAGCCAAAGCTGGTGAAGGCTTCTGGCTGGCGAAAGCTGGTCGCGAAAAACAGCGCCAGCAAATAATAGCTACCCACCTTGTGCAGTTTCTTCCAGTTTTTTGCGCCCAGCTTTTTTACGGATGTATCATTTGAAGTGAGCGCCATCAACAGCAGCATAAAATAGGCGCCGCCGCCAACCGCCAGCACCGGAGCCGGGCGGCTTGCTTCTGTAAGCGCCAGATTTGAGAGCACAAGCCCCGCATGCACAAAATGCACAAGCGCAAAATTCAGCCCGATATAGCGCCGGTTTCCCATCGCCCATTTGCTGTAGGCACCAGGCATCAGCTTTTGCATGCTGGACGCGGTGAAGGCCACTATGAACAGGATAAAAGCCATATGGGCCGTGGGCCACATCACACGGGGAAGCATGTCTATATAGCCGGAAGACAGGATCGCGGCTGTCCCTAAAAACGCTGCAAGCATCAAGCTGACCGGCAAGAACAAATATTTACCCTGAAAAATTTTTGCCACGGTCCAATTGCTTTCTTGATTACGCTCGTGTTGCGAGTGATAGTTTCACAAAGCCGCAATAAAGGAAATAAATTTGGGGTTTATTCACATGCCTTTATCACTGAAAGCCATTCCGCCCGGAGATTACGGCGCTTATCATGCGCTGATAAATGATCCGCTGATATCCTATAATTCAGGCTCAATTCCCCATCCTGTTGACTATGAATTCGCGCGGAAAAGACTTGAGGATCGTGCGCAGTCGGAGCGGTCCCTTGGCGGCATTATCCAGCGCGGTGCCTATGTGCAGGGAAGGCTGGTGGGCGACGCCAGCATTTTCATCAACAAAGATGGTGAGATCGAAATTGGCTACTGTGTGGCGAAAGACCAGCGCGGCAAAGGTTATGCCACCGAGATGGCTCGCCAGCTTGTTAAACTGGCGCGGGATTATGGCCATTATGGGCCTATCGTTGCCGGATACGCGAAAGACAATCCGGTCTCTGGAAAAATTCTGGAAAAGCTGGGCTTTGAAAAAACCGGGGAAACCACGGATACTTCGGCGGGCAGGGAAGGCTTGTCAGCCTATTGGCGCATGGCTTTGCCTGCGGTAGACGATACACGGGCAGAAACCACGCTTCGGCCCATGAGTGTTGCCGATATTCCCGCCATTTTTGCGCTGCAGCATGACCGGGAAGGCGCGGCCTTGGCTGGTGTGGAAGGCGATTTTGTATCAGAAGAAATGTTCCGCGACCGTATGACAGCGCTCATGTCCGAGGAGGCCGAGGCGCCAACCGTTTTTACCATTATGGTGAACGGCGAAGTGGCCGGCACCATAAGTCGCACGCCGGGTTCAAGCGGGAAAATACTGGTTAGCTACTGGCTTGACCGGAAATTTTGGGGTGCAGGCATTGCCACAGCGGCGTTTGCCCAAATGCTAATGGAGGCCCCTAAAAAATTGGTCGGTGAGCCAATGTTTGCTGCAGTGATCAACGGCAACAGAGCGTCGGTTCGGGTTTTGGAGAAGTTCGGCTTTATTCCCTTTAAGCGCCGGGAGTTTATGTCAGCCGCACACGGGGAACTGAAACAGCAAACCCTGTTTCGGCGCTGACAGCAGGCAGGGAATACAATGGATATTGAGTTTAAGCCTATCCCCGATAGTGACCTTGATGCCTATTTTGACCTTTTGAACGATAAGAGCCTTGCCGTAAACGCGGGCAGTGTACCGCACCCCATTACACGCGACTGGGTGCGCAAGCGGCTTATCAGCAGGCGGGTTGAAGAAACCAGCGGTACGATAGCAGACCGGGGCCTTTATGTGGACGGCACCCTTGTTGGCGCAGCGGGCTATTTCTACCGGGAACGCGGCCTGCAAATTGGCTACAGCATTCACCGGGACCACCGGGGCAAGGGGCTGGCCACTCTCGCTGCAAAACTTTCGGTGCAGATGGCGCGTGACCATAGACGGACAGGTCCGATAGGCGCAGACTATTTTCAGGACAACCCGGCCTCGGGGCGGGTATTGGAAAAGCTTGGCTTCGCGCGCACCGGGGAAGCCACAGGAACGTCAGCGGGCCGTGAAGGCGACATTCCTTCCTATCTGGTGGCACTAAGCGGTGATGTGGTGCTGAGCGAGCTGGACAAGCGTGACTATCCTGTTTTGTATCAGCAGCACAGTGATGCGGAAGCGCAATTTCAGGCGGCAGGCGGTGCTGCCCACAAAAGCGAGGCCGAACACACGGCGCACCTTGAGCGCGTCACGAAAGGCGGCGCACAGATAAAAACCACCCTCCATGAAGGGCATGTGGCGGGTTATGTCGCCAGCTTTAACCGGTTCGGAAAACGCGAGATCAGCTACTGGATCGGCCGCGAGTTTAGGGGCAAAGGCATCGCCAGCAAAGCGGTCGCGCTGTGGCTGGAGCAGATGCCGATGCCCGCTGGTGGCCTTTTCGCGCGGGTGGTGAAAGACCACCCGGCGTCAGCCCGCGTGTTGGAGAAAAACGGTTTCACCGCCTTTGAAGACGATAAATATTTCTCCGAAATCCGCGGCGCAGAGGTTGAAGAAACGCTATACAGGCTAGGCGAGTAAGCGCGCTTATGGCTCGCGGCTGGGGCTATATCCAAGCGACGATGTAGCAGCTTCATTTTCAAACGGTTTGTAGGCTTTTTCGTGCGTGAACATGCCGTTCACAAGGCTGTTCGGGAAAATCTGAATGCCTGAATTAAAGGCTTCAATATTGCCGTTAAAGATGCTGATGGCGGCGGCGATATTGTCTTGCAGCTCGCTGATTTCGCGCATTAAAGACATGGTCACATCTGCCATTTTGAGGTCCGGGTAGGCCTCAACTGCGATGTTAAAGCCTGAAACCATCTGCGCGGTGGCAGCTTCAATGGCGGCTAGGTCGTCGGTGTTCACGTCGCCGCGCGAGGCCTTGCCTATGGCTGAGCGCAGAGCGGTGATGTTCTCCAGAAGCGATTTTTCATGCTCTTTGTAATTGCCAGCTTCTTTCTCTAATGCAGGCAGGGTTTCGTTTTTTTGTCGTTCGTAAGTGATAACATCGGCCCACGCGCGCACCACCATATTCCGCCGCCTGATGATGCCGTTGTTGATGGCAATGCCCATCACTACGATGATGACACCGATGCCGAGAATTATAAGTAGTGCTTCCATGGTTACTCCCCCTTTGCGGTTTGTGTCTGAATGGTTTGATCAAAATTATTATCTGAATATTTCATCAGCGTGTGGATGAAATTGAGCGCGGCATCGAGGTTGGCTTGCGTGCTGTGGCCTGCCACTTTTTCGGCAAAGGCGGCGGGGTTCTCCAAGCCGCCAGAGCGGTTCGCTGCGATCATATTGCTGTCGTCAAAGGAAAAACAAAGCTCGCCCGAATTGTTGAACTCAAGGTCCATACCTCGCAGCGCTTCGCCGGCGCTTTCAATTTCCACAATCACCTTGGGTGTCAGGAATTTCGCCACTTCCATTTCGCTGTCAGCAGCCACATTGAAGTTCTTGTTAAAGCTCACGCTCGAAGATTTCCAGCCCTTCTGGAAGAACCCAAGCCCGCCCTCTGAAATGCGCATGGCGCGGGCAAATTTGAAGGGCACAATAAAGCCGTAGCGGTCGTAGTGGTCATACACAGTGCGGGTGCGCACGCGCACGTTTCCCTTGCTGTCGGTGGTGGTATAGGTCTCGGTGCGCTGGTCTACATAGTGGAAATGATAATGGTCATAGGCGAAGCTATGTTCCGCGCCTTCATAGGAGCCGCGCAGCAGCTCGCGAATTTCTCGGGCGTAGTTGCCCATTTGAAAGGCCTTGAACCGCCCGCCTAGTTCGCGCGCTTTGCTTTTGCCGCTGAAGGGCACCGGTTCAAGCCCATAATCAAACAGGCTGGTGCGATAGTGAATTTTGTCCGAGAGGCCCGTGAGGCGGTTTTTGCGGCTGTAGCGCACCGCGCCGTATACAATTAGGGCGATAAGAAAAGCGGCACCAGTGAGGGCCGTATAGGCGAGGTCCCCCAAGCCGAAATATACAGCCGCGCCGATCAGTGCTGAAGTAGCGCAAACACCGGCTGTTATCATATTCAGGCGGCTGTTATCATAGGCTATTGGCGAAGGAAAGCCGCTGAGCAGGTTGATCGCCTTCACCAGATCATCGTCATTTTTCGCCTCATTAACGCGGTGCTCTATTTGCGCCAACGCCTCCTTGAGGCGCTTATTATGCGAGCCGCCGGGCGCGGTATTTTCTGCGTTTGTCTGTATCAATGAATTCCCCCAGTGTGCGTGCAGCAAAGTGCAGCGCATTTCTATATATAGGAATTATTGGCGCTGATTTAAAGGGTAAAGCCCGGTGTGCGCAGGAGCGGAACCAGCACTTGGGCCAACGCGCGGGCGTCGTCGAGCGCCTTGTGCGCCTGCAGGTCACCGCTTTTTTGTGCGGCCCCAATGGCTGTTGGCAAATCTCCACTCGTGACATTTTTGCCCAAATTATGGGCCTGGCGAATGGCTGGCCGTGCGTTGATGATCTGCGCGCCATCAAGCGGGTTTTCAAGGTTTTGAAAGTCGAAATTTTCAGCAATGATGTCGCCGTCTTCGCCGTATGCATAATAGCGGGTCACACCTGCCGCAAATGCTGCAAATGCGGCCATGGCGGTTTTGAAGCTTTTGCCTTCCCTGTCGAGCCTTTGCTGGCTGATGCCCGTAAGCTTTATAAAATAGTCAGAAAGTTGAGGGTTTTTGACAGGCTTCACCAGCGTATCAAAAGCCTGTTCGGGCTGATCAGGGTTTTCGAGATTGACGCGCAGCGCGCCTATTTCGACAATTTCTCGGTATTCGTTTGGTCCTGTCCAGTGACGTTCAAGGGAACCCTCCCAGGCCGTAAACTCCAAATCGAAAATAATGATTTCCAGTGGGGCCTCCTAGCCGGGTTTTTACCGTTCAATTTCATACCCCAATTAAGGGCAGGCGGCTAAAGATTTTATGTCATCGCAGATTTTATGGTTTCACCAAGAGCCCTGAATGTGGGTGCCCGCGGGTTGGTCCTTCGCCAAATCAGGCCAATTGTGCGAGTGGGGTTGATGTCTTTGAAAGGCAATATATCCACGCCGACGCCTTCTGTGAGCCCTGCGTCTACTGCCATTTTGGGCAGCAGTGTGGTGCCGCGACCTGCGGCCACCATTTGCAGAATGGTTGGCAGGCTGGTTCCTGAAAGTTCGCGCCGTGCTTTGCTGCCCACCAGTTGGCAGGCATCGAGCGCATGGTCGCGCAGGCAGTGGCCTTCCTCAAGCAGCATCAGGCGGCTGTCGTCCAGTTCTTTCGCGGTGATGGCTTTTGCAGGCGCTGTGCCGGGCGGAAAGGCCGCAACAAAACCATCGTTAAACAGCGGCATTTCTTCCACATCTCCGCAGGCGAACGGCAAGGCATAAAGCACCACGTCCAGTTCGCCCAGTCGAAGCAGTTCGCACAGCTCTGCTGATTTATCTTCCCGCAGATGCAGTACCAGGTCAGGTAGCTGTGTTTGAAGAGCAGGCATGATTTTATGCAAAATATAGGGCGCGATGGTGGGAATAATGCCGAGCCGTAGCGTGCCTTTTAGGGGGTCCTTTGAGGCTGCGGCCGTATCGGTTAGGTCGTCGACGTCATTCAATATTTTCTGTGCGCGTGCGACTATTTCTTCGCCAAGGGCCGTGAACATCACGCTGCGTTTGGTGCGTTCAACAAGCTGGGTGCCTAAAAGGTTTTCAAGTTCCTGAATACCGGCGGAAAGTGTTGACTGAGTAACATGGCTGGCCTCGGCAGCCTTTCCAAAATGATTGGTTTTGTGCAGCGCCACAAGATAACGCAGCTGCTTGAGTGTGGGAGGAAAATTCATCGACATATCCGATTGATTATTTTGCCTTATATTCAACTGTTCGATCATACATCAGGACGGTTCCGATGCAACAAGATGCTTTCACAGATAAATATCTGTGAGCCGTCCGCGTGAGCTGGTTTTGCTGCGACACGCAGGGAAAAAGGAATTTTGGCTGCTTGCCTGATTGTCGTCACAATTGCGGCTTTAGATGCCTTCACTTTCGAAGACTATCTGCTTTTCTGTTTTGTGTATCCAAATTTTGGCGTTGTTTCCGGCCTGCAGCGGGCGGAGAATATGTGTGATTTTTGGGCTTTAGACAAAAAAGTGGCCGGGTATAAAACCCGGCCCGAGTCACGACAGCGAGGATAGAGTGACAGCGCGAAGCGCCGCCACAATATGGAGGGACACAGCAAGGCCGTATCCTCTCGCATCTCCTAACAGACCAAATCTAGCGCTCTGGGTCAATGGTTGACTGTATACAAAGTGATATTTCATGCAGTTTTTATAGTTTTTGGCCGTAGGCGCGCATTTTTATGTCTGTAAGCGGCTGCTAAGTTTGTCAGATGTTTTCGGCGAAAACCGCACATTAACCGTTGGTTTAGGGGTGATTCGTACCGCACGCGAATCACAGGCAGCGATAAAACACCATCCAGCAAACCTCATCCAGCGGGCTTTGTTGTGACCTAGTTTTTCGAAATAAAGTCGTCAACAACCTGACAGGCGGCTGGGCCAAGCAGCACCACAAAAAGTGTAGGCAGAATGAATAGAATTAGCGGCACAGTTAACAGCGCTGGCAGCTTTGCAGCTTTTTCCTCTGCTACCATCATACGTTCGTTTCTGAACTCGGCTGACAGTACGCGAAGAGAGGTGGCAAGCGGCGTGCCGTAGCGTTCCGACTGTATCAGTGTGGTAACAACACCGCGCAGCGAGGGCAGGTCCACGCGTGCCGAAAGGTTCAAAAGCGCCTGCCGGCGTTCGGGCAGAAAACTGAGCTCAATGGCGGTTAGGGAAAATTCGTCGGACAGCTCCGGTGAGGCACGACCTAATTCCTTAGCAACCCTGTTGAGCGCGCTATCCAGCGTTAGCCCGGCCTCGGCACAAACCACCAACAGATCCAATGCGTCGGGCAGGCTTTTGCGGATCAATACCGTGCGTTTGGCCTTAACGTTACCAATATAGATGTCGGGTGCTTTCAGCCCCAAAAACACCATGGCAATGGCATATACGGGATGCAGGCTCTGGTGTGTTGGTGCCACACCGAGACCGTAGAATAAAATCACACCGATGAGGCCCATTAACAGGGGCATGGTAAGACGGGCTACTTGGTAAATCACCACGGCGTCATTGCTGCGATATCCCGCTTGCATCAAAGCGGCAGACACTTTTTTGGTTTGCTCGTCCTGCAACAATCGGAACTTGTTGGCGATTGTCCGTAGGCCACTAACGCTATCGACTTTCTTAACCGGCGATTTGCGCCTTTGCGTTGTAACCAACCCAGATTTTAGGGCCTCCCTGCGGTCTTGTAGTTCTTTCACGCGGCCTTTCATCGGGTCCTTTACCAGCGCGGCCGAATAGACGGCAGCCATCACAATAAGCGCCACAAGCCCGGCAACGGTTGAAAGCAGATCTACGCTCGATATTCCAAGGATTTCTTCAATAGCCTGCACGGTCGTTACACCTCAAAACTTATCATTTTTGACATGATGAATACGCCGATACTCATCCAGATCATTGCGCCAATACCGGCCAAAATGGCTTTGGGGTGGGTGAACAATACGATGCCGTAGTCATAGTTCATCGTCATGATAAGCCCGAGCATGATGAACGGCAGCATGCCCATAATCCAGGCACTGGCTTTTGCCTCACCGGACAACGCTTTTATTTTGAGTTTCATTGCCTGGCGCTGGCGTAAAATGGTCGCGAGATTACCAAGTGTTTCACCGAGGTTGCCGCCAGTTTCCCGCTGTACCACCAGCGAGATCACAAAAAACTTAAAGTCTGGCGTGTCGAGCCTGTCTGCGGTCTCCCACAGTGCTTCTTCCAGTTGCTTGCCGATGCGCATGCTGTCGGTGATATTTTGAAACTCAACACCGGTTGGGGCAGGGAGTTCCTGGGCAACATTCGCGATACATTCGTTTACAGGCAGGCCTGACTTTAAACCCCGGACAATAAGGTCCATGGCTTCAGGGAACTGTTTGGTAAAGGCGGCCATGCGTTTTTTGATGCGCCGACCAATCAGCATATGGGGCAGGCCCACGCCCAGAATAATCCCGCCAAAAATGGCCAGTATCAACGTGCCGCCTATTGAAAGAACACCCAAAACCCCAAGCAACGCCAACGCAGCCGAGATCACCGCATAGCGCGACATATCAACTGTCATGCCGGCTTTGGCAAGGCGCTTTTCAATAAGGTCTTTGCGCGGCATCAAACCAGCTATTTGGCTGGCGAACCCTGTTTGGGTTTGCATCATTCTTACGGCGCGCGCCTGTTCGCCCTTTAGCTGTGTTCGTTGACTGAAGCGTTCCTTGAAACGGTCCAGCTTGTTGCGGGTTTCTTTTTTGTCTTTGCCGAGCGCTTTAAACAGGATCATCAACGCAATTACCACGATGATGCCAACAAGCCCGCCGCCAAGGAGAATGATATTTAAATTCGCGTCCTGCATGCTCTATCCGTTCATCGCTTCCATCAGCGCCCGGTCGAGGCCGAAATATTCTGCACTGGTGAGGAAATGCGGGCGCACGCCGGTTGATACAAATTTACCAATCAGTTTGCCGCTTTCGTCTTCGCCAGCGAATTCAAATTTGAAAAGGTCCTGGGTGGTTATGACATCGCCTTCCATGCCGACCACCTCGGTAACGTGGGTGGTGCGCCGACTGCCGTCACGCATACGCTGAACTTGTACGATCATGTCGAGGCTTGACGCGATTTGTTCGCGGATGGCTTTGGCGGGCAGATGAAGGCCTGCCATATTCACCATATTTTCAAGCCGTGTAAGGGCCTCGCGCGGGCGGTTCGCGTGAACGGTGCCCATAGACCCGTCATGGCCTGTGTTCATTGCCTGCAGCATGTCTATGGCTTCGCCGCCCCGAATTTCGCCAAGGATAATACGGTCAGGCCGCATTCGAAGGGCGTTCTTTACCAAATCGCGCATGTCGATTTCGCCTTTGCCCTCTAGGTTAGGCGGGCGTGTCTCTAAGCGTACAACATGCGGCTGCTGTAGCTGCAGTTCGGCTGCATCTTCAATTGTTACGACGCGCTCACCTTTATCAACCATGCGGGAAAGGGCGTTCAGCATCGTGGTTTTACCTGAACCGGTACCGCCTGAAATCAGGATGTTCAGCCGACAGGCTCCCGCTATTTTTAAGAGCTTGGCCAGCGGCGGCGAAATACTGTTGAAATCCAGCATTTTGTCGAGCGTGATTTTATCTTTGGTAAATTTCCGGATTGATATAGACGCGCCGTCAATAGCCAGCGGCGGTGCAATCACATTCACACGGCTACCATCTGCTAGCCGCGCGTCACAAATCGGCGACGTTTCGTCAACGCGCCGACCCACAGCAGTTACAATGCGCTGGGCAATGTTCATCAAATGCTGCCGGTCCCGGAATGTGATGTCGGTTAACGTGAGTTTTCCGTGCTGCTCCACATAAACCTGATCAGGCCCATTTACCATGATGTCGGAAATTGTTTCATCCGCGAGCAGTGGCTCAAGCGGGCCAAGGCCAAGCATGTCATCCAGAAGCAAGGTTACGAGGTTTCGCTGCTCTTTCAGGTTCAGATTTATTTTTTCCTGAACCAAAAGTTCGCCAACCACTTCACCCACTTGTTCCGCCAGCTCCGGGCGTGGTAGTTCTGCGGCTGCGGCGGGATCAATATGCTCCATCAAGAGCGCCTGAATGCGAACCTTGGCTGCAATAAGGGTTTTTTTGCCGTCCTCTTCAGGATCTGCAGACTTTGGCGCATCGAGTGCGGCGTCACCCACCAAACCAATTGACGCGGTTACGTCCTGCAACAGTCGTTCTTGCAGGGTTTTAATCTGGTCAGCTGTAAGCTCTGTTTCAGCCCTGGTGGCTAAACCCTTGATTATTTTGGCCAGCTTTCCTTTCACGTCATTTTTGGATGACATGCGAAGTTCGTCGGCGGTGAACTGGTCGGGCAACATGCTGCGCGCCATATCGGCTATTCTGCCGACCATATCGTTGGGAGCGAGTTGCACCGGATCTGTTGCGACCTCGGCGGTATTTTGGACAGGCATGTCAGGCGTAGCCGGGGCGTCGGCGGTTTGGCGCAAGGTAGCAGCGCGGCCAAAACCGCCCGCTTTCTTAATACCCTGTCTCTTTTTGCCAAAGGCCTGCGATTTCATCTCGGTGCCTAAATCCTAATGAACTGAATTATTATTATTTCTTCAAAAATTTACCGAACCAGGACTTTTTCGCTCCAGTGTCGGCCTTTTCTGCGCTGTCAAACAATGCACATACATCTTTAAAAGCGTTTGCGAGCTTGCTGGACGGCAAAGCGTCTACAACGACCTTGCCCTTTTGGGCGGCGGCCAGCGCAGATTTGGTGTCATACGGAATTTTCGCAGAAACTTCGTGTTCCACCGAATTTTCAAAGTCTTTTTCGTCTACTTCCGCAGGTACAATACCAACCCGGTCGGCTACGAGATGGACTTTGGCGTTTGGCGCAACACTCGCGATATGAGCCTTGATGCGAATAAGGTCTCGCGCTGACGCGAGTGAATAGTCGGTCACCAAAACAATGTCTGTTGCGGCTTCCAGAAGCTCGGAATGTTCACCAAGCATTTGCCTTGGAACATCTACAATTACGCAAGGGTAATTGTTGCTCATGGCTTCCAGCAGGTGTGGCAAGGCCCCTTCCGCCGGGGGCGGAACTGATCCAAGTGCAGCTTCGGCGCACAGAATTGCCAGCTTGTCATGGGGTTTAACTACCGCTCGTTCCAGAAAAAGGCCGTCAACGCGGCTCGGGTTGTCGAGTGCGTCTATCAGGCCGCGTCCTGGTTCGAGATCAAACTGCATCGCTGTTGTGCCAAAATACACGTCGAGATCAAGCAGAACCGTCTGCACGCCTTTTTCCGCTTTTAGCCATGCGGTGTTGGTCGCCAGCGTACTGGTGCCGGCACCGCCGCGAACGCCAATAATGACGATATTTTGGTGCGTAGTGGGCGCGACAGTTTCTTCAACCTCGTCTGTGGCCATCATGGCCTCTACGGCTCCGTCAATGGAACCGCGCAGCACATCTGCTGCCAGTGGTTTTACCAGATAGTCATGGACGCCCGCGTTTATGAGATCACGGTATAATGTGACGTCATTGATTGACCCAATAGCCAACACCACAGTTCCTTCGTCACAAACATCTGCGAGGGTTTGAATGTCTGCGCGGGGGTCGGTGCTTTCTGAAATATCTACGATTAGGAATTCAGGTACTGGCATTGCGCCGAGTGCACGTACGCCAGCAGCGATGCCACCCTGAAAGATTAAATCCTTTGACCAACCGCGGTCAGCAACAACTGGACCCATCAATTGAGCCGAAACATCATCGCAAACATAAGCTGCGAAAATTTCGCGATCGCTACTTGAAGTAACGGACGTCATGCCTGATCTCCCCTATTTACTACTGCTGCTGGTGCCGCTTGAGGAGCCGCTTTTAAGCCCCTTGCTGCCACCATTTGCTTTGCCTGTATTGGTGGCGGCTGGCGTTGGCGCCAGTATGGCTTTCACCGCTGATGCGGTTGTTGTGTTGCCCGAGCGACCAGAAACCAGGTCGCGTGGGTCTGCCGTCATCAAACCCAGATTTATGCGTGTGGTACAGCCATGGAAACTGCTGTCATTATTTTTGGTTTGGCCGGAAGCTTCTTCGGGCCAATAGTTGCAGTTTGGTGTGTCCACGATATAGCGCTCTACATAAAGCATAATAGCCCCGTTACCCGGTTTTGCGCCAAGGGCGCTGGTGCCGCCGTAAGCGAGCCCTGCACGGGTGATCAAGTTCTCAACCGCGGCCAGGCGGGCGGGCGACGCGCTGGGCCCGTCGAGCATCAGCACGTCTCCATAGCCAGCATTTACGCTGGCAAGGAAAGTACGGATGGCTTCTTTGCTGTGCGCTGAAAGGCTGTCTGTGGCATCTGCCTCACGTTTTATTTCGAGCGGTAGACGCACCATCTGTACGCTGTTGCGGATCACATTTTGATTCAGTCCTGCGGTGCCTACGCTGGTATGTTGGCAGGCGCCGAGGGTAAATAGACCAAGCCCGAGAAGGGCAGCTTTTATAATTTTTGTATTAGAATACATCTATCCGTCCTTTCTTGATTATCGGGTTAGTCGAGTTGGAAGCCAGCACGCTTTTTGCGGGATGGACCTTCTTTGTTGTCTTTATTGGTGGCTTCGTTTTGTGCCGTAGGGACCCAGCGCTTGCCAGTCAGGAAGCGGTCCATATCATTCGGTGCAATAAATTTGTCCGTTGGCAGCACGATTTGCCTGTCAGATACGGGTTTAACCAAATAAGGGGTGACTACGATCAAAAGCTCAGTTTCTTCGCGGCGAAACTGCTCGCTGCGAAACAGGGCACCCAATATTGGGATGCTGCTTAGGCCAGGGTATTTATCACCATTTTGGATAACACTATTCTGAATGAGGCCTGCGATCACAAACGACTGTCCGCTACCAAGCTCAACCACAGTATCGGCGCGGCGTGTGCTGATAGAAGGAATATTAAAGCCTTCAATGCGGATTGCGCCCGCCGAGGAAAGGTCGCTTACTTCGGGCCGTACGTGCATGGTTATACGACCGGAATCGAGCACTGTTGGTGTGAAATCCAGTTTAACGCCAAATTCGCGGTATTCGATCCCAATACCGTCTCGGCTTGGAACCGGCACAGGAAATTCACCGCCTGCCAAGAAGCTGGCGGTTTTACCAGTAAGCGCGGTTAGGTTTGGTTCAGCCAATACCTTGATGAAACCATCTTGATCCAGGGCGTCGATTGCGTAATTGAGGTCCAACCCGCCAGTGAAAAGCTCGCCAAACAGGGCCCCGCCTTCTGTCGCGCGATTGAAAATTTCGACCGGCAAATCGGTGATAGGGTCTGCGATGATCTGGGAAACTTCTCTGCCAGTGGCAATACCAAAGCCAAAGTTGGAGCCGCCAACGAAACCCTGCCAATTAAAACCAAGTTGTTTCAGCACAGAACGTGAAATTTCCGCGATCCTGACCCGGAGGTTTACCTGAGTTGGCTGCATTATATTGACCGCGTTCATAATGCCGTCAGTTGCGAGCACTGCGCGTGCTAACTGTTCCGCCAGTGCTGCTTCTGAAGGCGAACCAACGTTGCCTTGCAGCACGATTAGCTGGCCAACAGTGGAGATGCTGATTGGTACACCAGGCAGCATCTGTTTATAGGCACTGCGCAGAGCACTTACATTTCGTGTTACACTGATTGTCGAGCTGAACAGGGTTTTGTCGTTCTTGTCCATCACATAAAATGTGGTGTCGCCCTGCGCCTTGCCGAACACGTAAATTACGCGGTTAGATTTCACCTGAACATCTGCGATGTTGGGGTTGGCGATGAAAACCTCTGCGGCTGGGCTGTCGAGCCGGATCAGCGTGCCTTCATTTACTTCAATTGTTAAAACACCTTCTGGGGCTTCCAATGCTTTGGCACCGGCGAATTCGCGTTGTTCGTTGCCTGAAGCGGCCATAGCTGTGCTTGCAACTGCGAAAGCGATTGCAGCGGCTTTGACAATATTTGAGGCCAATTTAATCATTGGTCCGACCCCTCTTTTTTACTTCGGTCAGTATCGACCGTTGATACAAAGTTGCCGCGCGCAACGCGCACAGAGCTGGTTGCAGTTTCGTCATCCAGTGACGGAAGGAAGTTACTGACTTCACTACCCATCGTATGGCTTAAAGTTTTGCTCACCGGGGGGCTGTTTGGGTCTGCAGGAAGTGCGCCTAGACCGTTTGCCAGCGAACGCAAACTCAAGGAGAGCGTGCCAATGTTGGAAAGCATCGCAACTTTTTCCGCCATCTTTGGCGTCACTTCGAGCGTTGCGGTTTTGCTTATTTTGGCTTTGTCATCAGACGCGCTTTTTTGGTCGACCGCCAACACGCGAACATTTTGGAATACGGTTTCCGCAACCTGATATCTTTCAGCACGCGAAATTTCGATTGTATGGGTTACCAGCACGTCAACACGGTCACCGGGGAAAACAAAGCCGCCAATTCCTGAAGTTGGGGAAAGCTTAACGGTTACGGCGCGCATGCCGGGGCTCAATATTGCCGCCAGAAAACCTCTCTCGCCCTGGCTCACCAAGGATGATTTGGTAACGGGTTCGGCTTTTGAAAGAGGGGCACGAACCACTTGCCCTGTGATGGCGTCTTTTTTGTCTTTCTTGATAACAAAAAAGGCTTCGCTCAGGCCTTTTTCAGGCCAGGCCAGCCATTCAGTATCTTCGGGCGTAAGAATTGTACCAACATGAAGGTCTCGTTTTGCCACGAGAACTTTCACGGCACTTTCAACGGGTGCGGCGGTTACGACAGTATCTCTTGCTTGCTGCTCGGCACTTGAAAGAAATGACCGTGTCAGCATTACAACAAGTATAACGCCGAAGCTTGCGAGCACGATTAAAATTATACTTCTGGGGTTCATGGTCCCCTCCTGTTCTGCCGGGGCATTGCCCCTACAATTTACCGACCAAATTCCCCCTCGGTTTACGTGATAAGACTTGTGCTTATATGGTTACCGAAAAGGGTTAAAATTCCTTAAGGCTTCACGCCGAAAATGCTGAAATTCGTTGAAAACACACCCAAAGCCCGCCGAGGCTGATCGCCACGCCGTATGGCACCTTCGCGGTTTTGGGGTCTGCACGCCGAACTCGAGCGTTCAACAGTGTTGCTAGTGCAACAAATCCGCCGGCGATGGTCACATATATTATGAACGACAGACTGAGGTCCGGCCCCGCAAAGAGTGCGATAGCAGCCATCAATTTTACATCACCGCCGCCCATCAAGCGCATGGCAAACAAACCTGCGCCTATCGCGAATATGATTGCCGCTGCCAAAACAGGCCAGGCAAGGGTCGCTTTCCAATCAGCGCCCGCTACCAATTGGCTCACGGCGAATACGCCGAATAAGCCAACAATAATTAGCGATAATTTGTTGGAAATAATGCGGTGTTTTAAGTCCGTTGTGGCTGCCCACACTAAAGCGGCGGCTAATGCGGCAAAAACGCCCAGATATATGATGCTATATGTTTGCACTGTTTTGATTGCCTGAGATCTGCGACTTTTGTCTGCTTATGGATCTGTTTTTCAAACAAAAAGCCGCCGGACAATTGCCTTCCGACGGCTTTTATAAAGCTAAACCAATTTAAGTTGGCGTACCCTTAAGGTGTGGTTGTTGGTGCGTTAGCGTCAAGTGTGTCAGACACGCCACCAAACATACCGCTCAAAGAGCCACCAAGAGTTTGTAGTGCTGCGATCAATGCGATAGCGACAAGTGCCGCGATAAGACCGTATTCGATTGCAGTTGCACCGTCTTCGTTAGTGCGGAATTTAGAAATAAACTTGAACATAAGAGTTCTCCAGCTGCCAATTTTCGATGACCCAGTTATAGCGGGTTAATCCTGAAGAAAAAGTTAACAAAAACAGGAAAAACCTTTTTATTCCAAAGACTTAAAGTAAAATTGATATATAAGTTAAATCAAATTTTAAGTAAATTCGAAAGCCTTTGAAAAGACACCGCTTTTTCGAATAATTTTGATGGTAGAACAGTGAAAAACTGCCAGTGATTAACCATATTTCATGTGAATTTCAGGCTTTTTCGTGGAATTGGTTTGCGAAAGAAGCGAGTTTTTCTACATTTTTTTTGAGTTTTTTCGGTAAATTTCACGAAATTCGGCGATTTCGAATCGCTAAATGGTGTTTTTCGGGTCTAATTAGGCCTAATATCAGACTTTTTTGCTACCGATTCTCTTACTTAATGTTAACAGGCGGATGCCACAGCTTGAATTCTGACAATGATCCAAAAAAGGGGCCGGGTGTTGACCCAGTTTATGAGACCCACCTATTGGAAGATTTACAGAATTTCTTGAAGGGAACCTACACGGGGCCGAAAGTAGGAAACCCGGCGGATGGTCTGAGAGGGAAGAAAACTGAATATTAGCGGCTCATACTGAAAATAAATCTCGGTGGCGAGCACGGTTTCATCGTCGCGCATTGTAATTACAGTGGGAAGGGTTGCCAGTTCGCCTTCTGCACCAAACTCGCTAGTTGCCATTAGCGACCCGCCGCCGCTGCGCTGCCAAAATACGGTAGCAGGTACATCGACAGTTTGGCTCACCGCGCTAACGATGGCAACTGAGCCCGTACCTACTTCATAAGGCGCCATTATTTGCGGCATCACTTCGAATATGTCGGCGATAACAGCTTCACTGATTTCTTCATCGCGAGTGACAAGGTCCGCCAGAGACACCACGGTGTGTTGTACTTTCAAGTTCAACAACATGTAGTTACCAACTTCAACAACGCCTGTAAGCATGCCTATATATAATGGCATCGAAAGCGCTAACTCAGCGAGAATAGATCCATCTTCGTTGCGGCGTAGCCGCTTCAGTATTTTCTTAATAAGGTTCATTCCGCACCGCCACTGTTGCAGAAATTGTTATATGTCTTAGCGCCCAATCACCAAAACCAGTTAGGCTTTGGGCGTTGTAATTCACGCGGTACAAAACAATATCACCGCCGCCACCAAGGCCTGCGACTGAAAGGTCATCGTCCCAGGCACCGTTGCCGTTGACATCCGTATAAGGTTCACCTGGATCCCACTGGCCACTGCCATTTTCGTCTGTATAGGGTTCAGTGGCATCAATATCTGCAAACTGTTCATATACGAGAGTATCAATTTCGACAGTATCCATATCGACCTGTCCAAATGTTTGTTCTTCGATCACGTCCCGTACCTGCTGCTCACGCGTGGAGCCTTCGTTTGTTTGTCCGGTGATGCCAAAACGTGACGCGTGTAGCACGGCGTTTTCAACGGCTGCTGTAACAAAGAAATAGTTTGCGACTTCAAAAACACCAACCACGGCTGACAAAAGTATTGGCAAACCAAGTGCAGTTTCGACAAGAGCAGCGCCAACTTCATCAGTTCGCAGGCGGCGCAGCGGATTGCGCTGAGTTTTGTAGCTTTGTATTTTGGGCCAAAATCGCATGGTGTTTTTCCGTATATGAGAGCAATAAAATCGCTCGGTATTTCCCTTTACTGGGATAGCCGAAGATTAGAAAGCTGGCGGCCGATCGTGTCGAACACGTCCTGCAGCTCACCGTTTGAAGGTGCGTGAAAGTAAAATGCCGGGTTGGTGGCACATGCCTCGAAGGCTGCTCTGGTAGCCGAATCTGGACTGCTGCCAAAAGTGATGCCGTAGATTATGATGTCATCGTTTTTGATGTTCTGGCAGATGGTCGCAAAGCGGTCGTCTAGCTCATCGCGGGCTTCATAAATGGAATTAAACCCCCACTGGTCGATTGTTCCGTAGGCAGTGTAGTCAGAGCCGCCTAGAACAGAGTTGCGGGAAATAAACTCGTTTTTTCCGTCTGTAAGGACAATAAGAACTTTGTCCATAAAGGGTTCGTCATTTGCGAGCGGCGATGTCGCAGGTGTGTCGCCGCCCCATAAGCCCTGCCATTTTTCGCTTAGTACACGCCAGCCCCATACCAGTCCAACTGGGCTTGCTGTGCCGCCAAAACTCCAGGGGGCCATTTCGTCTATGGCTGCCTGCACTGTCGCTTTGCTTGCCACCAAGGGCAAAATTTCCTGCGCACAGCCTCTGTTGGGCCCTTTCGCGCTAGAGCGGCTGTTCGCTTCATATACGCTGCGGTTGCCGTCATCATCGATCCAGTTGTTGGCTCTATAGTAGGAAGGATAATTTCCTTCGTCGTCCCAGTACCAGGGCTCAATGGCGGCGTCTGCGGGTATAGCGTCGGTTAGGTCTGCGCCGCCATCACGGGCAAAGACGCAGCCTTTCCACGCTGTTGGAAGAAAATCGCCATTGTCAATTTTAGCCTTGCCTGCGGCAGATAACCAATCTTCATGCTGCGAGCCCACATTCACATGGGCGACATAAGGCACCACACCGACCCACAAGTTCGCGCTTGTGTCAGCGTCGCCGTAAACTGTATCAATGAGCAGCGTTGCAGCGTCCTTTGCTGCTGCCATTTTACCGTCCCAATACATTGACCCTGTGGTATCCATCACAATCGCGAGCTCCATGCCTCTGGTCTCTCTGGAAATCTCGGTTGCTGCTGAAAGTGTGATTTCGTCGTAACCAAAAAGAGATGTGAAAGAGGCGGAAATAGACGCCGTCCCCGTGAGGGTGATGGTTTTATTATCTGGGCTGATTTGAGCCACCATATCGCTGGTTGTGAGCCAGGGTTCTACCGACGCAATATTTGCGGCAAAAAATTCAGCAGCGTCGGCTTCCATTGTGGCAGCCTCCATAGCGTGGCCTGCCGCCAACCCGGCACTATCGAGCGATTTCTGCAGCACATCTTTCACATAGAACATGCGCGCACCGTCTATCGCCACGCCCGTTGCGCCCGTTAGCATCATCAAGCTGGCGGCGACCGCAGGCAGCAAGCTGCCGCGCTCGTTGCGCCCAATAGATTGCACGAGATTTAATGCTCGACTGAATTGAGACTGATTAGCTGTCATTTTAAATCGCCTGATTAATGAATGCCTGTTTTCGGCGATGGAATATCACTTTCATGAGGCTGTAAAGTTATGGGAAAACATTGACTAAAATTGTCTTTTTTCGAGCCTCGCTGTTGAGCTGCAGCCTTTTACAGGCGGCAAGTTAAGTTGTTGAAATGAAAGTATATATAGAAAATATAAATCGAACATTTTGGCCGAGTTTTGCCTAAAATCCGATCTAATTGTCCACCTTCTGTAAAGACTTTTCCGATAGTCTTACGGATCACAGATTTGGCAGGGGTCTACAGGCAGGGCGAGTCGAATGGTAATTCAGGCAATACGTAAATTCATTCAGAATGAGGAAGCTGGTGCGTTGACACTCACGGCCGTAATGCTTCCGGTTATCCTTGGTTTTGGTGGGCTGGGGCTTGATGTGACCGGCTGGTACATGCAGAAGCGTGACGTACAAAATCTGGTTGATATGGCGGCGATAGATGCTGTGCATTCAGGCAACTATGTTGCCGACGCCGAACTTGAAACCCAGTTGGATAATTTTCTTTCGGATAAAGGCGTTGATACCGCGCGCGATACATTGACGTTGTCGTCGCCGCCCCTAGCAGGTGATTATGCGGGGCGCGCCGGGTTTTATGAAATTGTTTTGCGGCGGGAAGTTCCTTTGAATTTCCTGAGTGCTTTTTACGGTATCACAGGCGAAGAGGCGACTGTGTTTGTGTCGTCTCGGGCTGTGGCGGGGACATTGATTATAGGCTCGCAATGTGTGGTGGCGCTTGACGAAACGGCTGATCGTGCGCTGAACTTCTCAGGCAATACCGATGTTGCAGTGGGCTGCGGTGTTTCATCAAACAGCGCCAGCGGCGAAGCCATATATGTTGGCGGTACGTCTGAACTTTCCGCGGCGCTAGCGCTGGCCGTTGGTGACATTGTGGTGAGCGGGGGCGGTGTGTTGACAACTGATAGCCCGGCCCAATCTTTTGCTTCACCAGCGAGTGACCCATACAGCGCTCTTACTATCCCAGCGAGCGGCGCCTGTGACTATTCCGGCGTAACCCGGGCAAACGATAATGATATTCTAAGTCCGGGGACTTACTGCGGTGATATTCGTGTTCAAGGCGAGGATGTCACGTTTGACCCTGGCGTTTATATTATCGAAGGCGGCGACTTCATCAGTAACGCAAATAGCGAATTTTCTGGTGATGGTGTGACCTTTATTTTCACAGGAAATACGGCGGCGGATGTTGGTACCGTAAGTTTTAACGGAAACACAGATGCAGAATTGAGCGCGCCCACAAGTGGCACTTATGAAGGTATACTGTTTTTTCAGGACCCAATCGCTGATTACCGGACGACCACTGCAAATTTCAATGGTGGCGCAGAGCTTAATCTGGACGGCGTTATATATTTCCCGAGCGGTGACGTGTCTTTTAATGGCGGCGCAGCGGGTGAACCTTCATGTCTTCAAATCTACGGCGCGACTGTTTCGTTCAGCGGCAGTAGCGTAATTGGCAATGATGACACTATCTGCGATTCGCTTGGTTTAACGGTTAGTCCTCAAATCCGCATTCAGTTGGTGGAATGATATGACCTTATTCGCAAAAATGTTTGCCAGACTGTCAAAGGTTCGCCGCAATGAAGCGGGCTCAATAGCTGTTGAGACAGCCTTTATCATGATGATGATAGGGACCATGTCCCTGGGTATTCTTGATTTCGGGCTCGCCTATACGCGCAACTTGGGCCTGGCAAATGCGGCCCGTGCGGGCATGCAATATGCGATGGTGCGAAAGCCTGTCGACGGGGACTTTACCGCTATTGTTGCTGCAGTGACTACGGCGGCTCCTGCCGCTGAAGACGGAATTTCCCGGTCAGTTACGACCGATCTATACTGCGAATGTCCGGATGGAAGTTCGATCGATTGTACCAGCGAAGGCGGCGTAGACCTCACCTGCGACGACGGTAATTTGCGTGCTGCCTATCTGGATATTTCTATTAGCGAAAACTACTCGCTCTTTTTTGATTATCCTGGTCTCGACCGGGTGATTTCGCTTTCTGAAAGCGTAACGGTGCGATTGAACTGATTGATGATGAAGCGGTGGAAAACATATATTCGGAAAAGCTTAGCGTCATTGGTTCGGGACGAGGACGGTGCGGCGGGCGTGGAGCTGGCGCTTACGTTTCCAGCCTATTTGGCCACGATATTGTTCTTTATCGAGATATCGCGGATTGCTTACACGCAAGGGGTGATTATTCATGCCGCTGAAGAAGCGACCCGCTATGCCCTTGTTCATTACGACGCTACAGCGGATGAAGTGCAGGAGTTTGCGCGCAGCAACCTGTTGGGGCTCGACGCCGATAATCTTTCGGCCATCATTGTCACCGCACCAACCGACCCAACTGACCAGACCAAGCTATTAAGCGTGGAAGTGCAATACCGCTATACACCCATATTGCCGATCAATGCCTTGCTGCCTGGTGAAGATGTGGCGGGGATCAATTTAGTGGGCGAATCGCGCGGTTTTATCACGCAGGAAATCCCCGCTTTTTGAGGAGAAGCTGTTGGAAAGCAGTGCAAACCAACCCAGTTTCTCCCAAGTTCTCACCAATTTGTCACACCCTTAGCCGCAATTATGGCTTTTCTTCATTCGCTTCGTCCTATATTACTTACGGCAACACGCGAGAAGCCCGCTGAATAGTGTTGATTTCTTGTGTTTCTGATAAAAGTACAAATTAAGAGACGACGGAGAGACTAGTGAGTGACGAACGGATACCCACAGCGGGTACGTTGGCAGGAGCAAAAGCTCGACGTCTGGAAGTGCCGGCTGACGGCGTATTTGATTATTTCAAATCAAAAGATGGCGAGCGAATTCGCTTCGCGCGCTTCCCCGCCAGCAAGGTTTTGGATATCAAAGGCACGGTAATTTTTCTCCCCGGCCGCACTGAATTCATTGAAAAATTTCTCGAAGACATTCGTATTTTTAACGATATTGGATTTGCATGTGCAGCGATGGACTTGCGCGGCCAAGGCATGTCACACAGGCCACACCCCGACCGTGACAAGCATTATGTGCGCAGCTTTGAACCTCACATTGACGACGTGAAAGCGCTGTTTGATGAGGTGTTAACCAATAAAATGCAGAAGCCCTATATTTTGATGGGGCATTCAGCGGGCAGCCATGTGATTTTGCGGTTTTTGCACGACCATCCAGATTTGGCCGATGCGGCAATAACAATTGCGCCTATGGTTGAAATCAACACAGGTGGCATTCCCAAATCTGTCGCGAAATTTCTGGCGCGTGTCATGCGGCACTTGGGATTGGGGGCTTCTTATATAATGGGGCACACTGCCTTTAAGGAAGGTCGCTGGGGCTGGCGCAAACTTTTGACGAGTGACGATGAACGTTTCGGTGACGAAGATTTTTTCATCAAGAACCGTGACAGACGACTGGCGGTGGGCGGGGCGACCTACAAATGGCTGTGGGAGGCATTGAAATCAACCACTATCCTCAACAGCCCAGGATACGCTGAAGCGATAAAAACGCCGGTTCTGGGTCTGCAGGCAGGTGACGATTCTATTGTTGATAACAAGAAACAAGCAGCCTTTTTCGAAAGGTTGCCGAATGGCCGGCTGGTATGTATCGAAGGCGCCTTACACGAAATACTGAAAGAAACAGACGACCACCGAGAGCAAGTGTGGCGCGCCATTGGCGAATTTATTGACCTGGAAAACGGCCCGAAGTTTGATGATGATACGCTAAATGCGGGGGCTCAGGACAACCATTCGGCTGATGATAATCTAGACGAGGATAAATAACAGCGGCGCTATGTTTTATGGGGCTAGTGCCTTATTGTAACCTAGACGCCTGAAAGAAACTTTAGAGCTTCGCCGTGAACTTCTGCGCTGCCTGCCGCCACCAACCTGCCACAGTCGCCGGGAAGTCCGCCACTCCAGTTTGTTGCTATACCGCCCGCTCCCCTGACGATTGGGATAAGCGCCATCATGTCGTAAGGTTTGAGCCCGCTTTCCACAACAAGATCAATATGGCCGGCGGCCAAAACCGCGTATGCATAACAGTCCAGACCGTAACGAACCAGGCGTGTGGCCTGCCGTATTTGGTCGAAGATGGGTCTTTCAATATCTGCAAACAGGTCAGGGTCGGTGGTGGATAAAGTGGCTTGGCCAAGGCTCGCGCAAGGCCGTGTTTTTATCAATTCTCCGTTCAGACAGGCTCCTGTTGTCCAACCTATATAGCGTTCGCGCAGGTAAGGCTGGTCGATTACACCTATGACAGGCTCGCCCTGAAATCTAAGCGCAATCAAAGTGCCCCAGCTGGGTAAACCCGATATGAATGCGCGGGTGCCGTCGATGGGGTCCAGCACCCATTCGAAGTCACTTCCTTTGTTGGTGCGCCCAAACTCTTCGCCAAAAATATCGTGTTCGGGATAATGTTCTTCGATCAAGTCGCGGATCGCTTTTTCGGCCTTTCGGTCAGCTTCGGTGACAGGGTCAAAACCTTCGTTAGCAAGCTTGTTTTCAATATCAATTGGGCGTTTGAAACAGGGGATAGTGACAGCGGCAGCGGCCGCTGCAAGCTCGGCCGCAAAGGCTGTAAGGGTATCAGCGTCTATGCCCCCATAAGCGTGTTTCATGTTGATTCCCTAGTAAAGCGCCGTTTGTTTTGAAGTGGTACTTCGTTTTTCAATTCCCATACCGATTTTTTTGGGGCCGCAAAAGCAAAGCTTGCTTGCCAAATCAGCGAAGTTAGACCACATATGACGCCGAAAAAGCAATGAGAAGTGTGATGCTTGAAACAGATTTTCTGGTGGTTGGTGCGGGTATAGCCGGGGCGGGGTTCGCCTATTTCAGTGCGCCCCAGCAGCGAGTAACAATAATTGATATGGAAGATCAGGCGGGATATCACACCACCGGCCGTTCGGCAGCCTTTTATGCAGAAACATATGGCGGCGCTAAATTACAACCCCTGACAACGGCTTCAAAAGACTTTTTTCTTACGCCGCCTCCTGGGTTTTCTGACTACCCCATATTAACGCCGCTTGGGGCCATCCATGTTTTCCGGGAAGACCAAAGGCACGTTGCCGAAAAAACCTATGCTCAAATGTGCGAGGAACTTCCCGGTATTCACATGATCGGCAGAGAAGAATTAGGCAAGCGCGCGCCTTTCCTCGGCCAAAGCGCTCTGGCGGGCGGCATTGATGACCCAGACTGTGGCAATCTCGACGTAGCGGCTCTGCATCAGGGGTTTTTGAAGGGCGCGAAAAAAGCGGGTGCGGAACTTTTGTTAGGGGCAGGTTTTGAGAGCTCGGCGTACAAGGATGGCTATTGGATAGCCAAAACTCGCCTGGGCGAGATAAAGGCCAAAACCATAGTGAATGCAGCGGGCGCTTGGGGCGATGAAATTGCTGAACGGGCTGGTGTGAGACCTGTAGGTCTGGAACCAATGCGGCGTACAATAGCAACAATAAGCAACCCTGCAGCATTGCCGTACAAAAAAGATAGCCCGGTTATTATTGATGTGGATGAAGAGTTTTATTTCAAACCGGAAGGGGCCGGATATTTGATATCCCCAGCGGACGAAACAATTAGCCCGCCATGTGACGCACAGCCTGACATTGAAGACATCGCTATTGCAGCGGATCTTTTTGAGCGTACTACAGGTACTGCCGTTGAAAAAATTGAAAGCAAGTGGGCTGGTCTGCGTACGTTTGCGCCTGACCGTGCACCTGTTATTGGGTATGCGCCCGACAACAGCAATTTTTTCTGGAACGTGGGGCAGGGTGGCTACGGCATCCAAACGGCTCCTGCATGGTCTGCGCTGGCCTCTGCACTGGCACAGCATGAGCCAATTTCTGCCAAATTAAAGCGGCACAAGGTGCGCGCCGGGCTATATAGCCCAGCGCGATTTGCTGGCTAAAGATTGCTGGACCATCTAGTCTTCTGAACGGCCACCTTGGCGCTTGTTTCCAAAGAAATAAACCAGTGCCACCGCGCCCGCTGTACCGGAAACCAAATCCGCAATAATGCTGTGTGTATGGAAACCAACCAGCCAAAGCGTTACATTGGCCAAGAGGCCGCCAAGCACACCCAGTATAACGTTGCCAAGGGCGCCGTATCCTTCGCCGCGTAATATATGTCCGGCGAGGAAGCCCGCAAAGGCACCCATGATAAGTGAATAAAGCACAGTTTTTCTCCCTCTATCTAATAGCGCCGATACCGACGACTATAGCCATGTCCGTAAGCAAAGTCTTCGCGCATTTCTTCATTTCTATATTGGCTTAGCGCGTAAACTGCCCAAATGGCAGCGACTGGCCAACCGATAATAGTCATCCAGAGCAGGGCACAGAAAATGCCCTGAAAGGGTCGCCATATTGTGAAAAAAACCAGTGGTGGTAAGAAAATCGCCAATAAAAGGCGCATCTGCTCCTCCTTATATCCTCGCTGTTGCTCTTTTTTTGGCCTTTTATCATTTTGATGTGGGGATGGATGGCGCTTGGTTCAAGGGGCACGGAGACGGTTGGTTTGCCGTAGTTTTTTTAATTCCAAAATCTGACGAATATGGTAAGCAACCGATGTGTATGTTTTTTGAGTATGAGTAAAGATCAGGGGCCCGGTCAAAATGATTAATTTTCTGCGTAACTTTAAGGTGAACGCGCGCATTATCGCGCTGACCGTACTTTCCTTGCTGGGGATGGCCTTTATCGTGTGGGAGTTTGCAACCCATGAAGAAATGCAAGGTGTTGATTTAACCACGATATATATAATCACCTCGATTTTGGTGGCGCTGATCCTTGCGCTATCATGGGCGATTACAGCCAGTATTATGGGGCCCCTTAGAACTCTTCAAGCTGAGCTAACAGGCCTTTCCAAGGGAAATTATGATAAATCAGTGACCGACCTGGACCATGGGGACGGCATTGCGGCCATGGCTCGGGCCGCTGAATTTTTGCGGAAAAATTCGCTGGAAACCGAACAGCTTCGGGAAGAGGCGGAAGAAGCCCGCAGGAAAAGGGAAGCCGAAGAGCACGCGGCCGAGCAGCTTAAGGCGGAAGAAGAATTGCGCAGGCTGGATATGGAAGCGGCGCAGCAGCAAGCCGCAGCAGCCGAGCGCCAGAATATGCAAAATGAACTGGCCGACAGATTTGAAACCGAAGTTTCCAGTGTAATCCAGTCACTTTCTGGTTCTGTAGCCGAACTACAAATGGCGGCGGATACCATGAGCGAAGCCATCGAAGAAACCACACATGAAGTTTCTTCCGCGGCTGGTGCTACAGATGCCACCAGCCAGGACATGATCGCCGTGGCAGATGCCGCAGAGGGATTAACGGGTGCAATCGGCGAAATCCGGACCCAGGTTGAAACCGCAAACAATATTACCGGGCAAGCGATGGACGTAGCCAAGGAAGCGGAGAGCCGGGTTGGTTCGCTCGCAGCCGCCTCTGAACGCATTGCGGAAGTTATTCATTTGATCAACGATATTGCAGAGCAAACTAACTTGCTTGCCTTGAACGCAACAATTGAAGCAGCTCGCGCCGGTGAGGCGGGTAAGGGCTTTGCTGTTGTGGCCAGCGAGGTAAAATCGCTTGCCAATCAAACAGCAGGAGCGACCAAGGAAATTGAAGAGCAGGTCAACGCGATGCAATCTGCGACAGAAAGCACGGTAGACGCTGTGGGCAGCATTTATAAATCTATCAATCAGGTTAGTGAAATCTCCGGCATGATAGCCGCTGCAGTGGTAGAGCAGGAGGCGTCAACAGGCGAAATTGGTCGCAGCGTACAAAACGCCAGCCAGGGAACCGCTAACTTGGGCCACAATGTGGGCCGGGTTCAGGAAATGTCGCAAAAAAGCGCGGGTGCTGCCAAGGTCGTGAGTGATAGCTCTGGTGGCCTTACCGAGCAAGCCAGCGTATTAGAACAATCTGTGAATGGTTTCCTTGAACGCGTGCGCAGTTAAATCGCGGCTTTTCTTCAAGGCCAGTTTTCTTCAAGGCCAGTGCGTAGCAATATTATGTAACGCCTATGTTCTTACATGTACTTGGTTGTAATGTTTCCCTTGAAAACTGCGTAGCGCGCCATAGACTGGCCTGATCGTTCGATTGGGGGAACTATGACACGCTTTATCAGTTACAGCCGCGCTTCCATTAGGCTTTGGCGCAAACAGTGGCTTGGGGTTTTTATCGCTGTCGCTGGGCTTGTTGGCGCGCTGGCTATTTCGCTACTCACTGCAATGTATCTCTATGACGGCCTGCGGTCTGATAATTGGCTAGAGACCAGCGATAGGCTTTATCAGGTTAATCAGCAGACATTTCAAGACGGCAAACCGTCCTTAATTGACAATTATAATATGACGCTTTTGGCGCTAGGCCCCCTATTGCCTGACGCCGTACCGGAAATGGAGGCCCATACCCGGTTTCACCGGATCAGGCCCAAAGTGAAGGATAAGAGTACAGCAGATGAGCGTATTTGGATCGCAGTCGACGCAGGATTTGCCAATGTTTTCCCGTTGCCGATGGTTGCGGGGAGTTTGGAAGATGCGGTTGGCGCACCAGATAAGCTAGCCCTATCGTGGACGGAGGCCCAAAAATATGGCGGCTTGGCGGCCATTGGGCAAACCCTTGATGCCGAGATAGAAGGCGCGCTTCGTACCTTTGAAATTGCCGCGATTTATCAAGACATGCCCGCGAGTTCTCACCTGGATTTGCCTGCTATTACATTGCTTCACGACGGCACACAGCCAAAGCAGGAATGGATGCGTCATTGGCCCAACATGCATACCTATGTTACGCGGCGTGTCGGTGTAGCAGCGGAGCAGTTTGAGGCCACATTTGGCCAGCTGGTCGATCCGCTTATCCCTACAAATTTTTACGGGCAAAGCCGTGAGCACTCGGTGGTGCCGGTGGCGGGATTAATGTTCCACAGCAAAGCACCGTTTGGTGGCTATATGAGGCAGCCCCTGAATAGGGACTATCTCTATGGTCTTGCGCTTATTTCGGCAATATTGCTGGCGTCCGCCGGATTTAATTTCGTGACCGTTTTTACTGCAATCAACCTCACGCGTGGCCGCGAGTTGGCGGTCCGCCGCCTGGCAGGTGCGGAAAGAATGCATTTGTTGAAAGCGGGATGGGTCGAAACCACCCTGATGGCTGCTTTAGCCTTTGTTTTGTCATTGCTCTTAGCGGCAGACTTGGCGCCGCTCGCAGAGGAATTTGTCGGCGTGCTCGTGGATGTTTTTGACAGCGCCAAATGGCCGGTGCTTTTGGGTGGCGGCTTGTTTGCGGGCCTTTTGGCGCTGGCAGCCTCTTCGTACGCTTCGGTCGCAGTATTGTCCAAGCGGCCCGCCGATTTGATGCGCGATGCGCAGGGAGCCATTACCGGGGGTGGCACGAGGCTGCGTCAAAGCCTGGTATTTTTGCAGGCGCTTGTGCTGGCGGCAACTCTGGCGGCGGCAGCACAAATTCAAAATCAGACGCACTATTTGCTGACCATGGATCGGGGCATGGCGCAAACCGGGGTTATGTTTTTAAATGGCCCCAATACCATCGGTTGGGATCAAGCCAAGCTAGAGCAATATAAAGCGCAGGCAGCCAAATTTCGTGGGAGCTTTCATAATGAGGCCAAAAAACTGCCCGGCGTGAAGGCCACAGCGATGGCTGGAATGAGGCCCTTCAATAGCCGCTTTTTTGTCAAGCGGATGAGGAACTCGATCACAAATGAAATCGCGGAAATGACACAGGCCAACGTTGGACCGGACTATTTCGACGTGGTTGGAATTCATGTTCTGGCGCGCCTTGATGCTAACTGGGACGAAATTAGCGAACCTGTTGCGATTGAAAAAAGCATGCTCAAAGCGCTCGGGTTCGAAAGCCCCGAAGCTGCTCTCGGCTATGAACTTATGGCCGAATGGCCCAAGGAAAACAGCGATGAAATTACCAAAACACCACACAAAATTGTGGCGGTTATAGATGACCTCAAAGACAAGACCGGGTGGGCTGCAGATAAAAAACCTTTATACGGGTTGAAGGCATCAGAGGCCCTGAATATTGCGGTTCTCGTGCTTCAGTTTGACGTCGCGGACGAAAATAAAATTCGCACCGCGCTTGGTAAGCTTTGGCAGGAACAATTCCCGGAGCATGACCTTGATATCAAAACCATTGAGGAAGCCGTTGCAGAAAATCATCAACGACAAACGGACAGTGGTGTGGCTGTCTCAATTATCGCGGGCATATGCGCTGTTCTTGGATTTGCAGGGCTCTACGGTATGGCCGCCCACTGGTTGCAGACCCGGCAACGAGAGCTGGCCTTGAGGCGAGTGATGGGCGCATCGCGTCGGGCAATCGCGTTTCATGCATGTCGAAAAATGTTGATACCCGTAGCCGTGGGTGCTGTGTTGGGGCTTTTGCCAGCTTGGTGGGCGGGGCGTCTTTGGCTGGAGCAATTTGCTGACCAGGCACCGGTTCCAACTTCGGGGTTTGGTTTGACCGCGCTGACAATTGTCGCGTTCGCTGTGGCGATTTTGCTCATACACATTAGAACCGCGCTAAAAAAACGACCAGCGAGAATATTGTATCATGAGTGATGTGAAAAGGCAGCGTTTAAGGGACTAAGCTTGTTTACTTTTTACCTTGCGGACGGAAGCTTTCAATGCGGTCCATATACCATTTTGGAAAGCCGTAATTCTTTGCGGGTTTTAGGATGCGGTCTATATAGGCGCTGTCTGCTTGCTCTGCGGGCATGTTTTCAGCGATGTACGTAAGCGCGGGTACAATTTTTCCGCCTCGCGTGCGAACAATCACGGGCTCAGGGCTGTAAACAGCGTCTGTCAATTTCGGTGAATGGTTGCTAACAAGAGTTTCAATTTCAGTGTGGGTGAAATTAGCCAATATCCCATAAACAACACCGTCGCCGCTTTCAACAAGATTAGCCACTGGTTGCACCAGAAGGTCAAATCCGGCGAGCGACGCTGGCGCAAAAGCCCTTTTTTTCAGGCCCGCGTCCACCAGCACATCAAGGTTGATGGCCGAACCATATAGGAAAACCTGTATTTTCCGTTCACTCATAAATTTGCCCCGCGTCTCGTCCCAAAACCTGGCCAGCTATTCGATACCCGATTGCCTGTGAAATAGACAAATTTCGGGGTTCGCTAAACACTATGCCCGCTTTCCAATTCACGCTATCTTAGTTAAATATTAGTAAAGTATAGCGTTAATTCGAAGGGTGGGCTGCATATTTCCCTTGGGAAAAGCGCAAAGACCTTAAGGGTGTGTACTATATTGGAACCTCGCCCTTATTCCACTTTGATACTGGCGATCAGGACGTGACAAGCTTTGATAGACAACCTCAGCATATTGATTGTCGAAGAAAACGAGCAGGATTTTCTCAAGATGAGAACCTTGCTCGACAAGATCTACGGGTCGGCCTTAAAGCTGCGATGGGCAGGCAGTTCAGAAACCGCGCTCGAAATATTGGAGAGCAAAACCGAAGATTTTTTTGATGTTTGTTTTGTTTGCAACAAACATGGCTCCACTGATGGCCTTACTCTTGTTTTGAAAATAGGGAACGATAGTAGCTGCAAGGCACCGATTATTTTCATCACCAGCCGTGACGATATTGAAATAGACAAATTGGCCATGATTGCGGGTGCAGCAGATTATCTGGTGAAGCAAAATATTACGGAGCGCGAATTAGAGCGCGCGGTTCGTTACGCGATAAACAAGCGCAAGTCGGAAAAACGTGTGGAACATCTGGCGTTTCATGACCCACTGACCACTTTGCCAAACCGGCATTTGCTGCAAGACCGACTGGAACAGGTTTTGGCGCGTATAAGGCGCAATTCCGGGTATGGTGCCTTGATGTTCCTTGATTTGGATAACTTCAAAAACATTAACGATTCCCTTGGGCATTCTGTTGGGGACCAGTTGTTGCAGGAAATCGGTTTGCGGCTAAAGGCCTGCAGCCGGGTGGAGGATACGGTTGCCCGCCTAGGCGGTGATGAGTTCGTTATATTGCTGCCTGACATCGGAAAAGACACTCAACACGCCATTGGCGGTGCGCAGGCGGTTTCTGATAAAATCCTGCGGTCCCTGGCAGAAACCGTGATGGTTGACAGGAATGAGCTTCATATAACCACCAGTATAGGGGTTACTATTTTGGATGCGGAGAGCCAAAGTGTGGATGCGGTTTTGCGCCAAGCCGATACAGCGATGTATGAAGCCAAATCACTTGGTAAAGACAGCTGCAGCTTTTTTGCACCGCAAATGGAAGAGGCCATCGTGCAGCAAGTGGCGATTGAAAATCAGATTCGCTACGGCCTGAAAAATAATGAATTTTATATGGTGTATCAACCCATCATCGACGCTCAAACCGAGCATATGATGGGTGCTGAGGCGCTGGTGCGTTGGGAAAGCAAAAAGCTGGGTGTTGTTTCACCGGTTGATTTTGTTCCGGTGGCCGAAGCCAGCGGGCTTATTTGGGCGCTTGGCGAAAAAATCCTGGAGGAATCCTGTGCTTTTTTAGCCAAAACGCCGGGACTTCCCCAGCTGTCGATCAATATTTCAAGCGAGCAAATCCATCGACCTAACTTTGTTTCTTTTGTAGAGAAAGTTATCGCCGATAATAAACTGGCCCCTGGTCGGTTAATTTTTGAACTCACAGAGACAACGCTTCTGCAAGATTTGGAAGCGGCTGCAAAAGCAATGGAAAAGCTGCGCTCAATTGGCGTGAGGTTCGCGCTGGATGATTTCGGCACCGGCTACAGTTCGCTTTCCTATCTCAAAAGACTGCCATTTGATGTGGTGAAAATTGATCATAGTTTTACCCGCGGGGTTACGGAAAATGCCGACGACCAGGCCATTATTGAGGCCGTGCTAAAGCTGGGCGAAGTGTTGGGCTTCAGCGTTACCGGCGAAGGCGTGGAAACTAAAGACCAGCTTTTGTTTTTACGTGACCGTGGCTGTGATACGGTGCAAGGATATTTTTTCAGTGAACCCGTGGGTGCTGAAAGCTTCGCAACAAACTGGGCCTCAGGATAAGACGCAAGGGCTAGATAGGGGGATATCGGTGGAGACTCTTTTTTCTGACAATGAGCAGCGTGATGTTCTGATCGCGCAAGCGATCGATATGGGGCTTTCTGTGCTCGGTGCCGCGGCAATCCTCATAATAGGCTTGTGGCTTTCGGGTGTGGTGAAAACCCGCCTGGCCAGCCTTCTCGGTAAAAGCGACAAGATGGACGAAACCGTGACACAGTTTGTTGCTGGCCTCGCCAAATATGTTGTGATTATCGTAACTGTTATTGCGTTGCTTGATCAATTTGGCGTTGAAACGACAAGTCTCGTGGCGGTTGTCGGCGCGGCAGGCCTTGCGATCGGCCTTGCACTTCAGGGCACCCTTTCAAACGTCGCCGCGGGTGTCATGCTACTGATTTTTAGGCCTTTTAAGATAGGCCAATTTGTAGAGGTTGCAGGCTACGCTGGCTCGGTTAAAGCGATAACCCTGTTTGTTACTGAACTTGATACCGGCGACAATGTACGCATAACTTTGCCGAACAGTTCAGTGTGGGGCAGCAGCATAAAAAATTACAGTTTTCATGAAACTCGCCGTCTGGACATCACATACGGCATTGGCTACGAGAGCGATATCAATAAAGCGATGGCTGTTATTAAGGCCGTAATTGCTGCTGACGAGCGCGCACAGGGCGAACCTGAGCCTGTGGTGGCGGTTTCAAACCTCGGTGATAGTAGTGTTGACATAATGGTGCGTGTATGGTGCGCATCTGGAAATTATTGGGCGCTGAAGTGGGACTTGCTGCAAGCCACGAAAGAAGCCTTCGATAAAGACGGTATCTCAATTCCTTACCCGTCCACGTCTATTTATGTGGAAAAACAAACCGGTTAATCAAAAGGGTTTCTGTTATAGCCCCTAAAGTTCGGCAACACGGCCTTGTGGACCCAATAGGGCTGCGTGCGCCATTCCTTGCGGTTGTCGTAATGCTTGAAACCGATTGCGACAAATACCACATTATGTAAACCTATTTATGGGATGATCACGGTTGGGGGAGATCGCATGACGTTCAAGACGTCACTTCGGTATTTGTTTGCTAGATCATTGCTGCTTATGTTGGCATTGTTCAGCGTGGGAATTATCTTTTTGCTGGGCACCGGGGTGGAAACCCCGAAATATGCTGCAGCGACATATGGTGGCGCTTTTGTAGGGGCCAGCTTGCTTTGCTTCGTTGTAATGCTAGCGCGAAAGTCCCAGTCCCTTATTATCTCGGAAGCCGGCTTTTCCTACAGCGGAATGCCTGAGCAATTTGTAAGGTGGGATCAGATTGAAAGTGTCGGTCCTGTGGCATCCGGCGCAAAATTGTGGCTTGAGCTTAAATTGGGTTATTCTCCCTCATCCCAAGAAGGACACAATGCCGCTGAAGAGGCATGCCGGGACAGAAGGTTGACAATCCCACTATCGTGTTTTTTGGCAAGCCAGCGAAATGAAATACAATCTGCTTTCGAAAGCAATGTTGCGGTGGCAAATGGTCATAAAACCGTTGCTGTAGCAGACCTCTATACCGACGTGATTACAATGCTGGGCAACCAAGAAGGCTGTGACCCTCTTGAATTGCGTGCAGACTTAGACCATTTCATTGACCAGAATTCTGAAAGGTATTTTAGTCTGCGCGCACAAAATTCAGAGGACTTGGAGCATATTGTCAGGGTCGCCGCGCGACATAAGTATCGCCGCCTAAAGAAAAACAATAGTGTATATATGGCTGATGGTCGGCAAACACCCGAACCTTGGAAGGCATACTCAAGCGAATAAGGTGACGTGAAAACTTTATGTCGGCTGCCACACACCCATCCTATAGACGGGCCATAGCCATTAGCGGGATTTCAGTCCTGATATGTTTTAAAAAATCAGCTTGGTGAAGCCAGATTTCGGATCGCGGTTAGGCTATTGTTCGCGCTGTTGGATAGCGCTGCAGTATCGATTGCAGCCGGGTCGGTTTGAACCAAGTTTACGGCGTTTTCTAATTCATCAGCCAGCTGTTTCAATTCGTTGGCTGCCGACAAAACAGCGCTGCCACGGTTAGACAGATTTACCAGGATATTGTTTTCAGCTGCCTCGCCAAGCATTTCAACGCCTGCTCCAATTTTTTTGGCTCTCGTAACCAGTTCGTTGAGCAGGTCTTGCCGCTCATTGAGGCCCCAGCTCATTTGCGCATCGCCAAGGGCCTGCAGCGCGGCCGTACGGTAGGAAATATCGTCAGCTGTAAGACCAATAAGAGTATTCAACTCGTTCGTGGCTTCGTTAAGCCGGGTTTCAACATCACCGCTGTCCGACATGGCAACAATGTCCTGAACGGCATTTGTTACAATCAGGTCGATATCCTGTCTAATGGCCATTGCTCAATCCCTTGCATAAAATTGTTATTGTACTGCCCTAAAAGCCCAGCGCCGCTTTGCCGAGCAACGAGCCAAACAGCTCCAAATTTCCGGCCGAAAATGCCCCGCATTTCTTTTTAAATGTGCCACCAAATTTTGTGCAGTCCTTGAGATAATTCATGACCATTTTATGGTCGTTTTTCCAGGCAGTGGCTAATTCCGGAATGCCGCCAATTTTGGCAAGCATATCGCCCTCCCAAAGCTCAATCTTGTTTTCGAATGAGGCATAGGCTTGCTCATACGGGTCTATCTCATTCAGTAAAATCTGTATATGGCTTTGGGCTTCATCCATGGCCGCTATTTCGGTGCGGTGATCCTTTAGTAGCTGTTCATAATCGCAAGGTGCTGCCGCCTGGCAGTTTGCGATGCGTGTTTGTAAATTTGTTGCTTTTAATGTTGCCTGGTTTTGGGTTTTCTTTTTCAGAAGGATTGCTGACTGGTGATAGGCGGTAAGATCAGGCCGCAATGCGCTCCAGTTGCGCGCCATACCCTGAATAATGCCTATTTCGCCTTTAGGCTCGTCAGCCAGTGCATCTGCGACTGCATAAATATGCTCTTCCACGCTCTGCATGATTTCGTAGAGCTGTTTGTTTTTCGAGATTTGCTGGATCCTGCCAAGAGCGGCGGTAAAATCGCTAACGCTTGCCGGTATATCTGCTGCTGCGCCCGTGAAGCTTTGAACTGTTGTGGAAATATCGCCAACAAGTTCATTGACGGCTTCTTCGCCGTCTGTGCCAGCGCGGGCCAGCCTGGCTACACTGTTGGCGTAGGAAGCAAGCGTGCTGCTCAGTATCTGAACCTGGGCTCCCTGTTTTTTGAGCCGCTTCAGCTTGTTGGTGAATCCAGATGGGTTGCCAAGCTTGGCGCTGATCTTTTCGCCTTCGCTTACAAGCGTTGCCTGATTTTCATTGAGCCCGGTTGTCAGCGCAATAGACGACTGCTTGAAAGCAGAAATATCCGGTGCCGCGCACGCAGCAAGCAAAAGACAGATCCATAAATGAAGCTTCGCCACATTATTTCTCCCCAAAGCAGGTTGGTCGCGGTGACGTCGCATCATACCGCTAGAAGAGGTTCAACTCAATGCTTGGGCGCTTAAATTTCCGCAAAGGTTGTGAATTTCTGGTGTTTAAGGACTAGTGGCGATATAAAGGGAGGGTGAAATCGATTGGGGCATAAAATGAAATTTAGATCTTCCAGGCTATATGCGGCGTGGCTCGTTGTACTAGCGGTAATGATGACTGCGGCTGCGTATTTTGTAACTACCATTTCTGGAGACGATGATAGTTTTAAAAAGTTCATGGGTTATTTTGGCGTTTTCTTTTTTGGCGCCAGCGGGTTGGTGTCTTTGGGCACGCTGGCAAGAGCTCCTAAGGTTATTGAGGTTTCGGATGCTGGATTTCAATATAGCGACTGGCCCGATCAATTTATAAACTGGACAGACCTGGAAGATATTCATTTGGGCCTTCTGGGAAGCGGCGTAACGCTTCAGTTTAAGAATAAACACCACACGATTTTTTACAAATATCCCCCACGTCGACCACTGTTGGGGAAGGCACCAAAGGAAGGGGAGCTTACGGTTCAACTGCTTCGGTTTTCACAAAAAGAGAGAGCAAAAATTCAGGCGGCTGTGTGGGGCAAGTGGGTGGCTGGGTCTGCTGGCCCGCGGGTGAAAGAAGCAATCGAGGATTATAGTGAGCTTATTGACCAGGCCTTTGAAACCATTGTGGAGAAAATAGCCTTTGAAGAATCGCTCGACGTTGACGATCTTTTTGACAAACTTGAAACCTTGTTGGATAGCCACCAATCCGAAATTGCCAAACTGCTTGGGGACAGCAACTTCAGCTACCAAAAATTTGAAGATTTTGTTCGTTCCTTACACCGCAATAACCCGGGCGAAGTCACAAGGCGTGCCACAGGCACCAAGACAAGCGATGTTTTACCAAGCGAGCGCAGGTACCAGCACCCTACCGCGACCGATGAACAGCCTCTCGAAAGTCCAAAGCCCGTTGGCCAATACGGCGCACGTAAAAACCGGTTTGGCTGATCAAGGTAATACCATTGTCGCAGCCTCAATGTTCCCCCGAGTTTGTTCGGCAGCGTAATTGTTGCAGCGACGTGGCTGATTTGGGCAAAGGGGTTTGTTTTCGGAGCCGAAGCTTATCGAAATTTATTCCGCAGACGTGCGAAAAAGCCAGTATTTGGCTGTGAAGTACGGTGCACCAATTCCTGAAGCTGCCGTGCATACTCAGTTTTTGTGATTCCGTAAACGGGCGCAAGCTTTTGCTGTTGCATGTGATAGTTCCTCCGCGTGTCGTGCCAGCTGTTGCTGATCTGTCGTGTTTTGTTTTTGTATTTTGTTTGTCCACCTTATGTGGTGCTGCTGTTTCTAATTACAAGATAAGCAGAAGTTAGGCACCAATAAGGCGGTGAACCGAGCCATAAAAAAGGCGACCCGCCAAAAATGCTGCCGGATCGCCCTGTTTTAACTATGATGCTGTCTATATCCCGTCCGGGAGCGGGATATTAACCTTCAGCTGTCCGAGATGCTTTTTTGCGCTCATGCGGCAGAAGATGGCGTTTCCGCAAGCGAATGCTTTCGGGCGTAACTTCCACCAGTTCGTCATCATTGATATAGGCCAGCGCTTCTTCAAGCGGCAATATTTTCGGCGTGGTCAGCTTCACGGCTTCATCCTTGCCCGCAGCGCGGATGTTGGTAAGCTGTTTGGCTTTTTGTACGTTTACGTCCAGGTCATTGTCGCGGCTGTTTTCGCCGATAATCATGCCCTGATAGGCTTCGTCACCGCCGTTGATCATGATGATGCCGCGCTCTTGCAAGTTAAACAGCGCAAAGGTAACTGCCTTGCCGCCACCGGTTGCCACCAGCACTCCGCGCTGGCGTGACCGGATTGGGCCTTTGTAAGCGTCATAGCGGTCGTAGGCGCGCGCCATAATGCCCGTACCGCGGGTGTCTGTTAGAAACTCACCGTGATAGCCGATAAGACCGCGGGCGGGCGCGTCAAACGTTAGGCGAACCTTGCCGCCACCTGATGGCACCATGCCGGTAAGCTCAGCTTTGCGCGCTGACATTTTCTCAACAACCGAACCTTGATATTCTTCATCAACATCAATTTGCACGGTCTCGTACGGCTCAAGGCGTTTGCAGTTTTCATCCTGCTTGAACAGCACACGTGGGCGGCTGATGGCCAGTTCAAAGCCTTCGCGGCGCATGGTCTCAATCAGTACACCGAGCTGCAATTCACCGCGGCCTGCCACTTCGAATGCATCTTTGCTGTCGCTCTCAGTAATTTCAATCGCCACATTGCCTTCAGCTTCGCGCATCAGACGATCGCGGATTACGCGGGAAGTCACATGCTTGCCCTCGCGGCCAGCAAGCGGGCTGTCATTCACCATGAAGGTCATCGCCAATGTTGGTGGGTCCACTGGGATGGCGTGCAGTGCTTCAGTAACTTCAGGCACGGCGATTGTATCGGCCACAGTGGCGGTGGTAAGGCCCGCAATGGCCACAATATCACCAGCTTCGGCTTCATCAACCGGCACACGCTCCAGCCCGCGGAAAGCAAGCAGCTTAGAAATGCGGCCGGTTTCAATCACTTTACCGTCGCGGCACAAGGCATGGATGGGCGAGCCAACTTTGATGTGACCGGTTTCAATTCGGCCTGTCAGGATACGACCGACAAAATTGTCACGGTCCAACAGGCTAACCAACATGGAAAATGGCTTGTCCGCATTGCCGTCGGTCACCACTTTAGGTGCAGGCACATGCTCAATGATTTTTTCAAACAGAGGATGCAGATTTTCGCGCGGACCGTCGAGCTCGTTATCGCACCAGCCGTCACGACCAGAGGCATAGAGGATCGGGAAATCAAGCTGCTCGTCGTTGGCGTCCAAGTTCACAAACAGGTCAAAGCAGGCGTCTGTGGCCGCGTCTGGGTCACCGTCCGGCTTGTCAACCTTGTTCACCACAACGATCGGCTTCAGCCCCAAGGCAAGCGCCTTCATGGTTACAAACTTGGTCTGCGGCATGGGGCCTTCGGCTGCGTCCACCAGCAGCACCACGCCGTCGACCATAGAAAGGATGCGCTCTACTTCGCCGCCAAAATCGGCGTGGCCGGGAGTATCAACAATATTGACCCTTGTATCGCCCCACATAACACTGGTGCATTTGGCGAGGATGGTGATGCCGCGCTCACGCTCCAGGTCGCCACTGTCCATCGCGCGTTCTTCAACCCGTTGGTTATCGCGTACTGTGCCGCTTTGCTTAAACAGATTGTCCACCAACGTGGTTTTGCCGTGGTCAACGTGGGCGATGATTGCAATATTGCGGATTTTCTTGGTCATAATTTTTACTCGGCGGCCGGTGCCGCAATTTAAAAAAGCCCCCCTTATTGCCGGAGAGCCTGAAACATAAAGATTTGCGCGGCTTATACGCCGCTTGTTCTAAGGCAGCAAGCTTTATTATAGCACGGCCAAAAGGCACCTTTTGGGGCCTGCCGCTCTCAGTTTACGATAAGTGCGCCGCTGAAATGGATTTTGCGCAAAGCATTGCCGAGACCAGCGCGAAAATACCTTTGTTTTTATTTTGAGTGTGGGTCTGTGACCGAGTTACCGAGACACGCATCAAATGCCGCCCGGAAGTTAGGTGTAAATGACGGTTCGCTTTCAAAAAGTTTGTCAGAAATTCTGAAGGCGGAGGGTATTCTGTTTTTTATGCTAATCACCGCATTGTCAGATAATTTTTGGTGTATTTCGGGCGAAAGCCTGTCGCGGAAGTCAACAGCGGCAAAAGCGTCAACCTGGCCACTAAGCAGCATGGAAACCAGCCGGTTCCTGTCAGCGCTGCCCTCAATAAAATTATATCCCTCATCGCGGAGCTGCCTAGCCATGGCAGAGCCCTTATAAGTGGTTACCGTAGCTGACTGCTTAAAAGCGCTGCCGTTGGGATCAAGAGCGTTCGTTTTGTTTTTGTACCAATATACATCAAGGCTGCCCGCTGGCCCGATGCTGCGAGCCATGCGTTCTTCATCGCCCCGATATGCTGAGGGGAACCAAATCGCATTGTTTAAATCTGAAATGATATGGCCCGCGCGCGAAAGCGGCGCTCTGGTTGCGCTAAAAGGTCGTTCCATGCCCTCCATGGCGCAGCGAAACAGGTCCAAGGCAGGGCCGTGAAGCTCGCCGTTTACATCAGGTAACAAAAGCGGCGTATCACCGTGGGTAAAAAGCCTTATTTCTTCAGCCGCCGAGTTATCTTCCGCTGGACCGGAGGCAGACGTCGATCCTGCCGCCCAAGCGGGGCCTAGTGTTGGTGAAAGTCCCAGCAAAAGAAAAGCGAGCGCTGTATAAAAAGCTCTTACAGTCAGGCTATGGAAGCTTCGGGAGGTAACATTCTTCATATCCACAGCCTTACAGGTGTGACGTTAAATGTCGAGCATAATTGGTACCGTGCGGGTACCCGCATTTGGGGGGTGCTATGGTCCGGCTTTTTAAGCTGCGGAAATTACAATGGTTTAGCTGGCGCATCATAAGAAATTGCCAGATTGGTATCTGTTGACCTGTTCCCTGAATACAGGTGTCTGCTAGTCTTTTGAATGCTGTGCTGCCGGCAGCGAGTCGCTCCCTCGATAGGCCTCTAAAAAAATCTCGCTAGTGGTTCTGCAGACTTGGCGGCCCGTGTGCGACCTTAAAAAATCTTTTAAAACAACTGCTTAATAAAATTTGGTAAAATATGCCGGGATCACATCCGGGGTGACCTTGGAATTTGCCCCCTAAAGGCTTATGTTAATGTTGGTGGTATATTTCCACTAATGCCCTCCGTGGGCGTTTCCTCCCTGAGCCTGGGCCACGCAATTGCGTGGCCTTTTTTTTTTGTCTGGATTTGATAGTTTTTGCAGGCGCTTGGGCTGTTGCGTGGGCTGGGCTACTCGGCGGCGCGCGGCAATGTTTGGCGACTGTGCCCGTTTTGTGTGCGGCTGATAAGCTGCATGCAAACGTCTTCAAGCATATTTCGAACCTGATCAAACTCAGGCAGCTTTGTCTGCTGCGCTTCATCCATATAGATGGCGCGGTTTATTTCAATCTGCAGAGCGTGAATATTTTGAGCCGGATTGCCATAATGGGTGGTTGAATAGCCACCGGAATAGGGAATATTACGCCGCACCCGAAGCCCGGCGGCGATAAATAACTCTTCAGCCAAGCTGGTGAGTTCCCGTGCGCAGGCGCTGCCCCAACTATCGCCGAGTACGATGTCTACGCTTTGGCCACGTTTTTTCGATTTTTGGCAGCTCTCCGAAGGCATGGAATGACAATCAATCAGATAGGCCCGGCCAAAATCCTTGCGGCGCGCCGAAAGCAACTGGGACAGCTTTTCGTGATACGGCGTGTGCACCGCCACAAGGCGTCGTTCCACTTCACGAGCGGGAAGCGGGCCTTTATATATGGGCACTCCTTCGGCGATGATGCGCGGAATTAGCCCCAAACCTACATTCACGCGCTGGCTTGCCTTCAGGGTCTTGGTATCCAGCCTGGGAGCAAACATATTGGCATCAAGCTCATTGGCTGCCCGGTTTAAATCCAGGTAGGCACGGGCGTGTGTGGCCACAAGCTGGGTGCCGCCAAAATTTGGCACGTCTTTGAAGAGCAAATCAACAAACGCATCTTCCGAGCGCTGGAGGTCTCTGGCCCCTAGCGCCGATTTCGCCTTAAAGTCTGGCGGATAGTAGCGCCCGCTGTGAGGCGCAGCGAAAATAAACGGCGAAACATCTTCTTTTGCCGGACGCAGAATATAGGGCGGTGGAGCGGGCTGGTATGTCATAGGCTACAGGCTACCGGGAAAAGCTTAAAAAGTCACTTGCAGCTTTGGTTTGTTTGCATTTGCATTCGTTTTCTTTCCTGCGGCACCACAGGCATTCGAAATATGCCGCCGAAAAATATTTGGTGCTGGCGGAAAGCAATTTGGCTTGCGTGCCTTTTAAGCTCGGTTTATACACGCGGACGCAAAAGCGCATTTGCGCAGCGAAAATGGAACGGTCGGTTAGCTCAGTTGGTAGAGCGCGTCGTTGACATCGACGAGGTCGCTGGTTCGAGCCCAGTACCGACCACCATTTTTGAGCAGAAAAATACCCCGCCTTCAAAACACCTAAATATTGTCTCGCATTGCGCTGTTGCGCTGTGTGGGGCATGCTGTATTGGCTATGGTAAAGCCACGGTAAATCTGTCGCAGAAAGGCATGATACACGGTGAATTCCGGCACCAATAAAACAGAGCGCACAGTGGTTGGTCGGCTCATTGAAGCTGTTCGCGGCGGGCAGGTTAGCATTCACCGCCTGCCGGAAAATACTCTGCTCCAGCCCCTTGATATTTGCGAAATCAGGCTGAAAGTCGCCGGCAAGGCCTTTACTTGCCTTGCCGATAACGAATACGGCGATATGGATACAGACAATCTGCCGCTTCAACTCGGAGCAATATTATCAGCGCTTGACCATGTTTCTTCTGCGAAAGGTTTCTCCGATTGGTGCGAGGACCTTGGCCTCGACGCAAATTTGGATGAGGTACATGAGCTGTGGCAGCGCGAGCGGGAAAATGCCGCTACAGTGCCCCAATTGTTTACGCCCGCAATAAAACCAATTTCCGGTTATGACTGGCAGCTTGGTGCTGGCGGTGTAAAGGAATTGCGGGCGCTTCCGCACCGGCTGGCCCGGCCAGACTTGCATATTGACATGGCCCAGCGAAGCAAATAGGCCTCGTATAACTCCGTATTTTCTGTCTGGTTTAAGGATTGTCCACTCGCAGCCATGGTTGGTATTCATTGTCAAAATTATAGGGGCGTACTCCGTGACTACCCATAGCATTACGAAAACGCCGGCGGACGATCTGGATGATATGATATGCGCTTACAGGCAATCGCTTGAGGCTCCGCTCGACGGCATGTGGCAACATTTCACCCGCGCGGCCGAACATTATGCCATCAAAAAAGGGCCTGAACTCGTTGGTTACTGTGCGGTGGACGCCGAAAACAGGTTGTTGCAGTTATCGTTAGTGGAAGGCGTAAACGCTCGCCAAGTTTTTGAAGATATGCTGGAGGACCTTAAACCTTTGGGTGCAGTGCTGGCGAGTTTTGAAACCGCGGCACTCGCACTTGCGCTGGACCAACAGCGGTCCGTTGCCGTGAACGCGTTTTTGTATGCTCTGCAACAAGGAACCGCCAAAGGCGCGCCGCTGTTCCCCAAGGGGGCAGTTTTCGAAAAGCTGGAGAAAGCAGACCTGGAAGACGCGGTTGCCTTTGCCTATGGGGCGCTCGGCGCAGACGAGGCATGGCTTCGCGGCTATCTCGCAGACCTTATTCAGAAAGGCGAGCTTTACGGCCTAAGGCTGGACGGCGATATTGTCGCCACAGGCGAATGCCGGGTCAGTGAAACACAAAAACCTTTTGCCGACGTAGGCATGGTGGTGGGCCCTAGTTATCGAGGGCAGGGCATCGCCACGAATATTCTCCGGGCGCTTATTGCTGTTTGCAAAAGCAAAGGACTGGAACCCATATGTTCCACCGAGCGCGCCAATATTGCCGCGCAGAAAGCCATTGAGCGGGCAGGTTTTACAAGCCGTCACCGTATGCTGGAGATTGAATTTTAGCGCGCAGGCTTGACGCAGGCCCCCGCACCTTTCACTGTGCATAAGGGGGACGGCGCACTCGGGGGAGGGGTTTATGAGCTTTCAGGATCAACAAAGAAGCGTGGCTACAGGAATGGCTTTGGGCGCGCTAATGGCCTTAAGTTTGATTAGTTACGGCATTTTTTATAATCCGCTTGGGTACAGTAGCGAAATTCTGCCAGCCGCAAGGTTTGGTGTGGCGCTTAAATCCAGCTTGTTATTGGCTTTCTGTTTGGCCTTCAGCATTGGCCGTGTTGCTAAACACAGATTTTTCACAGCCGAAGACATTGACGGCGCGGGGCTCACCAAAGCCAGCGCCCGTGCGAAATATTTGCAGGCAATTTTGCAGAATACGCTGGAGCAGGTGATTTTGGCCACCATCGTTTATGTCGGCTGGGCGGCGCTGATGCCAGCTGAAATGCTGTCTGTAATTCCGCTCGCGGCGGTGGCATTTCTCATTGGCCGTTTTCTGTTCTTTGGCACCTATAAAGACGGCCCTTCTGCCCGTGCTATTGGCTTTACGCTCTCGTTTTATGTGTCCGTTGGCATGCTGCTGGTGATCGCAGTGCGGGAGCTGATGGCCTGGTTTTAATGCAAAAAAACTGACGATCTGCCGGTTTAAAAATTGGCAGCCCATACACACATGATAATACCTGAGCTGCCGGCCGCGAGGCCGCGGCGCGGGAATGGGGCCAGATTTCCGTCGTAAATGTTAGAATGAAAACAAAAAATATATTCGACAGAGGGGATAATCATGTCATTCGTATTTAAGGCAAATCCACCATCAAGCGTGGCGGTAAAAGGCAGTCACAAGCGCTTTCCTGTGCACCGTATATACTGTGTTGGCCGTAACTATGCCGAACACGCGCGGGAGATGGGAGATGATCCACAGCGCGACCCGCCGTTCTTTTTTACCAAACCCGCCGACGCCATTATTGAAAACGGCGAAACATTGCCCTACCCGCAATCCACAAAAGACCTGCAGCACGAAATTGAGCTGGTTGTTGCGATTGGCGGAAGCGGCAGGGACATCAGCGTTAAGAAAGCCAAAAAGCTGATTTTTGGCTATGCGGTGGGCAATGATTTTACCCGCCGTGACCTGCAGGCACAGGCCAAAAAAGCCCGCCGTCCGTGGGACACAGCAAAAGGTTTTGATCATGGCGCCGCTATTGGCCCTATTGTGCCGGTGGCTGAGGCAGAGGTGACAACAGGCAGCGGTATTGGCTTGAAGGTTAACGGTGAGTTCAGGCAGCGCGCAAAACTGGGCGATATGATCTGGTCGGTGGCGGAAACCATCAGCGCCTTGTCTGAGCTGTATGAGCTTCGGCCCGGAGACCTTATTTATACCGGTACACCGGCGGGGGTTGGTCCGGTTGAGCCGGGCGATGTGGTGGAAGGCTCTATTCAGGGGCTGGGCACACTCAGTACGCCTATCGGCAAGCCGGCGAAATAATATGCTCAGGAGCCTCAGGCCTATCGTGTTTTGGTTGCCTGTGGGTACACTTGCTGGGGCTGTGATAACCAGCATTGTTAATTTTGAAGGGCTGATGGCGGTTACGTCTGCCGTCAACAGCTGGATCCTTGATCATTTCTCGGCAGCCTTCAGTTGGGGCACGTTCCTGTTTGTGCTGAGCTGTTTGTGGGCCTATTTCTCGCCGCTTGGGCGTGTGCGAATTGGTGGCCCTGACGCCAAGCCAATTCTTTCCAAATGGAATTGGTTTTCAGTCACGCTTTGCACCACCATTGCCATCGGTATTTTATTTTGGGCCACTGCGGAACCGGTGTTTCATCTGACCGGACCGCCGGGCGGGCTAGGTATTTCGCCGGGCTCCGACGAGGCAGCCGAATTTGCGATGACAAGCCTTTATATGCACTGGTCGTTCACGCCTTACGCCATTTACTGTGTGCCGGGGCTGGCGTTTGCATTGGCTTATTATAATCTGGGCAAGGATTTTTCCCTTTCAGGGCCGCTTTCGCTTGTGCTTGGCCCAAGGCTGAAGGGGCTTGGCAGCGATATCATTGATGCACTGGCCTTGTTTGCGCTGGTTGCCGGGGTGGCGGCGTCGCTTGGTGCGGGCATGATGTCAATTTCGGGCGGCATATCGAAGGTTGCCGGGATAAGCAATACGCCGCTCTTACAAGGCGCAGTGACCCTGGCGATTGTTGGCGCATTTGTGGTTTCGTCGGTTAGCGGATTGCAGCGCGGGATCAAGGTGCTGTCCGATATTAACATCAAGTTTTTCTTTGCGCTTTGCCTGTTTATTTTTGCTGTGGGCCCGACATTTTATATTCTGGAAAGCGCCTGGCAGGGGGTGCAAAATTATGCCGTCGAGTTCCTGCCTCGCTCTGTAGGATTGGGGGTTGGCGGCGACCGGCGCTGGGCACAGGACTGGACCGTGTTTTACTGGGCCAACTGGCTGGCGTGGGCCCCAATTACGGCGCTGTTTCTGGGACGTATTTCCCGGGGGTATACGGTCCGGCAATATATTCATATGAATTTCTTTCTACCCTCGGTATTTGCCATCATCTGGATGTCTGTTTTTGGCGGGGCGGCGATGCATATTGACTTGGCTGAAACGGGAGCTCTCGGTGAAGCGCTCACTCGTTTCGGACCCGAATCCATAGCTTATGAAGTGCTGTCACGGTATCCGCTTGCCAGCTTGCTGATGATCACATTTATTTTTGTGAGCTTTATTTCGTACGTAACCGCCGCAGACAGCAATACGGAAGCCATCGCCGCTGTTTGCCAAAAGACGCCTACTGACCATAATCTGGAAGCCGCCAGCACAGGACATTCAACAACAATCATTAAAATTATTCTGGCAACTTTCATTGGTGGGGCTGCCTATGTAATGACGGCATTTTCGGGCATAGACGGTGTGCGTATGTTGTCCAACCTCGGCGGCCTTCCCGCGCTCATTTTAGTTTTGCTTGCAAACGGCGCTCTTTTGTTGCTGGGCACCAGATACAGAGCGAAACTCGATTGATTTCTGGGTTCAAAATGTCGTGTTTTTGTCGTGGACTCTGGGCGATGCTTAAACGGCGCAATTTTAATACAATTTTTCCGATTGTTTAACGGTTGTTTACCTAATCAAGGCTATGGTCGCATTGTTATCTAAGTTGGACGGCCACTCTATGTGACCGTTTTTTCGCATGTCTCAAATTTTATCAGGATTATCATGGATGATAATTTAGCCTTCGCACTTGCGCTTGATCTGCTGTTCAACGGGCAAAATATGGATTATTGCGAACGGCCTATCAGTCTTAGTGCCATGGAAATCATGCCGGTATTCATGGAACTGGAGCGCGGCGCAAAGGTTTGCGTCATTGGCCCCGGCGGCGGCAGGCTGGTGAAAACACTCGCGGAAAAGGGCTATGATGTTGAGGCCTATGAAGGTCGCAAAGAATGTCGCGAGCATTTGGAAGAAATGTTCGAAAGCTATAAAAACGTTAAAATCGGTACTGGCGGCGAGCTAGACGACCCCTTTAAACGCGGTAAAAAAAGCTTTGATGCCATTTTTTGTATGGATGATTTGCGGGCCTTTCGCGAAGAGCATGACTGGACCCGCGGTGTGGAACAAATGGTGCGCCGCCAGGGCTATTTCATCTACTCGCAGGTCTCCAACAAGCTGCCGATACAGAAAAACCCATTGAGCAACTATTTCAAACTGGTGGGTGACTATAATGTTAGCGAACAGACCGCAAAGGAAATTCGCGAATGTTATATGGGGCTTGATTATTGGCGGCCCACCGAAAACGACCGGAAAATGGCGAGCGAAACACTGACAATGATTAAGTCAGCGTCCAGTTTGCGCCGAAATATCATGAGCGGCGTTGAAGTGCACTATGTCGCCTGGCGTAAAAAAGACTAGACTGCTCAATGGCTTGAAACCAATTTCTTCTTTTTGGTTCGGTATAAGTTCCTCACTTTATTATGTATTTTTTCGCCTTGTAGTCGGGCCTTCAGGCTGTGTTCATCTTTGCCTTGTTATTGAAGGAGACCGAGATAAATGAACCAGTTCATGCTTTCAGGCTGGTGTGGGATCAAGAGGTTGAAAATTGATGATGAAATTCAGGCAAATTGGGTTTGGCGCTTTGATCGTGGCTTTGGCGGCTGGCAGCGTTGCAGGCGATGAGAATAAGGACGCCAAAGACGAAATGACCAAGCTTGACAAAGCGATGGTTAAATATGATCGGACCGGTGATACGAAAAGCTGCCTTAGCCCCTCTCGTATCCGGACAACACGGGTTATTGATGACGAGCATATAATTTTTGAGATGCGCGGTAAGAAAGTGTTTTTGAACACCTTGCCGCGGCGATGTCCTCGCCTTGGCTATAACAAATCTATTCGCTATACGGTGCGAGCTGGCTCAATTTGTAAAAATGATATATTCGAAGTTTTCGATTCCTCCGGCCTCATAGGAACCAGCTGTTCATTTGGCCAGTTTGAGCAACTGGAAAAGAAAAAAGACGATAAAAAAGAGGCCGTTACCAAATAACAGCCCCTTATGAAGATATGCCCCGGCTGCTGTATGTTGCGGTCGGGTTTTTATTCGTTTTTAGAAGGTGAGCGCAAAATTGACGCTAACCGCATGGCCAACAACGTCGTCCAGTTTTTCATAACCGTAGTTGATGCGCGCCTTTGAACCGTCGCCAAACAGGTTGAAAGCACCACCATATTGCTCAATGGTTTCAGAGTTTTGATCTATTTCCAGTGCGAAGCTGGTATCTCCAGCCACAAAAATGGCGTCTAGCGCCTCAGGGTCGGAACCGGAAATTGTTTTGGCATAGCTATAAAATATCTCAGGACGGAAAATTTTCGTTTCACGCGGGCGCTTCCATTTGAAGTCATACCCCAGTGAAGCACCAAAGCCTGCCTGTGTTCGGTTGAAGCTACGCTTGCCAACGGTAAAGTTAGCGCTGTCGCCGCCTTCTTCGGTGTAACCACCTTCGCTGTATCGCTGTGCTGAAATGCGTCCGTAGGGCCGGAAGTGCAGAGCTCCCAGCTTCAGATCATAGCCAATTTCGCCAGTCCCGGCAAAATTCCAGCCGTTTGTATTGCTGCTGACAATACGTTCGGTTACGCCAAACTCCAGCGTGCGCTCACGCTCGAGGCTTACAAATTGCGCTGTTGTTTGCAGCCCAACATACAAGCCGCCGGCCTTGCCGAGTGCATAGACCGATAAAAACGGCGCAAAGCTTGAGAGTTCTGAGTTGATCGTTTCATCGTCGCCAGAAAAACCATTGAGGGTGAAACCGCCATTAATGCCGATCACCAGATTTTTGGACACAGGCTTGTCATAGCCCATGGTCAACCCCACCGAGAGTATATCGCTGTTGAGATAACTGTCTGAGGCAGTGTGCTCACCAATGTTAGTAACCTCGCGCACCCACGCGCCTCCTTCAAAGCGCTCATCAGTGGTGAAGTCATTCAGCCTGTTTGAAAGTTGCTGGGCGAACTGGCGTTCGGACATTAAAGCCGAGTTAAAGCTAGCGTTTGTTGCGTCTGGCATCAGCGCTGCAAGCGCAGCGTCCACAGCGTCTTTGCCAATAAGCCCGGCCAAGCTGGTTTCCAGTTGATTGTCCATTTCAACATTTGTGTTCAGTATGTTGCTGTACAGGGCTGTTTTGTTCGCCGATACACCCAGCTCTTCTGCGGTTTTGGGGCGCACGTTCAGCGTAACGAGGCTATTGCTTTCGCCTTCTTCTATGGCAAGGGAAAGGTCAAACAGAAAGGGTGTATCTGAAAGTGCAAGCGACGCTTCGCTATCGGCGAAATCGATGCTGCCAGCGTTTATCAGAGTGAAGGATTGCTCTGTGTCCGTGAAATTACTGAATACCGGCTGCAGATTAACGTCTGCAGAGGCGGACAATAGATTGTCGATTGTGAACAGACCAGCTTCATCGTTGAGTAGGTCAACGTTGAATATAAGGTTACTGTTGTTTGCAAAGTCTGCGTTTGTCACATGGAGCGTGTCGGTATCACCCAGTTCCAGGTCAGCACCGTCAACCAGCAGGTCAAGGGTACCATCAAAATTCACTGACCCCGTAAATACGGCTTCGCCTGAAAGGGCAAGCGTATCTGCACCGCTGTTGAAGAAGATATCGCCGCGAACTTCACCGTCGGTTAGTGTAACCGTGTCGTTGCCCGTGCCGAGAAACAGATCACCAATCACCTGACCCGAATTGGTTAGGGTAAATCCTGAAGTGTTGGACCGAACGTCAACGGCATAGCCAGATGCACCTTCGGAATCTTCCGCGGCAGCGCCCAATGTGCCTGAATTGGTCACGTTGGTCAGCGTGCCTGATAAATCAAGAATAGCGAAGGCATTGTTTCCTTCACCGCGCGCTGTTGCCACAATTGTTCCGCTGTTCGTCAGGCTTGCAAGGGACGCCTGTTCACTAACCAAAACGCTGGCTGCAACTCCGCCGTCACCAATAACTGTAACATCGTTGTTTGCGTCGTCGTCATCACCGTTCAATACAGTCGTAGAGGTGAAAGTATCGACATCAAGGGTGCCGCTATTCACAATTTCCGGAATTGAGGAATAGATCCCGATATCAATGCCGGTGGCATTTGCGTCTGTTGCCCGTACGGTTGAATTGCCGTTGTCAAAATAAAGACCGCCCTCAACGCTGGTTGGTGCGCCAAGCACACCTTCGATCCGGATCCCTGTGGCTTCAATGCCGTTGCGTTCGCCAGTTGAAGCGATGTTGCCGCGCTGGATATAGCCGTATCCCAAATCACCAACTTCGCCAATTACCAGCGGATTTGAGCTGCCTTCCTGGTTGCGGATCAGCACCGCAGGCGCACCGCCTACCGATGTGATGGAGCTGTCCGCGTTAATGTCGTTGGTGCCGTCGCCGTCAAGATCAAGTTCATTGTCAGCACCGATACCGTCGAGCAAAATGCCGCCGGTAACATCTGATTCTACAAGCAAACCGGCTACAGCAGTAATCTCTTCGTCGCCGTCAGCTGATGGCGATGCCCCCACGGTAATAAGGCCGCGCTGTATATAGGCACCGTCAAGTGTGTCGCCGATGCGAACCCCTGCAACGCCAGCGTTACGGGAAGTTATGTCACCGTCAACCAGTAAATCGCCAGTTAATGGGCCATCGAGGTCAATGCCAATTGCCCGATTGCCAACTGTTGTTATGGAGCCGCTGCTCGTTAGGTCACCCGTCATGGGGCCGCCGATCAAAATGCCGCGGCTATCTGATCCATTTACGGTGATGCTACCGTCGCTGGTGATGACAATATCGCCTTCCAGACCCAAGTCCCCGCCCAGCTCCAGGCCAACGTTTGAAGTTGTCAGGTCCAGATCGGTCGTGCCGTCCCCTGGGTCAGCAACAATTATCTCGCCCCCTAGTTCAAGGTTTGAAATGAGGGTCTGGCTTGAAGCGTCAAGGAAAAGCCCGCGACCAGCTAAAAGGTCAGCTGAGCTTATTGTGCTCGCAGCTTCCATCGTGAAGTTGTGGGGGCCATCAATGGTGAGGGCTGTACCACTTGTAACGGCGATCGATCCGTCAGCCGTCAGCGTTAAGGTGCCTGCACCCGTGCCAACTTCACCCGTTGACGTAACGGGTGTGGTGCGATCGTCGTCAATTGATTGGTCTTGCGCCAGCGCTGGTGCGCTTGCCAAACACGCGGCAATAGCGAGCGTTGATGCTTTTGTGCAAAGCGCTCGGCTGTATTTTTGGCCCAAAATCAACTTACTTTTTGGGTGACCGCTCAAATTTGATACCACGCTTTATCCCCACTTGATCCTACTGTTGCCGCCATGTGCGGCTATGTGTCTTCATTGCCTTCACGCTCTTTAAAGAAAAACCGTGTTTCTGATCGTGTCCATCCTGCGATTAGAATTAGGGCATATATATGGCGTTCCTACCAGATATTCCGGGCGGCGCAAAGGCGCAAATGGCACCGAATGCAATTGCTGAGACAGAGCAGAGAATTAGCGCTGGTTTATAGGGGTGTTTTTGGCCAGCCGCCAGCCAGAGTAGACCCTGAAGAAAGGTGCCTAAAACACAAAGTTTATGTCCGACAAGACGCTGGTGCAAATATGGAGCGCGCTTACGCAAAATTGCGCCCTTTAAAAGCTCCTGAGAATAGCCACCTTTACGGTTCTGAGGCGAAAAGCGCTGCCTCAACAATGTATTCAGCTAACGAATTAAGGGGACTAATCATGGCTATTGAGTGTTATTTTATTAGCGGCAGCCCATTCGCGTGGCGGGCCATGCTGGGGCTTGCCTTTAAGGGGCTCGATTTTGAACAGCGCGTGCTGCAAGCCAGCGAAGGCGAGCACAAAACACCTGAATTTTTGGCCATGAACCCACACGGTAAAGTGCCGGTTCTTAAGGACGGCGATCTTACCATATATGAAAGTCTGGCCATCCTTGCTTATCTGGACCGCAAGTATCCTGAAAAACCGCTTTTTGGTGAAACTGCTGCAGACGCCGCGCTTATTTGGCAGCGTACGATGGAGTTTGAAACCATAATGCCAAATATCGTGCCTGGCATGGTACGTCCGATTTTTTCAGGTACTGTCGAGGGTAACGAAGCTTCGATTAACGAACGAATTGTCGATTTTCGGGCCGAATTTGATCGCTATGAAGGCTGGCTCGAGGCCGGGGGCTATATGGCCGGCGACAGCCTTAGTGCAGTTGATATTTCTGTCTATCCGGTTGCTGCAATTGCGAGCCGGGTGCTCGGTTCATACTCAAATGACAAACTGAATTTGGATTTCTTTCCCCTTCGGGACAGTTACCCGCGGATTGCGGCCTGGATGACACGTGTGGAGGCTATGCCTGGCTTTGAAGCGGTATATCCGCCGCATTGGAAAGCGCAAAAAGCCGCCGAATAAGGGTGCTATTGCATCCTGTAACAAGATTTCCCCCTGTGCCTTCTTGTACTTGATGAAGGCTCTCTCCCCCTCACTCCCTACAAGTGAGGGATTGGCCCGCCTGCTCGGTATCCCTTCATCGTAGCAGTGCGGGCCTTTTTTTGTTCCAATTTGGTAACCTTTTTCTCGTATGCTTGCGAATTATAGATTCGTGTGAGGGAAAAATTGGGTATGACACGGTATTTATGGTTGATAATTGGGTGGCTGTCCGTAGTGCTCGGGGTTGTTGGCATCGCCTTGCCGCTTTTGCCAACGACACCGTTTTTGTTGCTGGCGGCCTTTTGCTTTTCCCGCGGATCACCGCGCTTGCTGAAATGGCTTTTGGACCACGCCCATTTGGGCCCGCCCGTGCATGCCTGGCGCACCCACGGCGCAATCGCAACCCGTTTTAAGATTGCTGCTTTGGTATTTATGGCGGCTTCCGTGGGACTGAGCTTTCTATATGGGGTGCCGCAGATGGGCCTTGTGATACAGGCCGTGGTTCTAACTGGTGTTTCTGTATTTTTGCTTACCCGACCCACAATGCCATTGGAGCCCACAATGCCACTGGAGAAGGATCATTAGAATATCAAATTCGACTAGTTCTTTGATGGAAATGCGGGCTTTTGCTTTGGCAGTACGCATATTTGCCGCTGGATTTCTTGCCGTTGGCAGTTTTGGAAGTGCCGTTCACTCCACCCCGGCAGTTAATCCCATCGCCGAGACCGATGTTGCGGAGGCAGGTGAAACTGTCCTTACATTGCTAACCGAACAAAATGCACCCTATAACTTCATCAATCCTAAAACTGGTTCGCTGGAGGGCAGTAGCGTTGTTTTGGTGCGCGAATTGATGAAACAGGCGAGCGTCCCTTATACGCTGAAGCTTTTGCCGTGGCGCAGAGCATACAGGCAGGCAATGAACCGGGCCAACACATGTGTTTTCGTGGCTAACAGAACGCCTGACCGTGAGGATTTGTTTCAGTGGGTTGGCCCTGTAACCGCGAGCGAAGGCGGTTGGGTTTTTTACAAAAGGCCAGATAGCGATATTCAAATCAACTCAATCGAAGATGTGAAAAAACATGTTGTGGTGGGCCGAGGCGGCAGCGCGCCCGTGAACGAATTCCGGAAACTTGAAGGTGCGGAAGTTCTGGCCAGCTTAACGGGAAAAGGCGCGGTGGAACTGCTGTATTTCGGGCGGGCTGATCTTTGGCTGGTTGGTGCACAAGATGGCCCGGTAACTGCGCGTTTGGCGGGTGTTCCTGAGCCAGTGCCTGCATTTAGCTGGTTTGATTTTGAGCTTTATATGGCCTGCCATAAAGAAGTGAATCCAGAACTGATAGAAAAGCTAAACCACATAAATACATCGTTACTGCAGTTGCGACTTGATTTAAGTAAACAAGCGTTATCAGCTGCTAAGTAAAAAGGCCTTTACTTGATTTTACCCTCAAAAACCCAGGCGTTTACTATTTAAGGTTCTGTTACAATCAAGTTGGCTAAAAAGGTATTTCGTTATATTGTCGAGTTGTCAGCACGGCTCGATAAGCGGTGTTTTGTATTTTATGGTTCTTTTGGGCTTAGAATCTGCGTGAGGAATATTAACATACAGGGTGGCAAAATTTCGGTTTCCGTCGGTAAATTTTTCAGTGATTCCCGGGCTTTAAAGAATGCAGCGGTGCGCAAACTACTGGCCACCTCAGTCTGTATTTTGGGCGCGGGCATGGCGCTGGCTAATATAAATTATGGCGGTGCTGCTTATGCAGCAGTGGAAAACCAACCGCAACATGATACGGGCGCGAACAAGGCTCAAGACCAAACTTTAACCCTGCTTACCGAAGAAAACGCACCTTATAATTTCCACAACCAGGAAACTGGCGAACTTGATGGCAGCGGCGTTGTTTTGGTTCGTGAATTAATGCGTAAAGCTGATGTTGCTTACAGCATTAAGCTTTTGCCGTGGCGCAGGGCCTATCGTCAGGCAATGAATGACGCGAACACCTGTGTGTTTGTAACCAACAGAACCCCCGACCGGGAAGAGCTGTTTCAGTGGATCGGCCCTGTTACCGAAAGCGAAGGTGGGTGGGTTTTCTACAAACGGCCAGACAGTGACATAGTTTTAAACTCTATCGAAGATGCGGCTAAATACATTGTGGTCGGCCTAAGCGGCGGTGCGCCGCTGGCAGAGTTTCAAAAACAAACAGGCGCTGAAGTGTTGGCCAGTCCTACGGGAAAAGGGGCGGTTGAATTGCTGTATTTCGGCCGTGCGGAGTTATGGCTTGCTGGAGCGCAAGATGGTCCGTTCACTGCCAAACGTGCAGGCCTGCCGGCGCCTGTGCGAGCCCTCGGTTGGCACGATTATGAGCTGTATTTAGCGTGTCAGAAAAATTTGGAGCCAGCACTGGTAAGCCGCCTAAACCGTATAAATTCAACGCTGCGGGACCTGCGCATTCGCTTGAGCAAAACGGCACTGGCCGCTCCTCAATAAAGCAAGTTTCTTTGCTCAGAAGCAGGGCATAGCCGTTGCCGCTTCTTAGTCCAGCGCGGCCAGTACTGCTTCAACAAATTTGTCGATTTTAAAACCTTCGCCGCCTGCCGGGTCATGGCCGCGGCGCACGATCACAAGGTTTTTGGACGGAATTATCACCAGATACTGGCCCCGGTTGCCCATGGCTGCGAAGGCATCGTTGGGAATGTTTGGGAAGCGCTCGTTAAACAGCCAAAACTGGGCACCGTAGCCCGCGATGGCCGTGCCGTTTGCACGTTTTTCAGGGGGCTGTGGGCCGCTGGCACTGGAAACATAGTCTACCCAGCCTTCAGGCAGGATGCGCTCGCCTTCCCACTTGCCGTTCTGCAGGTAAAGCAAGCCAAGGCGCGCCAGGTCGCGGGATGTTGTCCATACTTGGGATGATAGAATGAAATTGCCTTCCCAGTCGGTCTCCGTGCGGGTGTCATTCATGCCGAGGCGACGGAACAAAGCATACGGGTATGCCAAATATTCAGTTTCTGGCTCCAGAACCGAACGCAATGTACGCACGGCAAGCAGTGTGTCATTATTGGCATATTTCCAGCGACTTCCTGGTATTGCTTCTAGCGCCACTTCGGTTGCCGTGTCGCTCATACGCCCGCCGCCTGCATATACGCGGTCCGTTCTGTTGCCGGCCCGGTTGCTATCGAGCCCAGACGCCATGCGCAAGAGATTATCAAGTGTGATAGCTTTGCGGGGGTCTGCTGGGTGTTGCCATTCGCCAATGGGTGCCGGGGCTGAAGTGTCGAGTTTGCCGTCTTCCACAGCCGCGCCAATCAGCGTCGCGCCAATGCTTTTGGCGACAGACCATGTGCGCTGGCTGGTGTGAATGTCAAAACCCTCTATATAGCGTTCAGCCAGTAAGTCTGTAGGTGTGGCGACCAGAAGCGCGGTGGTAAGCGCGTCTTTTCCAAAAGCGGCGTCAGTGAAGGTTCGCTCTAAAAGCGCCCCGAG
>Ga0316207_10000254_pt1 | contig 102146 bp, 101 predicted proteins | sample 6weekpyrite_MG_FD_204943 | JGI IMG/M metagenome (GOLD analysis project Ga0316207, IMG submission 204943) | Microbial mat bacterial communities from mineral coupon in-situ incubated in ocean water Damariscotta River, Maine, United States -... | ecosystem: Environmental > Aquatic > Marine >...
CGCCCGCCTCCAAGCCGGCATAGACAGTTATCGGCTCAATAACCAAAACGGACTATATGATAGTCAAATCGAAGAATGGCAAACCTCACAACAACATATTCGTTTTGCCGAAGTATTTGTAGTTGCCCAAGAAGCCCGTCTGGATATTCTCACCGAAGGAGAAAACGGCTGGGACGTCAACTCATGGGATCAAAATGACACGATCATCCAATACACAAATTCAGATGGCACCGAACTCTACATAGACAGAAATGCAAACCAGGCCGTCTATGTTCGCGCCGATGGCGAAACCGACATCATCAATTACACCAATATCGACAACCCCATCGTTGGTAGTTACTCACTAAACACAGACGGCCTGACTGTTGGTATGAGTACTGATGGCCTGCCACTAATAGAAACCAGTGACATCGCAATCGTAGTTGGTAAAGAATTTATTCTAGAGCAAGCCTCCGACGGAGAATTAACCTCCATCATCTACGATGAACAGGGACAGGAAATCCGTAACCAGACGAGTATTGAAGAACTATTTGAACAAGCCGAAAACGGCGAATTCACCCAGATAGCCGAAGCCGCTCAACAAGAAGCCGATGCACACAACCTTAATGCACAACTGCAAGAACTCGCAGACGGAAGCATACTCACCACAACCACTGACGAAAACGGCGTAATCACCGAAAACAACTACACTAACCAACAACTCAATTACATACACACAATAAACCCCCAAGGCACAGAAACCTGGAGCCACTACAACAACGGCACAGTCGACTGGGAACTGAATATCAACCCCGACGGTAGTAACCAGCTCACCCTCAAAGAAGGTGACAACATCCGCACCATTACAACCGGTGTAGATGGCAACACACAAGCCACCGTCGCCGATGCGAATGACCCAACGCATATCATAGAACTCCTCAACACCGACCCACTTGGCAACATCACCGAACACGTGATATTTGATGAACAGGGTCGCGTCATAAATGACTACGTTCTAGACGGTGAACAACACACCATTCCAGACGCGGGAAGTACATTACAGCAAACATTGGCGGACGGCAGTGTACAGGTCACCGCCATCGATGATAATGGCAACACCACCGAATACAACTACATAAACCAACAACCCAACACCCGCCACACCACAGATTTCGAAGGCACCGAAAACTGGACCCATTACAACAACGGCACAGTCGACTGGGAACTGCAAATAAACCCAGACGGCAGTAATGAACTCATCCTGCAAGAAGGCGACACCGTCCGCACCATTACCACCCTGGCAGATGGCAGTACACAGGCTACAGTTGCTGATGCCAGCAACCCAGGGTTTATCATCGAACACCTCAGCACCGACGCACACAGCAACATCACCGAACACGTGGTTGTTGATGAACAAAATCGCGTAACCAATGACTATGTGTTAAACGGTGAACAACAAAACCGCCCCGACTGGAATGGCGAAACCAATAATTTCGACCAGGCCGACTTTGAACAAATCGATGCAAGCGATGGCATAGACGGCTTAGTCTACGAAACAGACACAACTGTTAATTCTTTTCTTAAGCTGGCGGCATAAATCAAGATGGATTATAGAAAACATAAAAAGGATCATATTATTATAATTGCTGTTTTGATTTTCTTCGCAGCGTTTAGTTTGTTATCTTTTGGTGAGCTTTGGAAAAGTACACTTGAACCTATTGGTTTGCATTTATGGTTAAAGCAGGCTGCACCAGATACATGGTGGGGGTTTTATGAATTGTTTCAAAAATATACTGATGAAGAAGATCGTTATATTGTGATGTTTTCGTGGGTATTGAGTATGGGTTTTTTTATAGGGGTATTAATCTCAGTTCCGTATTCGCTGAAAGCATTTAATAGTTTTCAAAAATATGCATCTATTAATGGTTATTTAAAAGTTTATTTAGGTGGGTTTTTAGTATTTTTTATGTGTATTATTGGAGTCGCTAAATTATTATTTCCTCCAAATGTTTTGGGTGTGTTTGGAATGAAAATTTATATTAGTGGCTATCCAAGTTTTATATTTATTGGTTTTTTTATATCTGTATTTGTTCAAGCGGCTTTAGGGTTATTGTTTTCAATGTGTAGGTTAATTTTTTTAATTAAGGTTAAAAATTCTTATGAGCAATGATGATTACGATATAGAGGTAACAGATATTGGAAGCGTAGTTAGTGAAGTAACTGCCTATGGTAGTGCCGTATCTTCAGTGGGTGGTGCGTTTCTTGAACAAGTATCAGACTCTGCAAAACTTATAGCTGAGCATTTAGGTCATCGATTTGATTTAATAAATTTAGTAGACGCTACAGCTACGGATGGTTTACATGGGGGGTTAAGTGTTGCCTCTGGCTTAGCCTCTGGTTTATTAATTGAAACCAGTGTTTCACTATTAACTTTTATACCACAAGCTAAGCTTATTGGTGCCGGTCTAGGAGTTGTAGCTGGATCAGCAACAGAAACAACACTTCATGAATGGCTCCAAACCACACAACCAAACCCAAACAGTGTCAATGGCTTTACCTATGTTCCAACCGATGACAAATGGTACCCAGAACAAAGCGGTGGCAGTATTCATGGAATGGATTTTAATATTTTTAATCCAGTGACTGATGCCGACAAACTGACACAATTAAATGCAGTACGTCAGTTGCGTATAGAAAATGTATTCGCACGTGATGATAATGGAAATGTGTTTATCATGGATCGTGAAACAGGTACAACCACAATGGTTGCAGATGATAACTCACGCCTGGATTTTACAGAATACGGTATTATTAAAACCGACCCAGATGGCTTGCGACAATTAATTACAGAAATCGATTCAGAGTATCAAGCGGTTTGGTTAGATAACGAAGGGAAGCCCATAATTGATACAATCTCACCCATTCAATTAAGTGAGATTGAAGCGCTTATTCCCAAAAAAACGCCTCTTGTTAGTACAGATGCAACCCTAGAAGTAACTGACAATCCATTTAATCCTATTGATCCAGAAGATGATGGTTCAGGCATTTTTGATAATGGGCTAAATATTGAAACAACAAATTTTGAAAATGCAGATTTTGATAGCATAAATAATGAAATTAATTTACCCGGGCTAGTAAATAACCATGAAGCTGCTGAAGTTGCAACTACCAGCAGAAGTCACACTGTTGAAGTGGGGGATAGTCTATCCCAATTAGCTGAAACTTATGGTACCAATGTAGAAACCCTGGTTATATTAAACAACATAGAAAATCCTGATAAAATACTTATTGGTGAAATTCTAATACTTCCAGATACAGCACAACCCACAAATAATGACAATATACTAGTCGACGAACAAAACACAGGCACACCAGAACATACAACAGAAACCGTCGAACAAGACACCCCCATCATCAACCCGGCCAGTGCCCCAAACCCCGCTCTCGAACAAGCCACCATCGATACCTTCCAACACAGCAATGAAACAGGCGGCCAGGACAGCTTCACCAACAACAACACTCGAGTCGCCAGCAATGGCCCCACCCCCGGCATACTCCCAGACAACACCCCACCAGCCCAATGGGACGGCAACCCCAACACCTTCGACACCGCCGACTTCGACTCCATCGACAACGCCGATGGCACGCAAATTAACTGGCAAGAAGGCAGCGGCGCACAATGGGGCCAGGTCAGCGGCCAGATCATCACCAACCTCGCCAACCTGAATAACGACTTAACCGACGCCGAGAACCTGGTGCTCACCAGCCTCGTCCAAACCATCACCCAGAACATCGGCCAGGAAATAAATGGCGGCTTCATAAGCCACCTCGACGGCACCGGCAGTGAAGAAGGCTTTAGTGACTTTGGCGCAGACCTCGCATCCATTGGCGTTAATGTGGGCATCGGCATCGTTGCTGGTGAGATCACAGCAGAACTCCTCGACGACCTGGATCTAAACGAATTTCAAAGCATCATCGCCGGCAGCCTCGTCAACGCCGGCGTAGTCGAAGGCATAGAATACGGCATCAACACCACCGTAGACTACATCAATGGCACCAGCACCAGCAACATCGGTGGCGGATTCAACCTCAGCTCCGTCGGCTACGCCGCCGCCGGGCAAGTGTTAATGAATGAACTGGAAATAGCCCAGACCGAAGAAGGGCAAATCGGCAGCGCCATCGGTTCAGCCGTCGGCTCCATCTGGGGCCCACCGGGCGCCTTCATCGGCTCACTCGCCGGTGGCGTCATCGGCGACCTGCTTGCAAGTGACCCACCACCCCCGCCACCCCCACCCACCGGGCTATTCAGTCTCGCTTTTAATGGTGATGAATATGAAGTAAGCAACTTCAAAGTCGACCCAGGTAGCCTGCTTGATTTTATGTGGGAGCTGGAAAACAACCTGGAAAATACCCTCAACCACTACCTGGACATCACCGGTGCCGACATCACTAACCCACAAGCGTTAGCGCCAATTAATATCCGCTTCGATGGCGAGAACCTCCATCTAAATGAAGAGATCTACCGACTCGTTCCCGATGAAGAAAAAATACAGGCAGAAATTGAAGTCCGCCTCGAAGCACAAATGCCAGGGCTATTAGAAAACATAGCAAGGGACCTGGCAGAAGCCGATGATGCAAATGCTGAAGAACAAATACTGCACAGAGCCCTCAGTCAACAACGCCGAGAAATCCGCGCACAAATTGAAACAGAAGAAGCATACCAAATACCCGACTCACAAACACAAATAAACACCCTGTTCTTTAACACCATAGACCAGCAAGTTAACAACTGGCAATTTGAAGGCGGAGACACCTGGATAAAACGCGCCCTGTTAAACTCAGATACCGACACACTAGAAGAACTCAACAACGACATCAGTGACGCCCAACTCTACAGCCAATACCAACAAAACCCCGAAGCCTGGCAAGACCTCATCGCTCAAAATAACGCACAACCCGCAGCAGAAACCACACTAGAATCCAATACAGAAGAACCACTTAATGCAGACGCAGAAGAAAAAACAGACACAATACAAAACACAGAAACTCCACTTGAAGAAGACAAACTAAACGGCATTCCCCGCGAACTCATCAACAACATAGAACAAGCCATCAACCGCATCGAAACCAGCCCCCTGATGCAAGCCAATGAAAACGCACAGAACAACTACCTGCAAACCCTCATGGACGAACAGGGCGTCAACTTCAATGGCTATTTTTTAACCGACCTCACCCTCGAAATAAACCAGGGCGAACTCACCCTGAGCGTAGCAAACAACCGGGAACAAACCACCCAACTCCAGGTCACCGACTGGCAAAACCACCCCAATGCCCAGCTCAACTTCCCCGATGGCAGCCGCGTCAACCTGCACAGCCTCATCGAACAATACAACGTGTATAACAATGCCGGCCCCACAAACCTCGCCCAGGCCATGGCCCTGCAAATCGGCAATGAAAACACTCTGCTAGGCACACAGGGTGATGACACCCAGATCACCCATGAAACCCAAAATAACATCATCGGTAGTGCAGGTGCCGACACCCTTATCGGCACCACCAAAAACGACCAGATTGATTACAGTCAGTCAGAAGCCGGCGTGAATATCAACCTGTTACAGGGCCAGGGCATTGGCGGTGACGCCGAAGGCGATGCCCTGGAAGGAATTGAACACCTCATCGGCAGCCAGTTTAATGACACGTTAATAGGCAATAACGAAAATAACCAGCTAACCGGTTTAGCAGGAGACGACCAGATATCAGGCGGCGGCGGAGATGACATCCTGCTTGGCGGCCTGGGCGATGACCTGCTGATCTCCGGTGAAGGTTACAATAGCCTGAGAGGCGGACTGGGTCATGACACAATACAATTACAAGGAGAAAACAACCAGGCAATCGGAAGCCAGGGAAATGACACCCTCTATGGAAGCCAGAACAACGACGTACTATCAGGCGGAACCGGTGAAGATATCATCGCCGGTGGTTCGGACGCTGACCTGATATTAGGAAACAGTGGAAATGATATTTTACAAGGTGGCGCAGGCGCTGACCTGATGGATGGCGGCGAAGGATTTGACACCGCCCTCTATACCGGTGAATTTAACCAATACCAGTTTGAAGTTAACGATGGGTTATGGGTTACCGATAACGAGGGCGACACCGACTACCTCAGCGGCGTCGAACGTCTGCAATTTGCTGATGGCGTCGTCAATGTAGAACAACTCATACGTGTCCTCAATCCGCAAAATGATCCCGAAGAAGAAACCAGCCCCTATCGCGGTTTCGTGCCCGGCCAGGCTCAAATTATGGCCGCCGCCGCAGCCTATGGCGTAGTGATTGCCGGCACCCAGGCCACCGAAATAGATGAACAGGGCAACCTGCTAATTAGTTCATCACCATTAGATGACTTTGTACCTGAGCTTATAACCGCAACGACAAGCACCGAGCCACAGGCCAACACCATCATTGAAAGTACCGAGCGCATTATTGGTCAACCCATCAACCCAACAAGCAACTTGGCAGGCAACCTGCCAATTGAACCACAAGCATCAAGCACACAAACCAACTCCGGCACGGATAGCCACCTGAATAATAACCCGATCTACGGCGTAACCGGTGAGGCGACAAACACGGGAGAACAATCCGAACCCGTTATTATCAACACAGCCGAACCCATAGTAGGGCGTCCACTACCCAATGAGCCAGAACAACCCGACTCACCAGAAGACATTGCCTTCGTTGAACAAGACCCTGTGGTCATTACAGACAGTTCAACAAACAACCCCTTAGCAAGCAACATAACCCCGCAAATTGTTGCGCCATCAACGCTGCAAATAAATGAAGACAGCATCATTGAACTACCAATTTCAATTAACCTCATCGGCAGTGGCCGGGTGTTAAATACCCGTATCACCTTGAGTGGACTCCCCGAAGGCGCTCAACTCTCCGCCGGGCAAAACCTGGGAAATGGAAGCTGGTTACTCAGCACGGATGAGCTAGAAGGTCTTACTCTGACACCCGCCGCCAACAGCGATGAAAACTTCAGCCTGAATATCAGCGTGACCATCATCAGCGAAGACAGACGAGAACTCACTACACAGCAGTTGATAAATGTAGACGTTAATGCCCAGGCCGACACCCCGGCGTTAACCGCACAGGCCGCCTTTGGTGATGAAAACAGCCTTATCGAACTGGACATAAACAGCACTTTTCCCGATCAGGATGGCTCGGAAACCGTCTACATCATCATCCAGAACCTGCCCGCAGGTAGCCTGCTATCCGCAGGCACCCTACAGGCCGATGGCAGTTGGCGGTTACAACCCGAAGATTTGCCGGGGCTGATGTTAACACCACCCCAATACAGCGACGAAGATTTTAAACTGACCATCACCGCCTACAGTGAAGAAACCAGTAATGGGGATATCGCCAGCAGCACACTGGAATTACCCGTGAGTATTCGGGGTGTTGCAGATGCACCCTTGTTAGAGGTGCAGGCTGCGGCGGGCAATGAAGATCAGGCGATTGGTTTATCCATTCAAACCCGACGTGAAGACATGGACGGTTCGGAAACCGCCTTTGTACTCATCACCGGTGTTCCAGCAGGGGCTCAGTTATCAGCCGGTGTAGACCAGGGCAATGGCCTCTGGCGACTGGCCAATGATGAACTGGCGGGTTTAACCCTGACCCCTGCCGTGCACAGTGATAACGATTTTATTTTACAGGTGAGCGCCTACAGCCTGGAAACCGCAAACGGCGACATTGCCAGCAGTGCCAGTTTTGAACTGCCGGTAAGTATTAATGCCCTGGCTGACACCCCAGAGTTGAGCGTGCAAACCGCACTGGGTGAAGAAGACAGCGCCATCGCCCTGAGCATAGATGTCAGCCTGCTGGATACGGATGGCTCGGAGAACCTGACACTGGTTATTAGCGGTGTGCCAGCACTAGCGCAGTTATCTTCAGGAGTACAACAGTCAGACGGTAGCTGGCTACTTACAGCCGCCCAGTTAGTAGATTTAAGTATTACACCACCACCCTTAAGTGATGAAAACTTCGTGTTAACCGTAACCGCCTATGCTGAAGAAAGCAGTAATGGAGACAGTGCCAGTAGTGTACTCAGCCTGCCAGTACTGGTGAATGCAGTAGCCGGCACGCCATTGCTTTCGGTGCAAACCGCTCAGGGTGATGAAGACTCGGTTATTCAGTTAAGCATTTCGGCGCTAAGTGTGGAAGAGGATGACTCGGAAGAATTAAGAGTAGAAATTGAGGGTGTGCCAGAGGGTACGACTTTATCCGCAGGTGAGCAGCTTAATGGCATCTGGATTTTACAACCCGATGAGCTGGAGAATTTAAGCCTTACGCCTGCCCTGAACAGCGATACGGATTTTAGCTTAAGGGTAACAGCCTACAATGTAGAAACTGAAAATGGTCATACCGCCAGTACTTCACTAGAGCTGCCGATCGTGCTCAATGCGGTGGCGGATGCTCCGCTTCTAAGTGTGGTGGATGCCCAGGGGGATGAAGACACAGTCATCGAGTTACAGATAAACAGCCAACTTGTCGATACGGATGGCTCGGAAACCAGCTATGTTGTGATACGTGGCATGCCCGCGGGAAGCCGCTTAACGATGGGAGACCAACAGGTGGATGGTAGCTGGCGCTTAACCGCTAGCCAGCTTGAAGGCCTGGGCCTGATCCCTCCTCAAAATAGCAGCATTGATTTTGTTTTAAACATTACCGCTTACAGCCAGGAAACGGCAAATGGCGAGCTGGCCAGCACCACCCTTGAGTTGCCCGTGCAAATCAACGCCCTGGCGGATGCCCCTGTTCTCAGTGTGCAGACAGCGAGGGGTGATGAAGACAGTGCGATTGCCCTGCAAATAGAAACCGCGGCGTTTGATGCGGATGGCTCCGAAAGCCAGTACCTGCTGATTGGGAATGTGCCTGAAGGGGCGAGCTTATCTGCGGGTGTTCAGCAGGCGGACGGTAGCTGGCGTTTATTACCCGCCGATTTAGCAAACTTAAGTATTACACCGTCTTTGAATAACAGTGATGATTTTAACCTGAGTGTTACCGCTTTCAGTGTAGAAGAAGCAAATGGCAATGTGGCCAGCAGCTCACTTGAACTGACGGTTCAGGTCAATGCCGTAGCGGATGCACCACTTCTGCAAGTGGCGCCCGCGAGTGGTGACGAAGACAGCCCCATTGCCCTGAATATTTCTACGGCACTGGTGGATGATGATGGCTCTGAACGTATTGCTTATATCCGTATTTAGGGGGTTCCCACCGGTGCGGTGCTGTCTACAGGGGAGTTGCAGCTTGATGGTAGCTGGCGTTTGCAACCAACAGAGTTAGCGGGTTTAAGCATCACACCCGCCAGCAATAACAGTGATGATTTTTCATTAAATGTTACCGCTTTTAGTGAGGAGTCAGAAAATGGGGATCTGGCCAGCACCAGCATAGCACTCCCGGTAACCGTTAATGCAGTTGCCGACACCCCCACCTTGGTGGCGTTTGCTGCAAGTGGCGATGAAGATACCGCGATTGCCCTGCAAATAGAAACCGGCCTGGTTGACCAGGACGGCTCCGAGAATGTGACGGTATTAATAGAAGACGTGCCGCAGGGTGCGGTGCTTTCAGCGGGTGTTCAGCAAGCGGATGGTAGCTGGCGTTTACAGGCAACGGATTTAACCGGTTTACTCATTACCCCACCTTTAAATAACAGTGATGATTTTAACCTGAGAGTCACCAGCTACAGCATTGAATCGGAAAATGGTAATACGGCGAGTAGCACCTTATCCTTGCCGGTATCCGTTCAGCCCATTGTTGATGGGCCAGAATTAATTGCCTATGGCGCCGTGGGTGATGAAGATACACCCATTGCTTTAAACATAGAAGCCCGGCCGATCGACCAGGACGGTTCTGAAATCCTGGGTGATATAAGCATCAGCGGTGTGCCCGAGGGTGTGTCATTGTCCGCCGGACTTTTGCAGGCGGATGGCAGCTGGATATTATTGGCAAGTGAGTTGGTGGGCTTAACCGTGAGTGTGCCGCCGAATAACAGTGATGATTTTAATTTAACCGTAACCGCATTCAGTACAGAAACTGAAACCGGCAGCTCGGTCAGCTCCACCCTTGATTTGCCCGTAACGGTAAATGCGGTGGCGGATGCCCCATTACTCACCGCGTTCGAAGCGACAGGTGACGAAGACTCGGTTATTGATTTACGCATTGAAACCGCCCTGGTTGACCAGGATGGTTCTGAAAGCTTAAGTCATTTGATAATAGATAATGTGCCACAGGATGCGGTTCTTTCCGCCGGGGTTTTACAGGCCGATGGTAGCTGGCGATTACAGCCTGCTGACCTGGCGGGTTTGACGATAACTCCCGCTGCGAATAATGCGGATGATTTTATTTTAAATGTAACGTCTTATAGTGTGGAGTCGGAAAACGGCCATATTGCAGGTACGACATTGGGCTTACCGGTTACCGTAAATGCATTGGCGGATGCCCCCGAGTTATCCGCAACCTCAGCCGCAGGGTACGAGAATCAATATATTTCGCTTAATATCTCCGCTAATTTTACGGACAATGATGGCTCTGAAGACAACTACATTATTATTTACGGGGTGCCCGTCGGGTCTAGTTTTGTTTCTCAATCTGGTTTTTTAAGTCCTGAAACACATATACAAACTGACGGAAGCTGGCGAATAGAACAGGCTGAAATTGAAGGCCTACAGATTAGACCTCCACGGGGAAGTAGCAGTGACTTTGAACTGAATATTACCGCCTATAGTGTGGAGGCAGAAAATAACAGTACCGCCAGCACTGAACTTTCGCAACCATTACCGGTTGACGTTTATGCGGTTGCTTATACGCCCTCAGTGTTTAACCCGGCAGGAAATGTTAGGCCATATGGTGAAATAAAAACTCGAATTAATCCAACAAATTTCGACGATGAAATTTATGGTGGTGGCTGGACGAATATTACGGGTGGCAGGGGTAATGACATCCTGTATGGTGATGCCTTTCCAGCAAATGAGCTAGTCAGGGTTCGCATGTCTCTAAGGCCGCTTATAAGTGACAATGATGGTTCAGAAACCTGGTTTGTGACGGTTTATGATGTACCCGCAAATGCGTATTTTTACTATGGCGATCTGTTACCGGTGGGCCCCAATGTCAGGCCAGGCACCTGGGTTGTTGATGCAGCCGACCTGGACAGGGGAAATGGTTATGCCTGGTTAATGATGCCCATGGTGGACAACCCTTTGTTGGGGGCAGAAATGACTTTGTCTACCTCTGTTACGGTCGTTGATATTGATCCGGATACGGGCATTAGTTCAACGAATACCCCTTTTCCTACAACATTCACGACTCTGATTCCTGATCCGAATGATTTTGCCCAGGCTGATACTTTAGATGGTGGTGAGGGTGCAGATAGTTTATATGGTGGCGGGGGTGGTGATACGTTAACAGGTGGTGCGGGTGCTGATCGCTTGTATGGACAGGATGGTGATGATTTTTTAAATTTCGACGCTGCAGATACGGTAGTAAGTGGTGGCAGTGGTTATGACATAGCACGGGCACAGGGTAATTCTGCTATTACTGTGGGTACAGTTTTTACGGGTGTTGAGCAAATTATTGGTGGGTCAGGATACGATATATTAGCCTTATCTGGGAATAACGATGTAGAGATACAAGGTGGTGCTGGATACGATGTTCTGAGGTCAGGTTCAGGTGCTGATACTTTAATAGGTGGTAGCGGAATAGATATTTTTGATGCTGGTGGTGGTAATGATGTAATTGTTGCGGACAGTACTGACTTTCTTTTTGGTTACGGGGGCGTTAATGGTGGAACGGGTAATGACACGCTTAATATCTCTGACAATGGTAATATTTTTACTAACCTTGAGGAAATGGGGATCGAGAATATAAACAGTGGTGGTGGCGATGATGTTATTCTGGCCGGTGCTGCGAGAAACAATATAGACGGTGGTGTGGGAATTGATATTGTTTCCTATGAAAACTCCTCATCCAGAGTGGTGGTTCGTCTTAATCCAAATAGTTCAAGTGGTGGTGGCTATGCAAATGGGGATTCTTTTTCTAATGTAGAAGGTGTTATTGGTTCTAGATATAGCGACTATTTATACGGAAGTTATACCGATAATATTTTAGAAGGGGCTGGAGGGAATGACCGATTAGACGGGGGGGGTGGCTATAATATTGCCCGGTTTGAGGGGGCGCATAGTGATTATCTTGTTGAAATTGATCGGGGAACGGTTAATGGACGTCACAATGCAAGGGTAACCCAACGTGATGGTGGGGTGAATGGCACTGACTCATTGACTGGCATTGATGAAATTCAATTTTATAATCCGGATAATCCAGACGATTATTATTCGGTATACCTGGATGGCACTAATAATGCGCCTTACTTAATCAATCAGGAAATTTATAATATTGTTTTAGATGAGGATTACTCCGCTTACTATAATAGAACAAATTCAAGTCTATTAAGTCTTTTTGCTGACTATGAGGGAGACGCATTATATCTTGAAGACATGAATATAGCTGCAACAGCTCCCGCGCATATAGATTCAGACGCTAACCAGATTAGATTGCACACCAACTGGAATCAATTTCATAATGAAGGTGAATACAGCACAGGATCATTTACTGTATCAGATGGAAAAGGTGGGGTCGCTAGTTCCGGTTATAATTTGCATATTAATCCGGTAAATGATTCGCCGGAAATTCCTGCTGATGGGATTTCTTTGAACTATAACTGGATTAGTAGCTATGATGCTGATTTAGATGTAACTGAGTATAGTATAAGCATTACCAATGGCAGAATGACTTTAACTGATGTTGATTCAAGTAATTTTTCGTTCAGTATTGTCGAACATGATTTCACGAATGCGTCGATGAATTCGACAACTGGCCAATTTTCTTTTTCAAGGGACTTTACTGCCGGTGCTGATCAGGCTTATTTTGTTATTCAGGGGACGGATGATGGTAGAGCCTGGATCAGAGCAAGATTAGATACCAGTTACACTTATACAGGTACTGACTCATTTTCATTCACTCGCGGTTCCACTCAACTCCCCATCGCCATCGACCTCGACAACGACGGCCTCGAATACATCAGCATGTCAAATTCCAGTGTATGGTTAGATGGCAACAACGACGGCATAGCCGACCGCACTTCCTGGGTTGCAGCAGATGACGGCCTTTTATATTTCGACCAGAATAAAGATGGCACGGTTAACGGGTTCTCCGAATTAAATTTATCCCAGTTCCATACCGATGCGGTCACCGACCTGGAGGGTTTAGCCCTGTATTTTGATGATAACCAGGACGGGGTATTTGATGTAAATGACAGCCTGTGGAATCAGTTTGGCATCTGGCAGGATCTTAATCAAAACGGCATTAGCGAAGAAAATGAAATGTTCGCCATGGATGAATTAGGTGTACGCTCAATTCATTTACAAAGTGATAATGTGGAACGTTATGAAGGTGACGTGCATGTGTTTGGTGAAGGCCAGGTTGAGTTTGAGAATGGTGATTTAGCCACCTTTGCTGATATTGGTTTACTGTATGAAACCGAAAGCTCGATTGATAATTCTGTTGATACCCAGCTTGCCGCTGATCTGGCTTTATTAAATCAAAGCCGTACGGCTGAAACCCAGTTAATTGATGGCTTGTTGGTGTCGGTGGATGCAGAAAATTCAGCTACTGAAAATACTACTGCAATAGAGCAAGATCCGGTTCGTCAGGTCATTAATGAACTGGCACAGGTTTCTGCTATGATGCCCGTCGAAGAAAATGCAGATGTTGCTGTTGCAGATGTGGTGCTGGCTAATTTGCAAATTGATGAAAATGTATTTGATGAAGTGATGTAGTTTTTTGATAAATTTTTTATATTTACTTAGGCACACTATTAATCCGGAATAAAATATTACAAGGCACATAAGTTGATAATATTTATTGGTAAAAGTCATATCAACGTAATGATAGATTTAAATAGTAAAACAACTATTTAAGCTGTCATCCCCGAATGCTTGTGTCGGGGATCCAGCGGCCTTAGGTACTGCAAAGACACTGGATTCCCGATACAAGCATTCGGGAATGACGATGTTTTTTTAAGTTAACATAACAGCGGTGATGTTGAGTGTGAATGACTTTTGAATGAAGCTGCTGCAAAGATAAATAAAAATATTTTAATAAAATCATATTTACCAGGAAGCGTTTATAAATGGAAACAAATGAAAAAGATACCCAGAATAATAATCCCGATAATAAACCAGAAGTTGATACAGGCCTTGTCGCACTCACGATTGTACTCAATTTACTGGATATACCCGTAAAGGCAAATGAACTTAAGCGTAACTCAGGTGTTGCGGATAGTTTTAATGTAAGCGATATTATTCATGCCATTGAGCTATGTGATGGTCAGGGTGAGTTTATACAAACAGAAGCCAGTCGTTTAGAAAAATTACCCACACCGTTTATTGCGGTGATGAAAAATGGAAATTATGTCGCGGTTTCGCAAATAAATATTGATCAGGTCATTTTTTATAATCCGGAAAAAAACCAGACAGAATCACTGTCGATAGACGTTTTTACTAAGGTCTGGCAGGGTGATGTGATTCTTGTAAAAGCGTCTAAAAAACAGGCGCGCTTTGATTTTGGTCTGCACTGGTTCTGGCCCGCACTTAATCAGTATCGTGCCGCCTTTCGTAATGTGCTTGTCGCTTCCCTGTTAATTCAAATATTCGCATTAATCACCCCCTTATTCACAATGATTATTATTGATAAGGTGTTAACCACCAGTGGCTATAGCACACTTGATGTGTTGATCATGGGCCTGGCGGCCATGGCGATATTTGATTTTATTATCGGCAGTTTACGCAGTCATGTTTTAGGAAATTTGACTAATCGTATCGATGCGGAATTAATGGTGCGTTTGTTCAGGCATCTCATGCGATTGCCAATGGGTTTTTTCTCCAGCCGTAAAACCGGTGATACGGTTAGTCGGGTTAAAGAGCTGGAAGTGGTAAGAAACTTTTTCTCCGGGCCGGCTGTTACCTCGGTTATTGATTTTCCATTTACAGCGGTTTTTATTGTAGTGATGTACTGGTTTAGCCCCTTGTTAACCTTTGTTGTGGTGGCGGCGGTTATTGCGCTGTTGATTTTATATGGGGTAATGGGGGGGCGCATTCGAAAACATATTCGGGAAAAAGCCCAGACCAGTTCAGATAACCAGTCATTTCTGGTGGAGGGCGTATCGAGTGTTGAAATGATCAAGTCAATGTCCGTTGAGCCGCAAATTCAAAAACAGTGGGAAGAACAGATTGTAAAAAATAGTCACACTTCTATTGAAACCGAACAGCTTAATCAGTTTCTTGGGCAATCCGCCGGTTTTATAAATAAGGTGACCGTAGCACTGGCACTTTGGTTAGGGGCCCGCGCGGTGCTTCAGGGTGAGATGACGCCGGGGCAGTTAATTGGTTTTAATATGATGATCAGCCGGGTGCTGGCGCCCGCCATGCGTATTGCTCAATTGTTTCAGCATATACAACAGTCACAAATTTCCGTGCAACGTATTAAAGAAATTTTTGATACCGCAACCGAATGCGATGAACCCAACCCGGCAAAGGGTTTGCCTGATATCAAAGGTGATGTGAAGTTTGAAAATGTGAGCTTTGCCTACGATGGGGAGCACCGGGTTGTTGAGAATCTTGATTTTCATATCAAACCCGGTGAGGTTATTGGCATTACCGGTGTTTCTGGCTCGGGTAAAAGTACATTAATTCGTTTACTCCAACGCTTGTATCTTCCACAACAGGGTCGTATTTTGGTGGATGGTATTAATATAGGGCAGATAGACCCTGCCTGGTTAAGACATCAGATGGGGGTGGTGAGCCAGGAAAATATTTTGCTCAACCGGAGTATCAGGGATAATATTGCGATTGCCGAGCCGGGTATGAGCCTGGAAAAAATTGAAGCGGCTTCACGTCTTGCCGGAGCCGATGATTTTATTCGCGCTTTACCTGAAGCGTATAATACATTGGTAGGTGAAAGGGGTATTATACTTTCTATGGGGCAACGTCAACGGATTGCCTTAGCACGCGCGTTGGTAACCAACCCCCGCTTGTTAATTTTTGATGAAGCAACCTCATCACTGGACTCAGAAGCCGAAAAAATTATTCAAAAAAATATGCAGCATATTGTTAAAGGTCGCACCGTGTTCGTAACCGCTCATCGTTTATCTACCCTTGCTATGGCTGACCGGGTGATGACTTTAGAGCATGGCAAAATTATAGAGTTCAAACCCATAAAAGATTTATTAAAAGATAATGGACGATTTGCCCAGCTATATAATTTACAGGCACAGGCCATTCGCGATTCAGCTGCTTAATGGTTAGCCTGATTGTTATAAAAAATGAAAAATTTAAAAAGCGTATTAGGGAAAATTTAATATGATTTCGCTGAAAAAGTTCTTTGCACACCTGCGCCATACCGATTTTAGAAATGAAGAGGCGTCTTATCTTCGCGGTGTTGATGCGATTACCCATGCACCTCTGCCGGTGACATCCCAGTTTTTAATTCTCAGTTTTTTTCTGTTGTTTCTGGTGGTCATTGCCTGGGCGAGCTTTTCAAAAATTGATATTGTATCCACCGCTCAGGGTAAGTCTATTCCCAGTAGCCGCATTCAGTTAATTCAGGCGCCTCAATTAGCCATAGTAGAGTCTATTCATGTAAAAGAGGGTACACATGTGGATAAGGGACAGTTGCTGGTTAAGCTGGATAAGAAACAACTGGACTCGGAGCACAGGGATGCAACCGCAAGAGTAAAGCAGATGCAGGCCAAAAAAATGCGCATAGAGGCATTGCTGAAAGCCTCACAACTGGAACTAGAACCCGAATATGCTGTAACACCTGAAAGCGCAGAGCAAATGCTGGAATATCGGGTCATGTATGATAGCTGGGCTATTTATAATTCTGAACTTCATTCGATTAATAAAAAATATGAAAGTCGCCGGGCCTCACTAAGCCGTATTTCTGCTGATATAAACCGACTTAAAAAACTCACGCCTTTTAGTCGTAAAAGCTATCAACGAAATTTACGTTTACATAAAAAAGGCGGCATTACTTTAAATGAACTGGAGGCGTCCAAAGAAACTTTAGTTGAACGTGAAAGCTCACTACTGGTATTGCAGCAGGAACACAAGGAAGCACGGGCAGAACTATCCCAGGTAGAACATGAAGTGAATGCCCTTACGGAACGATTTGTAAATGAGCTTTCTTTAGAGTTGGTAGAAGTGGAACAATTACTGGGTAATGCGCAGGAGGAACTTGTTCGCTCAAATGTTTTAATAGCTCAATATGAACTCAGGGCACCGGTTGCGGGCATAGTTAAAGACATGTCGATTAATACTTCGGGTGGTGTTGTGCAGGCTGCGGAAACTTTAATGCAGATCGTGCCGGAAAATGTTCCCCTGGAAATTGAGGCCAAGGTACTGAATAAGGATATTGGTTTTGTACATAAAGGACAGCAGGTTAATGTAAAAGTCGATACGTTTAATTTTACAAAGTACGGTGCAATACCCGGTGTAATCAAACACCTGGCACAGGATACAACAGAAGATGAAAAGCAGGGTGCGGTTTATATGGCGCTTGTAGAGTTAGAAAGAGACACGATTGAGGTGGGTAGCCGAGTGGCTAAACTGGTTCCCGGAATGACCATGAGTGTAGATATTCACGTTGGTCAGAGACGTTTAATTGAATACATATTAAACCCGGTATTACGTTACCGAGATGAAACTTTACGTGAGCGTTAAATAAAAATACTGGATGTTCTATTTGACTATTTGATTAACAAGGTAGGGTGGATCAAGCGAAGCGGATCCACCTTTTTAAATTTAAAAGAAATAATAAAGGAATAAGTATATGAGTGAGACCAATCAACAGGAACAGAAAAAAAATATAACCATAGGTGCCGTGTTGGGTGAAGCGGTATGGTTAATGAGTCAATCAAAACGTCATAGAAATAATTTTTTTCTGAGTGATTTAGAGTGGCTTATTATGCAGCCAATTATAGAGGGGCAGTTTCGAATTTTTCATAACGAAGGTAAACCCATTGGTGCAGCTTTCTGGGCTTTCGTGTCACCTGACGTTGAAAAAAGACTTGAAATGGGTATGTCAAGACTCAGGCTTACTGATTGGAGAAGTGGCACCCAGGTATGGTTGATAGACCTTGTGGCACCGTTTGGACATGCTGAAAAGATTATTGAAGAATTGAAAGAAACCACTCTTGCGGATTATGAGTTTAAAAGCCTGAGAATGACCCCCGAAGGTGAACGAAGCGTAGTTAAGTATAAGGGAAAAAATAAGTGAGATGGATTTTATTCTGGGTGATCAGTTTTATGCTGCACCCTGTAAATGCAGCGACGATTCAGGAAGTATTGCAACTTGCCCTTATTGAAGATTCGGAATATAAACAGGCCCGTTTTAAGTCTGAGCAGGCGGATGCGGATGAGGTTTTGGCTCGGTCTTCATTGTTGCCTCAATTAAGTGCAACTGCTAGCAAGTCACGTAATCGGCTGGATGTAAAAGAAAGTACCAGTGATGTATATGAATTAGGCGAGCAAAAATTTAAATCAAATGAAATAAATCTTAAACTAACACAAACAATATATGAATATGGAAAATGGGCTTTACTGGATCAGAAACAGGCCCTGATGAGAAAATCTATAGCGGAAATGTTTCTGGCAAAACAGGCGTTGATTTTAAAAACCGTTGAAGTTTACGGGGCTGTTTTATTATCAGAGGCCGAAATAAAACGGGCAAAAAGTGCTTTATCATTAGCTAAACAAACTGCTGAAAATTTGAAAAATCGCTATGAAATTGACTCTGCCATGCAAGCGGAATATTTGAAAGCCCAGGCAAGGCTTGATTTAAGTTATGCTGATACCTTGCAGGCAGAAAATGCACTATTAATTGCCAGAAGAGAGTTGTATAACCTGACTGGAAAAGAAATTAGTTCTCTGCAGGAAATTGATAATACAGAAATTTTAATTGATAAAGATAAAAAATTCGAAGACTGGTTTGAGCAGGTTCATGCCTATAATTCAGAAATAATGGTGGCACGTGAAAATTATACTGCTGCACTCGAACTGGTTAAATCAGAATGGAGTAAGCACTTTCCCTCATTAGATTTAATAGCGCAATATACGGACAGTGATGAAGAAGGGGGAAGTATTGGTGGACTGGTTCAGGATGAGACCACGGTTATATTACAACTTTCCATTCCCGTTTTTTCAAGTGGTGCAACAAATGCCAGGGTAAGCAGTGCTGAAGCGGCTAAGAAAATTGCTTATGAAGAATATATTCGAGTTGTTAAAAAACTGGAGGGTGAAACTAGAAAAGTCTGGTCTAAATTACAGGAGTCGCAATATAGACTATCTGCTTTAAAGAATGCACATAAATCTGCAATGCTCGTTACACAGGCTTTTGATGAGGGTGTGAAAACAGGAAGAAAAACACAGGCTGAACTGTTAGAGGTAAAAAATGATCAGGAAAAAACGGAAATTGACCTGATGAAAATGAAACAGGAGCTTGTTATGTCAAAGCTGACATTTCTAAAGTTAAGTGGGCAGTTAAAACCGGAGGTGTTTGGTGAGGTGTATTGACTTGCTTATGGGGTTGTGTGTATTTGAATCCAAAAGATTTGATTAAAAAGAGTATATTTATCGTAGGGTGGATCAAGCGAATTTTTTTTGTTATACCAGAATATTTTTTAAAATTTATAATGTGTTTTAATATTATAATAATCAATCCAAAGGTGCTAAATTAATATAAAACCGGAGAGTAATATGTCATTAGTCTCAACCGACTGGCTTAATAACTTACCAAAAATTGAACTCCATTTACATCTGGAAGGTAGTCTCGAACCCGAGCTAATGTTTAAACTGGCAGAGAGAAATAATATTGATCTGCCCTTTGCAACGGTGGAGGAAATTCGTGCTGCCTATGCGTTTAGTAATTTACAGGATTTTTTAGATATCTACTATCAGGGAGCGAATGTTCTACAGCAGGAGGATGATTTTTATGATTTAACCTGGGCGTATCTTCTAAAGTGTAAGCAACAAAATGTAATGCATGTCGAACCATTTTTTGATCCACAAACCCATACCGATAGAGGCATTGCCTTTGCTACGGTGATTACTGGTATTTCTCGCGCATTAAACGATGGACAAAAACAGTTGGGGATTTCCAGTCAGTTAATTATGTGTTTTTTACGTCACCTTAGTGAAGGGGCGGCAATTGAAACACTGGAACAGGCAACGCCGTTTGTTAAGCACATCGTAGCAGTGGGTTTAGATAGCTCCGAGCAGGGGCATCCTCCGGAAAAATTTAGTCGAGTTTTTTCTACAGCACGTGATATGGGGTTATTAACAGTCGCACATGCCGGGGAGGAGGGGCCGGCTGAATATATCTGGACGGCTATTAATGATTTAAAAGTCTCCCGAATCGATCACGGTGTACGTGCAATTGATGATTCTGAACTTATGACGCATCTCAATAAGAGTAGAATACCCCTTACAGTTTGTCCTTTGTCTAACACTAAGTTATGTGTATTTGATGATATGTCTGAGCATAATGTTTTACAGATGCTAGAGCAGGGTGTATGTGTTACCGTTAATTCAGATGACCCTGCTTATTTTGGTGGTTATATGACAGAGAACTTTGTTGCTTTAGCGTCATCATTAAATATGACTGAAAATCAGGCAAGGCAACTTGTTTTGAATAGTATTGAAGCGAGTTTTGTTGATGATGCAAGAAAACAGGTGATGCAACATAAGCTTGCAAATTTTAAAAATGTTAAGTAGGGTGGATCAAGCAACGTGGAACCATCAGACTCGTGAGAATGGTGGATCCGCTTCGCTTGATCCACCCTACGATTATTAATATTTCTCTGCGTCACTGTGACAAAGTTTACGTTCATTTACATATCAACTTCAGGAAAGTTATAGCCACTATAGTCCAATATGTTATTGTGTTGTTCGTATAAAGTAATGAAAAAGTTCAGAATGTTAATGTGTGCTCATCTGGTTAATGGTTTTAATTAAATGGAATGGATTAAAACAATACACATAACCTGTGTCATATTATCTTTTTGTGGTTTTTTTCTACGCGGTGTCTGGATGTTATCTAACTCCAAGCAGCTACAGAAAAGATGGGTGAAAACGGTCCCCCATGTGGTTGATGCGATATTGCTAGGCAGCGCATTAATCATGTTATATCTTTTGCAATTGTCGGTATTAGATCATCAGTGGTTACAGGCCAAAATAGGTGCTTTACTGGTTTATATCGGTCTGGGTGCATTGGCGCTTAAACCGGGTAGATCAAAAACACTGCGTCGTGGAGCATGGCTTGCGGCTCTGCTGGTGTTTTTATATATAGTTTCCGTTGCATTAACAAAATTAGCGACGGGTTTTTTTGCCTGGATTTAAGCCATTAAATTGAACCTAGAAAGATCAGTTGAACCACATCTTATTAATATTTCCCTGTGTTACCTATTTTACAGATGAGTAGGCTTAGTAGTAAGTTCACTTTTATATCGATATTTAATTTTAAATATTTCAATAAGTTAATTATTATTTTTCAAGGATTATGGGTTTAATAGTATATCTAGACTGTAGTCTTCCAGTTAATACTCCCCCTCTAAAAACCACCTTTAGTCAGAAATGAGCGATTTGATCGATTTTCGATTTGCTATATCCCCTTTAACTCCTATTCTCATAGTTATCTAAAGAAGATCATTGAATCGCTCAAAGAGAAAATATCGCAATTTTTTCGATTCGATAGATATTAATAATTCTTATTTTTTCACAATGCTGATTTGATGAATGAGGAATTAACTGTGACAGCTAAAGCAGATGAAAAGATATACCTGACGCCCGGTGAGGTAGCTGATTTGCTTATGGTGTCGCCAGCAGCAGTAAGACGGTGGGCATCAGATGGTGAATTAAAAGCCTTAACAACACCAGGTGGACATAGACGTTTTTTGCCTGAGGATGTAGATAATTTTGCGAGAAAACGAAACATAGTTATTGAGAAAAAAGACAAACAAGGTTTGAGGGTGCTGATTGTGGATGACGATAAACAGTTTTCAGGCTATTTACTTAAAATGCTGAATAAATACCCTGGAAAAATGGTAGCAGAATTAGCAAATGATGGTTTTGAAGCGGGTATTAAAGTAAATGATTTTAAGCCCGACGTTGTTTTACTGGATTTGATGATGCCGGGAATGGATGGATTTAAGGTTTGTGAAAAATTGAAAAAAAATAACGCCATAAAGAAGTTAAGAGTTATTGCAATGACAGGCTATATGTCAGATAGCAATGTAGAAAAAATTATGGCGGCTGGTGCTGAAGTTTGTTTGCCAAAACCAGTAGACAGGCAGGTGTTACTTGACTGTCTTGGAATGAATAATGTGAAATCAGCAAAATTTGTTTAAAGAAACATTAAGTTATTTAAGTAATATTTTTGTGTTTATAAAAGTTTAGTTTAATCGTGAATTAACCTGTTAGGAGGCTTAATGATGTGCGAGCTGGAGCAACTATCTGTTAGCTGGCAAGCTGGAAATGAGTGCACGATATATCAGGTGGCTGAGTTAAGAAATGAGATTGCAGATTTAATGGTTCAGAAAAAACCATTAATTCTGGATTTGTCTGAAGTAGAAGCGTTTGATGTTAGTTTTGTTCAATTGCTATTAGCAACACAGTTACAGGCAGACAAAGATAATATTCAACTCAATGTTGAAGGCGCATCAGAAGAGCTAACAGAATTGATAAACAGTATATATTGCGAACCTGCTCTAGCTGGCTTGTTGGTATCCGATGAGGGTAGTGGTTATGTCTCTTGATGAAAACTCACAAATATTCGTAACCGAAAGCTATGAGTTACTAGATGATATGGAAGCCGCTTTACTCGATCTTGAACGATCTCCAAATGATGCTGATTTAATTAATCGCGTGTTTAGAGCGGCCCATACAATAAAAGGCTCTTCCGGTTTATTTGGTTTTGATCATATTGTTGAGTTCACCCATGTTGTAGAAAATTTACTCGATGATGTACGTAATTGTCTGGTGCCCGTGTCGGGTGATCTGATTAGTTTATTTATGAGGGTAAAGGATCATATGGTCCAGTTAATCCAGGGCATAGTAGATGATTCAGCGGTTAACCAAACAGAAAACGATGCACTACTTGAATTGCTCAGTGCATTTAAAGTGGGTGGTATTACTACAGCTGTCGAAGAGGATACTGAAAGTGATAAAGATACAGTTAAAAGTACTGGCTGGCATATCTCAATTCGTTTAGGAGAAGACACCTTTCGAGAAGGTTTTAATCCACAGGTCATGTTTAGACAAATAGCTGCTTTAGGTGAGATAAAAAAATGCAGGCTGGTAACAGAGGTTATTCCTTCAGTAAATGAAATAGATGCTGAAAGTTGTTATTTAGGCTGGGAAATTAATCTTGATTCAAGTAAGGATAAAAATAGCATATCTGAAGTTTTTGAGTTTTTTGATGATGCAAAAATTATTATTCTAGCACCAAAATCACACATTAATGATTATAAAGATTTAATAGATAAATTGCCCGATGATGATTTGGTGATTGGCCAGATATTGGTTGAAATTGGGGCGCTAACTGAAAACGAATTAAAGCTGGCACTGAATCAGCAAAAAGAAGAAGGGGGGCTAACCGGGGATATTCTGATCGAGCAAGGGGCAATACAGCCTGAAGTTGTCGAGAGTGTTGTTAATAAACAGAAAAAAATTCGTAATGATAAACAGCGTGAGATGAGTTTTGTTCGAGTGGATTCAGAGAAACTGGATAAATTAGTTACACTTGTAGGTGAGCTTGTTATTAGTGGTGCTAAAGTTTCGCAACTGGCCGAACAGCGAGATGATGATGATCTGATTGAGTCAATGGAAGAGATGATGGTAACTCTGGAAGAAATGCGTGAATCTGCACTTGGATTACGTATGGTGCCAATAGCTAATACGCTAAATCGTTTTAATCGAATTATTCGTGATATTTCTAAAGACCTGAATAAAAAAATCCGTCTTGAAATAACAGGGGGTGAAACAGAACTGGATAAGACTGTTATTGAACGAATTGGTGATCCACTAACACATTTAATACGAAACTCAATAGATCATGGTGTTGAATTACCTGCTGAACGAGTGCTGGCAGGTAAAGCTGAAGAGGGTGTGATTCATCTTAAGGCGTTCCATGAAACCGGCACCATTGTTATTGAGGTCTGTGATAATGGTAAAGGGCTTGATGCGAAAAAACTATTCAGTCTTGCTAAAGAACGCGGGCTTGTTAAAGACGGTGACGATCTTGAAGACAAAGAAATATACAACTTAATTTTTGAGCCCGGTTTTTCAACAGCCAAAACAATCAGTAATATATCAGGACGTGGTGTTGGTATGGATGTGGTACGCAGAAATATAGAATCACTACGTGGCAGTGTTGAAATAGATTCAGTCAAGGGGCAGGGAACGACCATTTCTATTCGACTGCCGCTAACCCTTGCCATTATTGATGGCTTCCATGTGCAAGTTGCCAATGAGTCATTCATTATTCCTCTGGATATGATGGATGAATGTGTCACCTTAAGTGAAGAACAAATCAATGAAGTTAAAACTCATAATTACATAAATCTTCGAGAAGAAGTGCTACCTCTAATTCGTATGGATGATTACCTGGGGATACAGGTTAAACAGAATGCTGCCTCACGTATTAATGTTGTTGTAGTTAAATTTGCTGGAATGAAACTGGGTTTGCTGGTAGATGGGCTTCATGGTGAAGCACAGGCAGTTATAAAACCATTAGGACGAGTTTTTCAGGGAGTGCGAGGTTTTGCTGGTTTCACCATTCTTGGTAGTGGTCAGCTTGCATTAATTATGGATATACCTGACCTGGTTAAATCAGCTATTCAGCGTGAACAGCTTCAACAACATAAACAATACAGAACCCATGAAGATAATACCAAGTCATTGCACTAGTGTTTACAAAAGGTGATAGTTATGAGTTTTGTCAACAATCTAAATATACGTAATAAATTTATATTAATGCTGGTTTTTCCAATAGTTGGTTTACTTTATTTTTCAATTGTTGAAATTGTTGAAATTGTTGCTGAATATAAAGTGTTATCTGAAATGGAAAAAATTAAACACTTATCAGTTTTTGCGATTAAGTCAAGTAACCTGGTTCATGAGCTACAGAAAGAGCGGGGTATGACAGCCGGTTATATTGCTTCAAAGGGTAAAAAATTTGCAATTAAACTACCTGAACAGCGTAGAGTAGTAGATAAACGTTTAACCGAGTTAAAGTTATATTTGTCTGAATATGATGTGAAAGATTATGGTGGTGATCTTCTCAATGAGCTTGTTAATAAGATAAGCAGTGAGCTGGATGTTTTGCGTAGTAAACGTGAAGCCGTTACATCTCTAACTATTTCAGTGAAAGATGCAATCGGTTATTACACTGGACTTAATACAAAATTACTTTCATCAGTAGGGCAGATTGCTACGCTTAGCAGTAATTCAGAGGTGTCAAGGCTGGCGTCTACCTACATTAATTTTCTACAAAGTAAAGAGGAGCGAGCCGTACTTTCAGGTGCGTTTTCGGTAGGGCATTTTTCCGAAGGTATGTATGAAAAATATCTTCAACTTGTGGTAGAGAAAAATATCTTTATGAATGTATTTAAAACATTTGTTCATAGTGAGCAAATGAATTTTCTTGAAAATACATTAAAAGGAAAAAATGTAGGTGAAGTAAATCGCTATAGAAAAATTGCAAGTAATACTGAGTTACATAGTCATTATAACTATGATGAATCTGAGATATTGCCTGAAGGATTTAAACGATATTAATTATTGAGGTTTATGTTGAACACAGTTGCTGGCTATTTACTAAATAATAAAACCACGTCCTTAGGGCGTGGATTTATACTAAATCGGTATCTGTATTCCAAGATACATAGGATAAATGAAGTGAAGTTGAATATAAATTTTACAGTTATATTTTTATTTACGCCACTAGCAAAGTCGATAATTAATTGTTAATAATAAAACACCCCGGAGATATCTATGTTTAATAACATTACAATAAAAACAAAAGTAATTTCGCTGAGTGTTTTTTTAACACTTGTTGGATTGGTCATAGGCCTGTATTCGATTATTTCAGTATCAAGTATTTCACAGGAAATTGATGACATAGCTGAACTTGATATGCCTTTAACAGAGATAGTCACAAAAATTGTAGAACAACAACTCGAACAGGCTGTGATGTTTGAACGATCAGTTCGTTTTGCTGGGTTGATAGGAGAAGAAGATCATGCAGAAGAACGCTTCAGACATGCTGTTACTAAGTTTGAGGAATTAAGTGAAAAAGTAAATCATGATATAAAACAGGCAGAAGAAAAAGTTGCCGAAGCAATTGAAAAATCACACACAGAAAAAGATCGAAATGAATTCAAGAATCTTCTTACGGGGTTAAAAGATATTGATGAAAAGCATCATCATTATGAATTGAAAGTTGATGAGGTATTTTCATTTCTGGTTGAGCGAAAACATCATCAGGCAAGCTTATTGGCTGAAGAGGTAGAGAAAGAAGAAGATGCACTGGTTAAAGAAGTAGAGTCTATACTACATGAAATAAGTAAGTTTACCGAGAATGCATTAATACAAATTAGCAACGAAGAACATGCATTGCTGATAACGATCATAGTTATAGTGCTAGTAGCAATTGCTTTATCGGCGGTTTTTAGTTTTATTGTTATACGTTCAATTACTAATCCGCTTACGGCAGCATTAACTCGTATGATAGATATATCAGAAGGCGAAGGAGATCTTACTGCGCGTATAGAAATTACTAATAAAGATGAAGTAGGTAATTTATCGACAGCGATTAATGCATTTATTGAAAAGATTCATGATGTTATTAGTAATGTCAAAACAAGTGCCGATGGACTAGCGGATGCGGCACAGCAGGTAAGTGATTCATCCCAAAGTCTTGCCAGTGGTTCGTCAGAACAGGCGGCAAGTGTAGAGGAAACATCTTCTTCATTAGAAGAAATGAGTGCCACGGTTAACCAGAATGCAGACAATGCAAAGCAAACAGAAAATATGGCCGTTGATGCCTCAAACAAGGCAGAGAAAGGCGGTGAGGCTGTGTCGAAAACAGTAACAGCAATGCAGGAGATTGCAGAGAAAATTGCAATAATAGAGGATATTGCATATCAAACTAACCTACTCGCATTAAATGCGGCTATTGAAGCTGCTCGTGCAGGAGAACATGGAAAAGGTTTCGCGGTTGTCGCCTCAGAAGTACGTAAGCTGGCGGGTAGAAGTGAAACCGCTGCGGGTGAGATAAGTGGACTTACCAATACAAGTGTGGCGGTGGCTGAGACAGCAGGAAAATTACTGGAGGATATAGTTCCAAGTACTAAGAAAACTGCTGATCTGGTACAGGAAATATCCGCATCATCAGATGAACAGGCTTGTGGTATTGGCGAAGTTAATACGGCAATCGGGCAACTGGATACGGTAACGCAAAACAATGCGGCAATTGCTGAAGAGCTATCTTCGACTGCGGAGGAAATGAGCGGTCAGACACAGACTTTAAAAGACATGATGGGTTTCTTTACTGTGCATGATGATATGGCTGCTGATAGTTTTTCACGGGTAACTACAACATCTCGAGTTGGCGGCAGATCAGTAGTTAATAATTCACCCGCTACACGGACGAATGATTTTGCGGATGATATTCCTGAAGGTTTCGAACGTCATTAAGTGAGCCACTATGAAAAGTTATCGCTACTAAAAATTAGATAGGTGATGTTATGGTTGAAATAATTGAAGGCAGTGGTTTGGAAAATGGCGAAGAAGCAAGCCAGTTTTTAACTTTTATGCTATCAGGCGAAGAATTTGCTGTGCCAATAATGAAGGTAAAAGAAATTATCGAATACAGTGACTTAACCAATGTTCCCATGGTCCCAGAGTTTATTGCAGGTGCGATAAATTTAAGGGGTAGTGTGGTACCCGTTGTAAACCTGGCGATAAAATTTGGCATGAGTCCGGGTGAAATAACGCGGCGAACATGTGTGGTTATAATGGAAGTTGAAATGGATGATGAGCAAATAGTTATGGGGGTGCTAGTGGATAAAGTGCTACAGGTTATCGATATAGCGGATGAAAATATTGATTCTGCACCTTCCTTAGGTGCCCAGATAAGAACAGACTTTATTCGAGGCATGGCTAAACTAGATGATCGATTTGTGATTATTTTAGCTATTAATAGAGTGCTTTCTTCAGGGGAAATTACTGTTTTAGGAAATATAAATAATGAGACTGAAGCAGCAACCGATGTAACTGCTGGTTGATATTCATATGCAGGCTCAAAATAATCAGCACTATCTGGACAATGTAAACCAGAAGGATATGTCAAAAAAAGCATTCGCCGGATTTCAAAAACTAATATTTGAATCTGCGGGCATAACTATGTCCGATGCTAAGAAATCCCTTATTACAGGCCGCTTAGCTAAACGCATACGCATATTAAATTTAAGAAACTATGATGATTATCTAAAATATTTAACACAGGGAGACGGCTCGAAAAATGGAGAGTTCCAGGTATTTATTGATTTATTAACCACTAATGAAACCTATTTTTTCCGTGAGCCACAGCATTTTGATTTTTTACGACAACAGATACTTCCGCATCATAAGCCTGATAAGTTGTTACGAATATGGAGTGCGGCAAGCTCTTCAGGAGAGGAGGCTTATACTTTAGCAATGATACTGGCTGATGAGCTGGGTGTTAATGGTAACTGGGAAATACTGGGTACAGATATTTCTACCGAGATGATTTTCTCAGCTAAACAGGCAATTTATAACGAGTTTCGAGTTCGGCTGGTATCAAAAGATGTTCGCCATCGTTACTTACTCAAAGGTACAGGAAAAAATAGTGGACATGTAGCTGTTGTACCTGAGCTTAAAAAACATGTTCGTTTTGAGCATTTTAATCTAGTTGATTCACCACTTAAAAGGCAGGAATTTGATGTTATATTTTGCCGTAATGTATTGATTTATTTTAGTCAGGAAACAAAAAAAATTGTTATGCAGCGCTTATTTAAACAATTAAAAGATAATGCCTATTTAATGACAGGACATTCTGAATCCCTGCACGGCATGATACCAAATTTACACAGTGTTAAACCCTCTGTTTATAAGAAAACCAGGGGTGTTTAATGAACCAGCCTATAAAAGTAATGGTGGTTGATGATTCAGCGCTGGTTCGAAAGGTAATGACAGAGGTATTAAGTAGTTCAGCTGAAATTGAAGTAATAGATCAGGCATCTGACCCAATTTTTGCAATGCAGAAAATGCAGAAACAAATGCCGGATGTAATTACCCTTGATATTGAAATGCCACGCATGGACGGTATTACTTTTTTGCATAAGTTAATGAAAGAGAACCCGGTGCCGGTGGTGATTTGTTCAAGTTTAGCCCGTGAAGCAGCTGATACAACTTTAAGTGCTTTACGAGCTGGTGCAGTTGATATTATCACCAAACCTGAAATAGGTGTAAAAGGTTTTATTGAGGAGTCAGCACTACAAATAATTGAGGCTGTAAAAGGCGCTGCACAAGCTCGTGTTAAAAAGCGTTCATCTGGTCATATTAATACTGACCCAAAAAGAACGGCGGATGCTGTGTTATCAAAAGGTAAAACCAGTGCTCGTGCGTTGAGTGAAACCACCGATAAAATAATTGTAATAGGTGCATCAACAGGTGGAACAGAAGCATTAAGAAAAGTGTTGTCAGAAATGCCCGCAATTTCTCCGGGTGTTTTAATAGTGCAACATATGCCTGAAAAATTTACCACAGCATTTGCCGGTCATTTAAATGAAATCAGTGCCATGGAGGTGAGAGAAGCTAAAAATGGCGACAGGTTGAGAAATGGACTGGCTTTACTTGCCCCAGGTGGTAAGCATATGTTGCTTAAACGCAGTGGTGCCCAATATCACGTAGATATTGTTGATGGTCCCCTGGTGAGTCGTCATCGACCTTCAGTTGATGTTCTATTTAGATCAGCTGCTCGATATGCAGGTGCTAATGTTACAGCGTGTTTGTTGACCGGAATGGGTGATGATGGAGCGACTGGACTGAAAGAAATCAGGGACACGGGTGGTCGTACCTTTTCTCAGGATGAGGCAACCTCAGTTGTTTACGGTATGCCAAAAGAGGCCTGGAAACGGGGCGCTTCTGAGCGGCAGCTGGCACTGGAAAATGTTGCAGCTGTATTGTTAAAAACCAGTTTGGAAAAAACTAAATAAATTGTTTTCTATTGGAGATTAAAGATGGGTAAAAAAGTGTTATTTGTAGATGATTCAGCTTCAATGCGACAGGTTGTTGGTATGGCGATAACAGGTGCTGGTTATGATGTGACAACTGCAGTTGATGGTGTAGATGGTGTTGCTAAATTGAACCAGGATAAATTCGATGTGATCATCAGTGACCTAAATATGCCGAATATGAATGGCATAGAACTGATTAAAGCAGCGAAGCAAAATTCACAGAATAAATTTGCACCTGTGATTATGCTGACAACTGAAGCAGGTGATGACATGAAACAACAGGGAAAATCTGCAGGTGCAAAAGTTTGGGTAGTAAAACCATTTAAGCCAGATCAGTTGCTGGGTGTTATTCAGAAATTAATCGGTTAAAAATATTTGTTATGCAGCAATCATTTGATGGTTATTGGGATAATCGATTCAATAGACAGGCGATTAAAATACTTCCTGGCGAATATTTTGTGACGGCTGGCAAAGAAATTATTGTGACTGTTTTAGGTTCTTGTATTTCCGCATGCATACAGGATGAAATACTAAAAATTGGAGGTATGAATCATTTTATGCTTCCAAATGATAAAGGTTATAGCAAAGCTAAACATATTGATGTGATTGATAACAGTGAAGCTGCGCGTTATGGCAATGTTGCTATGGAAAGACTTATTAATGACATTATTAAATTAGGCGGAAATCGGTTTAATTTGAAGGCAAAAATATTTGGTGGTGGCAGGGTAACAAACTCGAGTATTGATATTGGCCTGGATAATATCAAGTTTGTAAAAGAGTATCTTAAAATAGAGGGTATTGAAATTCTAAGTGAGGATGTAGGTGATGTGTATCCTCGAAAGGTATATTACGTACCAGAAACAAATGACGTATATGTTAAGAAAATAGACAGATTGAATAATAATACAATAGTTTCCCGTGAGAAAGATTATATTAAATCATTGAAGAAATCAGAAACAGAAAGCCAGGTGTTCTTTTTTTCTGATTAGGAATTTATATCGGCTTTAATACATGGGCTTAAATGGTGAAGTAAAGTTATGAATATATTGTCTGCTGTGAGTAAGAATACACAAGCTATGGTAGGAAAAAATATGCGAAGCGTTTTCCTGTTCTGGTCTATTGGTGTGCTTTTTATTGGCCTATCTGCATATTCTGTAATAGGTGGTTACAGTAATAATGTTTTTTTAATATTGCTGTTATCAGGTGTTGTTAGTTGTGTGTTGGGGAATTATATATTACTAACGAAAACTGTAGTTTATAAGGAAAATGAAGTCTTAGATAATCAGCTTGAGAGTGGATTGATTAAAGAGTATGAAAAGATCATGGATGAATCTGATAGTGAACAAAATATTCAATTCGACCAGATGGAAGAAGAGCTTTCAAGAGTAAAGTCTATTCAGGGTGATGCAATATCAGGCATGATTACAAGTTTTCAGGGTTTAGAGAAACAGTCAAAAGTCCAGCTTGAAATGGTGTCCAGGTTAATTTCATTGCTTACTGATGAGTCAAATGTTGATGATAGCTCTAAAAGTTTTCGAGAAGAGGCAACAGAAATGATTGCTTTATTTTCGACAAGCATACAGGAAATGAGCAATGGCAGTATGCATATGGTTGATGCCATGAATAATATGGGTGTGAATATTACTGAAATAGAGAAACTGTTATCAGAAATTGATGGAATTAGCTCGCAGACAAATCTATTAGCTTTAAATGCTTCAATAGAAGCGGCAAGAGCAGGTGATGCGGGTCGAGGCTTTGCTGTTGTGGCAGATGAGGTTCGTGGCTTGTCTCTAAGGAGTAGTCAATTTAGTGGAGAAGTTCGTAAGAATTACCAGGAAATAGAAAACACCATGAAAGAAGCAAAATTAATTGTTGGTAAATTAGCGTCAGGAGACTTGACTCTTGTAATGAATACAAGGAACAGAATGGATGAGATGATGAATGAATTAGATCAAACAAATGAACGGATAAGTTCTGAATTAAATAATATATCGGGTATTGCATCTGAAATAAGTGGTGATGTAGAGCTGGCACTTCTATCAATGCAATTCGAGGATATGACAAATCAGTTGCTAGAGCATATGAATAAACGTGTGCAAACATTACGTGGCTTTTCAGTTGCATCATCAAGTCTCAGGCATGATTTTAATATTGTTAAAAGAGCAGATGTCGCTCAACATTTAGAGGAGCATATAAATCACTTGCGTTCTACCATGGCTAATGCACATGAAATATCTGAACAAACAATTAAGAATCCTGTGCATCAGGAAAGCATGGACGATGGTGAAATTGAATTCTTTTGAGGTGAACTTATGATCAGGATACTTATCGTTGATGATGAAGTACCGGTCAGAAAAATGCTACGTAATATGCTTAAAATGAAGCAGATGAAATTGTTGAAGCAGATAACGGTGTGAAAGCAAAAGCTTTATGTCTTGAGTCTGATATCGATTTATTAGTTACTGATATAGTTATGCCTGAAATGCATGGTGTAACTCTAATAATGGAGTTGATAAAAGAATGCCCGGATCTGTCTATAATTGCTATATCAGGAGTAGGAGGTGTGTCGGGGCGTTTTGATTATCTGGAAATTGCTAATCTTTTAGGGGCTAGTAATATTTTATGGAAGCCATTTGAAGCTAAGCAGTTAAGAGATATGGTGCATGCTGCCTTAAAGAGTCATCATGAATAACAAATCTATTGATATTTCTACAGGGGATTCAATTAATTTATTCAAACATGCTTTAGAAACAACAGCTGATTCTGTAGTAATTACAGATGTGAAAGGAAATATTATCTGGGTTAATCTTGCTTATGAAAAATTAACCGGGTATACCTTGCAGGAAGTAAAGGGCGATAACCCTCGTATTTTAAAATCGGGTAAACAGGATATTTCATTTTATAATGACCTTTGGGAAACGATTTCTTCTGGTAAGGTTTGGCAAGGTGAGTTGTGGAATAAACGTAAGGACGGCTCCCTTTATCTTGAAGAGCAAAGCATTACTCCATCTATAAATGAATCAGATAATATTACACACTTCATTGCTATAAAACGTGATATTACAAAACAATCTCAATTTCAAAAACAACTTAATATGGCGGAAAAAATTGAAGCTATAGGTAAATTTACAGCAGGAGTAGCTCATAATTTCAATAATAAGTTGGCGAGTATTTTAGGTTATGCTGAGCTTGCAACTGAAGAAGTCGAACAATACTCAAATAATGAGTTGACTGATTACTTACAGGAAATAACTGTAGCAGGAAAACTGGCAAGAGACCTGGTACGTCAGATGATGGCATTTAGTCGAAATGATGTAAATGAAGTGCAGTCAGTTGATCTTTCAGAGGTTGTACAGACAACTATAAAAATACTTGAAGTTAGTTTGCCCTCAACAATAAGCTTATTTAGTAAACTTGAAAATATACCCAATTTGAGTATTGATCCTGTCAGGTTGCATCAGATGATAGTGAGTCTTGTCATTAATGCGAGTGATGCAATGGGTGGAACAGGAATAATAAATATTTATGTACATACGGTTAAAGTAGAAAATAAAATATGTAGTTCATGTCAACAGGCAATAAATGGTGATTATGTTGAGCTGGTTGTTCGAGACACAGGGGTGGGTATTAAACCAAATGTGTTAGAACAGGTTTTTTTACCTTTTTTTACGACTCATGAACAGGAAGGTGGAACGGGTATGGGATTATCAGCTTTACATGGGATGTTGCACGACCAGAAAGGTCACGTTCTTATTGACACTGTAGTAGGGGTATTTACTGAGTTTAAACTTTTTCTACCAACAGTTAACTCAAAATTTAGCAATATAACTAGTCATAATCATAAGTCAGGAGATGTTGCTGATTTGCCGGCTAATTCCCACATTATGATTGTTGATGGTGAAGATCTTGTGGCCAATGTCCTTGCTGAAATGCTGATGAATTCTGGTTATGATGTTGTCATCGAAACAAACAGCAAAGTGGCTTTGAGAAATTACACATCGAGTCCTGAAAAATATGATTTAATAATTACTGACAGGGAAATGTCAGACTTGAATGGTATTGATTTTTCAAAATTAATTTATGATGTTGATAAGAATGTGCCGGTTATACTAATGAGTGGTCATGGGGTTGTTGTACTTGATAAATTACCGAAAAATGTAAAGTCTGTTTTAAGTAAACCTTTTGAGGCTGCGAAATTGATTGAAGCGATTAAAAGTATTTAAAAATATGTTATTTGTAGAGAGTGTCTTATAAAACTGTAGTCTCTTGAATTGTATAGTTTCACCTGTTGACTTATTCACAGGCACATTTCTTTATGGGAATTAGAATTCCGTGGTGTTGCCGCGCTGGCGAGTTACTTTCTTTTCAACAGCTAAACACTACTGTTCGAAATAAAATTTATCTAATCACATAACTGGTTAATGTTTATTAGTAAAAGTGCAATAAACGTAATGATAGACTTAAAAACAGAAAAAACTATTTAATCTGTCATCCCAGCATGCTTCTAGCTGGGATCCAGTGACTTTATTGATCAAAAGTCACTGGATTCCGGCTCAAAAGCATACCGGAATGACGAAGTTTGTTCTATTGTTTTAGTTTATCTGATCGTAAGCAAAGCACTTAAATTATTTTTCCGAACAGTAGTGTTTAGCTGTTGAAAAAAAAGTGAATCGCTAGGACGGTGAAACCACAAAATTTTAATTCCCAGAATTAAATGGGCTTGTAAATAAATCTACAGAGTGAAGCCACAAAATTCTATTTCCAAAGAAACACAACTTTCATATAACTCTGTTAGATTATAATTAACCCTATTTTTAAAATGTTTATATTGAATTTTTGCCAATACACATTACGAAATTGCCAGTGTAAAATTAAACTCAGATCCTTTATCAGGAATGCTCTCAACCCAGATAGACTGTTTATGTAGTTCGATTATTTTTTTAACAATACATAAACCTAAACCTGCATGACCATCTGTGCGCTCTGGTGTATGTGCCTGATGAAAACGTTCAAATACCAAAGCCTGTTGTTCAAGTGGGATGCCCTGGCCGGAGTCTATTACTTTTACAGTTAAGCTTCCATCTTCAGGTGCTGCAATATTGATGGTTATATTGCTATCAGCTTTGCTGTAATAAATAGCATTGTTAATTAAGTTGTCTAGAACGCGTTCGATGAGTCCAATGTCGGCGTAGACAATCGGGTGTTCTGTTTCGGAGTTTATTTTTAGTTTTATGTTCTTTTCTTGAGCATTTAATTCAAATTTTGCAGTAACATCATATGCTAATTCTAGCAGAGGGAAATGCTCCATTTCAGGCTGGTGTTCACGCGCATCTAGTTTTGCTAATTCAAATAATCCATCTATTAATTTTTGCAGGCCTTTAGCCTGTTTAGCTGTAGTGCATAAATAGTTTAATCTGTCTTTATTGGACAGGCTTTCGTATTTAATGGTCAGGGTTTCTAGGTATCCCTGTATAGAAGCCAGGGGAGTACGTAAGTCGTGAGATATATTGGCTACCATTTCACGGCGTAAATTATCCTGTTGCTTTAAAGCCGACCACTGTTGGTGTATATGTAATGTCATGTGTGAAATATGTTTTTCTAACTCACTAATTTCATCTGGTAATATTAGATCAGTTTCTTTATATTCGGTTGTGTGCTCAGAGGAAAAGTCACTACCTACAAACTCAGCTACATTGGTCTGTAGTTTTTTTAATCTTAAATTTATTTTATAGAATAGATATAGCCCAATTAACAAACCTATTAATAAGCTACCCCCTAAAACAAAACCACCTAAGTAGATAATTGCATTTTGTGACTGGGTATTAATTGCGCGAGTTATTTCTTCACCCTGTAATACAACATATAAATAACCTTTTGGGTTTTTGATGTTAGGAATTGTGGTGACAGAAAATGATTTTTTTGTTTCATGAGAGCGCGGGTCATCTCCCAGGATATTTAATAAATCTGGTTGGTTTATACGTTTTTTGATGGGCTCAAGGTTGACGCTATTACGTTTAACCTTTCCTGGTTCGGCGGAGTAGGCAAGTATGTTGCCCTGTAGATCGAGGTAGTAAATTTCAATGCTTGGATTTATCGACATATACTGCATGAAAGTTTTCTTCATTGCATTTTTGTCAATTATACCTTGATGCACAATTTTCTGGTCATTGACCAGGTTTTGTGCAAGGTCATGGTTAATCAACTGTAAGCTAGATTGTGTAATTTGTTGTAGCATATAACTTGCAAATATAGTGTATGACAAGCCAACGACCAGGAGGATAATGCATAATCCTGCAGCCAGTTTAAAATACAATGTATGAATGAATGACAATTTCATATAGGCGATACCTCTAAGGTGCCGTGGCTATAAACTGGTATCCGACACCCCAAATTGTTTTAATAAACTTAGGTGTACGCGGGTCTGTTTCCAGCTTTCCTCTTAAACGATTTATGTGGGAATTTACAGTGTGCTCATATCCTATATGGCCATAGCCCCATACTTTATCGAGCAATTGCATGCGGTCAAATACCTGTCCAGGGTGTTGAGCAAAATATAATAACAGGTCGAATTCTTTAGCGGTCAACTCAAGTTGTTTTTGTTCTTTAATGACTTCACGCGTTTTAGTGTTAATGCTTAAGTCGGTGAATAGAAGTTTTTCGGTATCCATCGGTTCACTGAGCATTGCATCATGGCGGCGAATTAATGCTTTGACCCTGGCAACCATCTCCATCAAACTGAATGGTTTGGTCAGGTAGTCATCTGCTCCTGATTCCAGGCCAAGCACTCGATCCATTTCAGATGAGCGTGAGGTTAACATTAAGATTGGTGTATAGGTTTTACTGGTGTTGCGAATTTTTTTACATATTTCAAGACCGTCTAAACCAGGTAACATAATATCGAGAATGATTAAATCATAACGATTTTTCTCGATACTACTCCAACCACTAACACCATCGTAGAAGGTGTCAACTTTAATGCCAATATCATTGAGGTGTAGTTTTACCAGGTCTGAAATATCATGATTGTCTTCAACAATAATAATTTTCTTGTTATTCATAATAGTAAAACTACATTACAGCAATTATTGCCAGAATGCTGCAATGTAGAGGTTCCTTAAGCTTGCAGTTAGAGTGGGATTACTACATCGCGTAGCTCAGGATTCAGGTTAGAGTCAGTATCTATCATCTGGCTATAAATTCGCTATCCGCATCTTAGGCGTGGGTGTAGTAAACACTACTCAGACCTGCTTTAAGGCAAACAAGTTCAATAACACCTACTGAAAGAGCTTTAAATTGTTAAAATGAGTCTTAAGTGAGAATTCAACCCCTTCACCAGTGAAGGGGGGCTAGGCGCGAACTTAATATTTCATGCAATATAAAAATCCTGCTTTGCAACATATTCAACCATGCGATCTATAAATAAACGTGTTTTTTTCGGAACATGATTACGGCTTGGATACATTATGTAAGTGGATGTATAGGCCTTGAATTTTACCCTGGGTAGTACATGGACTAAGGAGCCATTTTCAAGTTCTGAGTTACAGTCTGATAATAAGGTCAAACCTATGCCAATTCCATTTTGAGCCGATTTTATCAAGGCATAACCATCATTGACTTTAGTATGTATATTTACCGAATAGTTTTTAATTTCTGAGCCTTCGTAATATGCCCAGTTATCCAGTACACCTCTTTCACCGGCGTATACTACAAACTGGTGAACTGATAAATCTTCTATGCTCTGAGGTGTACCATTTTTCTTGAGGTATGCGGGAGAAGCGACCATGACCAGTTTGTTGTTAGTGAGTTTGCGCGCTATTAATGAGGAGTCTACAGGTGATGTTATTCGTATTGCCACATCATAACGTTCGCCAACTATATCTACATAACGATCCTCAAGTCTTAAATCAATTTTTAGTTCGGGATAATCTTCTACCAGTTTATTTATTACGGGCATCACATGCATACGCCCGAAGTGTGTTGTGCTCGAAATGCGCAATTGCCCCCTAACATCTTTACGCAGGGATGCCACCAGTGCGTCAGTTTCCATCAGCTGGTTACGTAAATTACTCGCATGTTGATAAATGGAGTGCCCGGCATCGGTGAGGCTAAGACTCCTCGTGGTTCGGTTGAGTAGCCTGACGCCCAGATGTTCCTCAAGCTGGGCAATTTGTTTGCTTACCATTGAACGGTTTACTTCTCGAAGGCTGGCCGCTTTACTAAAGCTACCGCTATCAATCACATCGGCAAATAATATTAATCGACTGGCATCATCCATATAATTTCCATTGTTTCCAAAATAGAAACATATATACGCTATTCTGATGCTTATTGAAAGATAATCTATTCATTATACTGATCTCTGATTTGTCTTAAAAACAACAACCATTAAATAACACGGAGATTATATGACCACAGTTAGCTCTTCTAATTCACCGCTATTTACTTCATTGCAGATGGGTGATCTAAACCTGTCTAACCGCCTTGTAATGGCTCCACTTACGCGAAACCGAGCAGAGGGCAATGTGCCAGGAGATCTAAATACGCTTTATTACACACAGCGTGCCAGTGCGGGTCTGTTGATTACAGAAGCCAGTCAAATTTCGGCTTCTGCTTTGGGTTACCCATCAACGCCGGGTATTCATTCTGCGGAACAAATTGCCGGCTGGAAAAAAATCACCGATGCGGTACATGCTCAAGGTGGCCTGATTTTTATACAGCTATGGCACGTGGGGCGTATTTCCCATCCATCTATGCTGCCTGATAATGCCTTGCCCGTTGCACCTTCAGCTATTTGTCCACAGGGCGAAGCAATTACCTATGATGGTATGCAGCCTTTTGTTACTCCACGTGCACTTGATTTAGGGGAAATACCCGGGCTTATAGAGAATTATGTAAGTGCGACAAAAAACGCACAGGCAGCGGGTTTTGATGGTGTGGAAATTCATGCCGCTAATGGTTACTTACTGGATGAGTTTTTACGTGATGAGACTAATAAGCGGACTGATACCTATGGAGGAGGTGTAGAAAATCGAATGCGTTTATTAGATGAGGTCGTTACTGCGGTTAAAAATGCATGGTCTTCTGATCGCGTTGGCGTTCGTATATCGCCTGAAAATCAGTTTAATGATATTCGTGACTCCCAACCCCAATCTACATTCAATGCGGTAGTTGATATGTTGAGTAAGCATGACCTGGCGTATTTACATGTACTGGAAGGTGATATGTTAGGTGGCGAACGTAATGTGGATTATGCTGAACTTAAGCGTCGTTTTGCTGGTTTATATATGGCAAATAATGGTTATACCCAGGCCAGTGCTGAAGCGGCGCTAAAACAGGGGAATGCAGATATGGTGGCGTTTGGTCAGCTGTTTATTGCCAATCCTGATTTACCAGAGCGCTTTGCACGGGATGCTTCATTAAATGAGCCGGATCAGTCTACATTTTACGGTGGTGATGCGAAAGGGTATACAGATTATCCATCACTGGAAGAGGAAAAAAAGCGGGCTTAACTTTTTAAATATTTAGTCGACGTTTTCTTTATAGGCCAGGCTGTATGAATACTAATTTATTTTTTAGTTTTCATATGGCCTGAGTTTTTTATAGGTATACACAAAGGGAGCATGGCTTCTAATTAATCGTAATATTACCCAGTATATAAACGAAATGAATCATATTTTCAGGAAGAAGATTTTAGGTGAAATGTAACACCTTATAAATCGTGATTGAAATATTCATAGTTTTGTATGCGAAGTTTTAGATGGTCAGGGCTGGTATTGCATTTAGTGGTTTCTGTACTAAAATTTAGAATATAAATTAAGCTTGTAATAGTTGTGTTTCGTTCGCAGTGTAGCTTGTTTTCTAAAAGGTATATTTTAACCGGGCATTAATTATTTTCAACAAATTATAGTAGGGGCAGATTCTCCTTGCCTCATATTGATAGTCAGATCTGGTTAGTCATTTGTTTATGCTTATTCAGGGTTTGAATATGTTTAAGGGATATATGAATTATTGGGTGAGGCAGTGAGTAGCATAGAAACTAAATACGATCTTAGTAAAGTGGGCAAACTTGAACATGAAATTCAGTTTTTGCGTGAGCGAGTCGTTAATTTAGAAGTGTTTAAACAGAATTTTTTCCTTAATCATGCTGAGTTAATAAAAACCCATGAAAAACTGGCTCAACTAGAGCAACAATTTTCGCTGTCAAAAATAAAGGAAAGTATCGTTGGTTTATCTGATGAAACTGATAATAATGTATCAGAGAATGATAAGCTTGATGAAGACCTGATAGGTTTTTTTAAAAAAAATATATCTGCTGAAGAGTATAAGGCGGTTGTAGCTTCTGTTTTTTATTCTGTCGAAGGTATTGGTGTTGACGCAGCGGTGCAAATTATACTGCATGATAAGATACTAAATTATGCTCTTGATGAATCCAGCAAAGAAGAAAATATCCAGGTCATTAATCAACATAAAAAGCAGGGTGATGTTGTTGAAGTTGATGATTATATTGTTTTTAATTTTCCACATGTTTCTCTTTTGGTCAGGCAATTACCAGTAAATGAAGTTGAAAAAAACAAGAAAATTAAAAATTTCCTGTATATAGTTTCGATAGGCGCAAATTCACGAATTGATGAAATATATAAGGATTTCGAGCTTGAGCTTCTCAAAAAAAATATTTATAAAATTTTTAAAAAAACACAAAGTTCATTTGAATTGATGCAGGATAATATAGATTCGCAAATTGTATCTATATCTGAATTGTTTTTGAAGTTTGAAAGCGAGCTTGCTGAAAACATAAATACTATGGGTTTACCTGATAGTAATATTAAAACAATAAGGAAGCAGTTGCAGGATGCAAAAACCGAATTAAATTTATTGCTTACTTCTGGATTGACTCTAGATACGGATTTTATAAATACCATTATAAAGCTTGAGCAAGCCTATTCTAAGCACTTTTCTATTTTGAAATAATACGACCAATTTTCAGGTTTTTATTGTGTAATATTATGTTCTGGTGCGAGCTGTTGATAAGGCTATACATTGCTCTGATGCCTCTATGTTTTTATTATTCAATAATTGACACCTGAGTAACTAATTGCTGGGTATGTATGCGTAAGATTCTCTAATGTCAGTTTTACTTGTAATAAATTTGTTTTCAATATAGTGACATTTCCATATATGGAAATGTCATTTGCATATTTAGCTTCTAATTTTTTCTTAATGGATAGATTAATCTATTTGTGTCTTGGGTAAATGGTTGCTATTTTGAAAATTTTCTGGAAATGTTGCGGTGAAATTGTATGCATTTTCAGGGTCAAATAATTCTTAAATTAGAAGCATGGATAAATGTATGAAAGATTCTAATAATTTTGTTATGTCAGTGATACAGTTTTTAACACTGACGGTTTTAATTATAGGCGTGCTTTCCTGCGAAGCAACCAGTTATATAAAAATGCTAATTCAGATGCGGTGATAATTTCCGATAATATTGAATGGTTTAAGGTTGCGGATAAACTCTATCAATTTCGATATAAACATCATTACACATTGTTTGCAATAACTTCGAAAGGTGTGGTCGCATTTGATCCGCTTTCGGATGAGGCTGCCGAATATTATATAAAGGCAATAAAAAACAGTCGCTCCAGGGTAACCGTTTATTGCTATTATTTATAGCCACTGGCACATCGATCACTCAGCGGGTGCGTGCATATTGATGGGCGAATTTGGAAACAACATACCCGTTATTGCACATGAAACAACCCTGGCCAGGCTTAAACCTAGAAAAATCAGTTGGATCACGAAAGTCTGCACAAGCTCTGGATTCGTCTAGCTATATAAAAAAAGTGTTTATCACCAATAAGGTGACTGCACATTTTTTTATTACGCTATCCAAATCAATAGCTTGCACATCCTTTTCGTGCCCAACTGATTTTTCTAGGTTAAACGCTGGGATGATTCCGGTATTATATTACCCAGCAGACTCATTAGTGATAAAGGAGCAGTGCTTCATTATGGTGATGTAGATATCGAGTTGAACTATATCGGATATGGACATACTAATACTATGCTTGTACCTCGTTTTCCTAAACAACAACTGATATTCGTAGTCGACTTTGCTAATAATGATGCAGTTGGTTGGCAAAATCTGCCCGGATGGTATCTGGGTGAGCTGGTTGCTATGCAGAAGCGTTTATTAGCATTTGACTTTAATACCGTTATTTTTGCTCATGGTATACCGGGAGATAAGTCGACTATTAAACGCCAAACAGAATATTATGAAAATTTAATGTCATTAGCAAAATTGGCCCTTGAGCAAGGTTTATCTGAAGATGAAGCGGTTAAAACTATACAGTCGAAAATGTCGAAATACCAAACCTGGCATTCCTATGATGACTGGTTTTCTTTAAATATACGTGGTGCATATCGTTGGGCAAAGAATAATAATAGCTAAGAGAGTAACTCAGTATGATACGTAAAATAGTATTTAAAAAAATGATGTTTTTAGTTTTTCTGTTTTTCAATGGCATAGTTTTAGGGCTGCCTGCTTTTGCCCAGCAAGAAATGTCTATAGAAAAATTAACTGAGCTAATTGATAAAGATTCTAATAATGCTCAACTTTATATCAAACGTGGTAATGCCTATTTCGAAAAAAATGAATTTTTTGATGCGGTTGAAGATTTTACATTAGCAATTGAGCTGGATGCAGGAGCCGATGAAGCTTATTTTGGACGAGGGTTAGCGCTAGCTCGACAGGGATTAATTGATGATGGAATAGCCGATTTATCTAAATTTATTTCCCGTAATCCTCAAAGTTCCCTGGCTTATACCAAACGAGGTGTTCGTTATATGTGGAAGCAGGATTTTGCCAATGCGGAAAAAGATTTATCAAAAGCCGTTAAACTTGATCCTGGGAATGCGGAAGCACATGATGATCTGGGTGTAATCTATGCAAGAAGGCATGAGTACCAGACTGCTATTGAGCATTTTTCTGCAACAATAAAGCTTGATTCAAGTTATCAGAAGGGGTATCACAATCTGGCAATGGCCCAGTATTTATCAGGCCAGGATTTAAATGCACTGGTAAATGTTAATAAGGCCATTGCATTAAACCCGAATCATAAAGATGCCGTTTTGCTTAAAAGTGAAATTTTTAAAGCACTAGGCCGGATAGAAGAAGCCGCAGCGCTTAAAGAAGAGGCTGCGTTTTTACCTGAAACAAACTGGAGTGAAGGTGTAGCTGTGCAGTAGACATGCTTTAAATTTATGAAACTGGGTTGAATTAAAAATCTAAAGAAAGAGAAGTAGAGAATACAAATATTGCGTAGGGTGGATCAAGCAACGCGGTTCCACCTGACTTCGTGATAATGGTGGATCCGCTTCGCTTGATCCACCCTACGAATATTAAAATTTCTCTGTGTTCTTTGCGTCTCTGTGGTAAACCTTATTAATACCTACTCAAAAAAGAAAGTCATCTTAACACCCGCAACTTCAAGTACGTCGTTATTTTTAAGGGGGTGAGCTTTTGAGCCAATCTGTTCATCGTTTACTTTGGGGCGTTCACTATTGTCACCACCATCAATATGGATTAGAAAATAACCAGTTGGTCGGCGGGTAATTGCGGCAACTTGTACTCCGGGTTTTCCAAGTGTAGTGAGTACCTTTGTTAGAGGGAGTTCTTTACCGTTATTCGCGCCACTAACTAAGCGTATTTTGGCTTTTTGATGACTGGTTTTCCCAGAATCTGAAGAGGTAATTTCGGCAAAAATTTTACCTACCGATTGATCAATTTCCTCACTACCTTCGGTTTCCTGTAAACCCGCAGAGTCAGTATTAATGATCATGGTTTTTTCAAAATCATTATCCGAACTGGCTTCCTTATTTATGTATCTAATTTCATGTTTGCCGACTTTAATGACATCGCCATTGGAAAGTGTGTTCTTTTTAATCAATGAGCCATTCAGGTAGGTGCCATTGGTGCTGTTTAAATCTTCAATAAATGAATCATTGAGGATGGTGGTTATCTTTGCGTGGTGGCTACTCACTGCCAGGTTATCCAGGTAAATATCATTGTCATTTTTTCGGCCAATGGTCATGGTTTCTCTGTCTAGCTGAAGCTCGTTTTCTACTTCACCGTTGAGACTAATTCGTATAGTTGCCATTTTGCTACCTGTCTTTGTTCTTAATCAGAAAATATATCAAAAAATTTAGAAAACCAGCCGGAATTGGCTGGAAACTCTTTTATTACCTGTGCCAGCATAACTGACACATTATCTTTGCCACCGTGATCTTTGGCCTGCTTTATTAATTCTTTATTCATTTTGTTCAGGTTGTCGTGATAGTTTAGCTGAATATCTTCTATTAAGTCGTCTGTAATCATGTCAGTTAAGCCATCAGAGCAGAGTAAATAGTTGTCACCAACGAGTGCAATATCCTCTAGCAGGTCAACATCTACTATCGGGTTTACACCTACAGCACGGGTAACCAGGTTTTTATTTAAAGATTCACGGGCTTCTTTTCTTGTATAAAAGCCCCTGTCTACCAGTTCCTGTAACAGGGTATGGTCTCGGGTCATTTGTTCTAATATGCGATCTCGCATACGATAAAGCCGTGAGTCACCGACGTGGGCAATGGTGATGCGATTGTCATATAGCAGTAAAACCACAACCGTTGTACCCATGCCTTCATAGTTAGAGTTATTCTGTGCAGCGTTATATATTTTTAAGTTTGCATCTTTAATGGCTTTTTCAATTAACATGCTTTCCAGACTGTAGCCCGTCTTATCATCTGTATTGCCTGGTGTGACCAGGGGGAGGGATTTACTTAAATCCTGGAGAATGGAATCAACTGCAATAGCACTGGCAACTTCACCGCCTTTATGTCCGCCCATGCCATCAGCAAGCACCAGCAATCCCAAATCGGCATTGCTGGCAATACTGTCTTCGTTATGGTCACGCACCAGACCTTCGTCTGTTATCCCGGTGATGATGATCTTGTCTTTAAGGCTCATTAAGTTAACTATCGGCTACTTTTAAGGTGCTTTCTTTTTGTTCTGGGCGATTATCTGTAAACATTTCCGCAGGTCACTGGCCATTTGAGCCGCTCTTTGATAGCGTTTTTCCGGGGCTTTAGCGAGCGCTCTATTTATTATTACTGAGACACAGCGGGGTAGTTCTGGTCGAATACTATCGGGTTTAGGGTGCGCTTCATTGGCGATTTTATACATGAGCGTTGCCATAGAATCACCCTGGAAAGGCAAACGTCCAGTCATAAACTGAAACATCATGACACCCAGTGAAAACAGGTCAGATCTTCCATCGACTTTTTTACCGGCTAATTGCTCTGGAGACATATAAGACGGGGTGCCTAATACTATTCCGGTTTTAGTTTTACTTGAATCTGTGATGCGGGCGATGCCAAAGTCGGTTATTTTTAGTGTATCGGTTGCTGCTTCATACATAATATTGGCCGGTTTAATATCCCGGTGAACCACATTTGCCTGGTGAGCATATTCCAGACCTTCTGCGCAGCGGCGAATAATATCCAGCACCTTTGGTATGGGCAGTAACTGATCCGGTTTACCGAATTGCACCATATCTTTTCCCTTAAGAAACTCCATCGCGATATAGGCCAGATCATGTTCTTCACCCGCATCATAAATGGTGACGATGTTTGGGTGGCTTAAGCGACCTGCTGTTTCCGCTTCACGGAAGAAGCGATCTTTAACATCCTGTAATTCATCTTCTTCAAATTCCTGTGACAGGGCCATGGTTTTAATGGCCACAATACGAGCGATTTTAGGGTCTTTGCCAAGATATACCGCACCCATGGCGCCTTTGCCTAATTCTTTATCAATTTCGTAACGTCCCAGCATGGGTTTTTCAACACCACTACCATTTAGCATTAATGTACCACCGGGGGTGTTACTGGTGCCCCCAAGAATAACGGTTTCTTCCATTGCGTTTGCACGGGTCAGGCGTTGTTTAATATCGCGGAACTTTGGACTGATTTCTTTCATTACCTGATAAACCGAGCCGGCTTTATTAAATTGACGCTTACGCTCAAAATCCAGTGCCAGGTTATAGAGCAGCTCAAGGGCTTCGGGTGATTTAGGCAGGCGTCGAAACTTATCAAATGCCGCATCCAGTTGCCCCTGACCCTGTAATGATAAGCCCAGCATACGATTAGATTCAGCTGATTCTGCATCCAGTGCCAGCTTGCCTTTTTCAGTAGAAAGAAAGCGCTTGGTAGTTAAGAGCAAATGCCCTGCCAGGAGTAATATTGATGGTGAAACCAGTTGTAACCACAGGCCTTTATCAGTCATCAAAATATAATGGGTTAAGAATAAGGCGCTAAATAGCAAGATTGTAAAAAAGGCGGAAATCCCCGCTTTTAAGCGGGGTAAAAGTAGAACGATGTAGAGGGCAATAAATAGGGTAATACCCGCTATTGCAGGTTCACTCCACTCAGGTTCTATAAAGAAATCTTCATTAAGTATGCTGGAAACTGAATGGGCCAGGGTAAGTACCGGTGCCATATTTGAGTTGATAGGTGTAACCATGGTGTCACCAACCCCCACGGCGGTTGCCCCAATGAGTACAATTTTGCCCCTGTATTTTGATGCCGGGATTTTGCCATTTAATACATCATAAAATGAATCAATTGCAAATGCGTTTACACCGCCAATGTCATTATAAAAGAAAGTATGCATTAAAAGATTCGGACTAGTTTTAATGGTTAAGCTACCGAGTTCAACACTTTCACCCAGGTTAATCTTCACATCTTCAGGTGATAAATTTAAGCTTCTTAACGCGAGTTGAAGTGACAGGGAAGGGTACATATGATCGTAGTAGTCGATCACCAACGGTTCAGCGCGAATACTGCCATCGGAGTCCGGGTATGCTGATAGTGCACCAATACTATCCGCTTTTTCACCCACGATTGGAATGGGATAAAATACATTTGCCACAGGTAAGGGGAGTGCATTGTGTGGGTTTGTTATTGGATTATTTTTAACAACGGTTAACTTATTTCGCGAGACATAATCTGGCAATTCAGTGTCAGGTTTTCCACGGGATGGGCCTATACCCATATGCATGGCAAGTACAACATTACCTGCGTTTTCCAGGCTGTCTGCCAGTTTCTGGTCCGTATTCAGGTCAAGCTCGGCTGCTAATAATTTCTCACCGAGCTTCTTAATGTCCGCTTTAAGCCGGGGCCTGGTTTTTGTATCAATTTTAAGCAGTTTACTGTTGTCGTAAAACTGCAGTAAATCCTGTATGTGACGCATTCCAGGATCAATTTGTGGCTCGATAAAGAAGGTAGTCTGGCCGATAACTTTGGCTCCACCCTGCTTTAGTAAATTGTGCATTTCAGCATGAATATTACGTGGCCATGGCCAGCGGCCTATGTTGGCAATGCTGATATCATCAATGGCAATAACGGCGACTTTATCACTGGAAAGACTTTTAGATGAGCGAACCCCAAAATCATAAGCGCTACGCTCCAGGCTATCGAACAAATCCATTCTGCCGAGTGATATAACTAATATGCATACGGCAAGACCTACAAACCAGTCTCTTTTCCAGAATGCCTGTTTCATTTACCCCCCAGTTATAATTATTATTTGCTAACCTCAGGCTTGGGGTTAGCGTCCATAAGTAAGAATAGATCATAAACGCTAGTCTTGCCTGCTACCAGTGTAATTTGCTTCTTTTTTAATTAAATCACTGTGTTGGGAAGATTTATTGAGGTGACGCTTGAAATTTGTAATCTAAAATATGATTAGTTTTTACCCTGATGTGCTTAGTTAAGCAGGGTGTCAGGGTGGGGCATAAAGCTTTACAGTGCCCCGGTGCTGGGCAAGTTATGAAATCAGTCCAATATAAAATACCTGTTCCTGGTTTTACAGATAACCATCATATTCATCCACTTTACAGAAAGAGACGGGTAATAAAAGCACCTGAATCACTAATTTACAACTGTGAATCCCCTCACAAACCTCCAAAGCGATTGATTAAGTAGTTGAATTTATTATTGTTGGGAATATAATCCCATATATATTAAATGATTAAACCCTTATGTAGCTTAATTTTATTCCATTGGCCTGTTACTGAAACAGCTGGTTGATACTTTATTTAAGAAATCCAGGAGAAAATATAATGAACAAAAAGACTGTGTTTAGTAAAACATTACTTGCAGCAACCATTGCAATGCTTAGCGCATGTGGTGGAAGTGATAGTAATGGTGGGGAGCAAGCACCGGCTTCAAAGACTACGGTAGGTGTTATTACCGGGTTTGGTAGCATCTATGTGAACGGTGTTGAGTATGAAACCGATGATGCCAGCATTGATATTGATGGTGCCCAAAGTATTGAAACTCAACTGGGTATTGGTGATGTGGTTGTTTTGCAGGGAAGTGTTAATTCGGATGGTTTAACGGGTATAGCAACAGCGGTTTCATGTGTTGATGAGCTGGAAGGTTATGTTCTGGATATGTCGGGTTTGGTTGGGGGAGTTGGCTCGGTTAATGTTATGGGGCAAGCCGTTACGATTAATGTTGATACGGTTTTTGATAGTGACACACTTGCCACAATTAATGACCTGACTTTTAATGATATTGTTGAGGTCAGCGGTTTTTCAGATGGTAGTGGAGGCATCCTGGCGACACGTATAGAGACTAAAGATGCGGCTGAAGATGTAGAGCTTAAAGGCCTGATTACGGGTCTTGATACTGAAGCGATGAAGTTTACTATCGGCTCACTTACTATTGATTACAGCTCAGCTTCTGATTTACCCGCTAATCTTGGCAATGACTTATTAGTTGAAGTGAAAACCGACTCTGCCTTAACCGGTGATTTGAACACCGGCTTTGTGATGATTGCCAGTAAAGTAGAAATTGAAGATGATGGTGATATCGAAATCGACGGTGATGACGGCGATGAAATTGAGGTTCAGGGGCTGGTATCCGATGTTACAGATAGTTCATTCACTTTCAATGGTCAGTTAGTTGAGTTTGATTCTCTGGATATTGATGATGATTTCAATATTGATTCACTTGCTGATGGCATGCTAATCACTGTTGAAGGCAGTATTGATGCTGAAGGCAATTTTACTGTTGAAGAGATTGAAGAAGATCATTCAACAGAGGATGAGGTTGAGGGTTCTGTAGTCTCAAAAACCGACACCACGGTGACTATACTGGATAATGAGACTGGAACTGAGCTCACATTCCTGGTTAATAATGATACCCGTATGATAGACGAACAGGATGAGGATGGTTTGACTCCACTGCATTTTTTCAGCCTGGTAGACGTTAATGTGGGTGAGTTTGTTGAAGTGAAATATTATATGGACGAAGTCAGTGGCGATAAAATTGCTACGGAGCTGGAAAGGGATGATTTGTCTTCGAATGAGACAGAAGGTGTAGATGACCGGTCTTCGAATGAGACAGAAGGTGAGGATGATTCTTCTTTAACAGGAACCCCGGTTGAGATTTAAATCGGCTTGGAATTGGTAGCCAGGGATGGCGTTTTTTTTACTGAGATAGCCTTATTGGGTATGAAGCCCGGATAAAGGGTGATTTATTAACTTGAAACCCTGTACCATGGGAATATAATCCCAGCATGAGTGATGATTTACTAACAATTCTACAAAAAGCGGCGAGCAAAATGCTTCGACCCTTAGTACGTGTGCTACTTCGCAATGGCGTAGCATGCGGTAGTTTTGAGGAAATTGTCCGTAAAGCCTATGTTGATGAGGCTTTTATCCTGGCGGGGCAGGAAGGTAAATCAACAATATCAGCCGTATCGGCTAAAACGGGCCTATCACGTAAAGAAGTTAAAAGGCTCTCCGAAAAACAGCTTGAATCAACGAATGATAATGCCCAGAAATATAATCGAGCTATTCGGGTTATTAGTGGCTGGATGAATGACGATCGTTTCTGTTCAGCCGATGGGGTGCCCCAGGTGCTAGATATGGAAGGGGATGAAAAAGCTTTTTCTGTTCTGGTAAAAGATTATAGTGGTGATATACCCACTCGTGCCATGTTTGACCTGCTTGAAAAAAGTGGTTGTGTAGAAAAGCATAATGGCAAGGTACACCTTGTAAGTCATGCCTATGTTCCGGGAAATGATCCGATTGATATCATCGATATTTTAGGTACTGATAGTCATGAATTGATGGAAACCATCATATACAACATGAGCTGTGATCCAGAGCTGCGAAAATTTCAACGAAAAGTGTCGACACATAAGCTTGCTTCAAGTCACGTAAACGAATTCAAAAAATATGCCAGTCGACGTTCACAGTCTCTGTTAGAGGATCTGGACGGCTGGTTAAGTGAACATGAAACCAGACATAAAAAAGGCAGTGAATATGTCAGTCTGGGTATTTATTATTATCAGAAAAATTCTGAGTCGGAGGATGAGGTATGAGAATCCTGATTAAAAAAATTTATTTTGTAATACCTGCGTTAAGCATTCTAATAGTAACAGCGTGTAGTGATAGTGTAGGTGGGCTTGCTGGTATTGGTGGTAGTGGTTATATTTCCAGTGGAACAATAACAGGATTTGGTAGTGTTTTTGTTAATGGTGTTGAATTTGAAACCACATCATCATCATTTGATGTGGAAGATGTAGATGGTACGCAACAGGATTTACGTATCGGTATGGTGGTGCAGATTCAGGGCAGTATAAATAGTGATGGGGTTACAGGTACAGCAACCCATATTCAATATGCTGATGACCTGCAGGGCCCTATCAGTAGCATTGTTGAAAATGCAGATTTGACAGAAAAAACATTAATGGTGTTAGGGAAAGCGGTAGTTATTTCTAATACAAATACATCTTTTGAAAACAGTAGTTACGCTTCAGTTGCACTGGGAAATGTGATCGAGGTAAGTGGTTATTATGATCAGAATGATATTTTACAGGCCAGTTATATTGCGCTTAAATCTGATGTAATTAATGCAGACACTATTGTTGAAGTTAAAGGCAAAATTACCGAATTGTCAGGTACAGATTTTATTTTGCAAGGTATTAATATTGATGCATCATCAGCAAACTTAGATGGTTTTCCAGATGGTCTTCAAAATGGAGTATTAGTCGAGGTAAAGGGTACCTATAACAACAACACCAATGCGTTTATTGCTTTTGATGTTGAAGCAGAAGATATTCAGCTGAGTGATAGTGAAAGTGTAGAAATTGAAGGTTTAATTACCCGTTATGTTTCTAACCGTGATTTTGATGTAAATGGTTATACGGTTAACGCATCAGATGCAACTATGTCACCGGCAAATCTGTTGCTGGAAATTGGCATTAAAGTAGAAGCGCAAGGCACCGTAAGTGACGGAGTGCTTATTGCCAATGCAGTTGAACTAAGGGGCGGCAATACGGAAATCAGTGCAAAAGTAGATAGTATCGATCTAGAGAATAATCGTTTTACCGTGCAGGTGGTCGCTGGGCAACCATCAATTACGGTGCAATTAACCACTGCCACGAGAATGGAAGATGATGCGGGAATTGATGGTCATCTTACTCTGCTCGAACTGGAGGTGAATGATTTCGTAGAGGTACGTGGTTTTGAGTCTGTCACAGGCACGGTTGAAGCGACCCAGGTTAAACGTGAGTCTGAAGTAAGAGAAACTCAATTACAGGGTGTCGTTAGCTCACAATCTGAAAATGTTTCAATCACCGTTCTTGGTGTTGTATTTCCTGTAGATGCTGAGACTACAAGTTATGAGGGCATAAACGAAACTGAATTTGATAATCATAGTAATTTTATTTCGGCCACTACTTTCGGGCAAACGGTGATAAGTATCGTCGATAAAATAGAATCAGATGCAAATGTGGTAGGTGTAGCGGACGAGGTTGAAATTGTAGATTAAGTTTTAGTGTTAAAAGAATAAAGAAAAAGAAAACGCAAATAAACGCAAATATTTGGTTTGTGCGCCTGCGGCGCACAGCACACCATAAGGTTTTTGCTTTTATTTTTTAGGTCGCTAGTAAAAACTATGCACTTTAGTGCAAGGCTTTAGCTGTTACACATATTGTTAATTATTATGTGTCATAACTACATGGAGTATATAAGTCTATAAAAAATGTCGTCATCCCGGTATGCTTGTGGCCGGGATCCAGTGACTTTGTAGAATACAAGGTCACTGGATTATAAAATACATCCCTGTATTTTACCCTTCGGGCCATACAGAGTATGTTTAAATTCGCTCCAGGCGAATTTACCCCGATACAAGCATTCGGGAATGACGAAGTTTGTTTATATTTTTGTTAAGTTTAAGGTTTTATTAATTAACGATTTTCAATCGTTTTGACAGGCAACCTATGGACTTTCAGTCCACAGTAGTAAAGCGTTTATTTACGGCTATCAGCAAAAATCCACAACATACCAATGCCCACTGCAACGTAATTAGTATCTTCTACTAGCGGGCTATCTTCATAGGCCGCGCCACTTAAATTTTGATATCGGATAAACGCAAAATAGATAAAGTCATTTTGTCGCCAGTTACCCGTAAAGTCTGTAAATGCACCGGTATACCCCGCTTCTGCATGATATTCAGCACGTTGTGGTGTGGCAAACTCTGCTGGCACATCATAATAAAATGCGTGATAGTCTTCGGATGCATAATGAAAGCCCGCTCTTACCTGGTATGCCCAGCCACTTTTAAATGGACGAAGGGTTTCATAGGTTAAGCGAGGTTCAATAATCCAGCCAGCATAATCGGCTGATTTAAAATCCGTTGCAATAGCACCACGGACAGGTAATTCCAGTCGAAATTCATGTGGCTTTCTGCGTCCCCCGGAAAAAATTATCTCTACTGACGGGCCTACTTGCAGCACAGTATCCAGATCTGGCATGCCATCTCGAGCCGTACTGTCTTCACTGTTTACTGGAACACCCAGGCCGCCGCTAATATTTAAACGCAGATCAGGAGATTCAAATAAATAACCTCTTACGCTTTCATCGATTTCAAAGTGTTCGGATTGAAAGCGAAAATACGGAAATGGAATAACAAAGTTTTTATTTTCATTCGAACCAGGGTAAAGGGCTGTATTTAATGCGGTTATGCCTGCACCAATTTCCCAGAAAGTTTCTTTTGCATAAGCGATATTACAGAATAAAAAGACAATAATGATTAAACTAGTTTTCATATTAAATCGTTTTCGTTGATGTGTATTTTAATGTTAGCGCTAGCCTATAGCCATTTGGATAAAATTACCAACTATAGTGAGCTGTACTGATTAAAAAGATAAGGTATGGAAATATTGATGATATCAGAATGGAAATGAAGAGCCTCATATGAGGCTCTTTAATATTTTACAGGCTGTTCAGGTTATAGTTTTATTTTTCTGCGCGAAAAACCGAACAGCGCTATCATTCCTGAACCAAATAACCACAAAGCGCCAGGAATTGGAACAGTAGTTAAATACCCTTGTAAATTTATTTCCAGATTTGCGTTAGTAGGAAAAAGTCCGTTTAAATTAATAACAAGATTTTCAGACCAGCCAATATCGAATGTTGAATTTACAGGATCATAAACTCCATAATCAAGTGCGGTTGTTAATGGCCAGAGTTCAAAATCATAGTTATTGTTGTTGTAAGTGAGGTTGCCCCGTAAACTGGAAAAATCCACATCGATTGTGGTGCCATCTACGCTGCCTGAAGGTGCTGGGTTTCCATTAATATTTGTTGAGTAAATATTCAGTGCATAATCAGTTGAGCTAACACTCAGGATAGAACTCTGAAAACTCCCCATAATAATTTGGGCAGGAGGTGTAATACTGGTAGTGGCCATGAAAGGCCCTAGAGGGCCAACGGTTAGGTTTGCAGTGGCGTTATCCACATACATGGTATCGATGGCAATGGGTGCTGCAGATGCACCTATCGAAAAGAGCAGAGCAACAGCCCCTAAAAGTACTTTAATTTTATTCATATTTCCTATCCCTTCTATAAAAACAATACAACAAAAAAACACTACGTGAACACTTTAAAGCAGCATAAAGCACGCCAGTTTATATTATGTTATTAAATTTCATGTGGTTAGTTAAAATCGCGACTAGAACCTACGAAAATATGTTATGGAATTGTAAAGTTTGCTGACAGTTATATTTGTGATCTTAAAGTCCATTGTGCAGCGCTTATGATTGTCAGTATTGAAATATTCAATAATAAATTATTTTCTTAAAACCAGTACCATGCGCCCTATTAGGTGTATATGTTAAGTAGGGAACTAAATTATTCGCGTTTTTAGATGTAGCCCGGAGGCAGCGAAGCGTAGTCCGGGAATGAAGCGAAGCGGAATTCTAAAACCCACTAATTCTCATTATCATATATTTGAAATGAAGATGTTTATATTATGGGAATCTGAAAGATTAAGAATGCATAAAAAACATGCATTCCCGTACTACGCTTCGCTGCCTACGGGCTACGCACTCTGTGGAAATCTTTTGATTTTTGTACAACCAAACCGACAGTGCTTAACGAAGCTGCGGTGTTAATTCATTTTCAAGTAAAAGTGCACCAATTTGTGTGCCAATTTTTTTAGAAAAACGCTCTAGAAAATCAGGTTCTATAGTAAATTTAACGATGTTTTCCTCACCAATAATTTCACGAGCTACATAACTTGAGCTACCCAGTTCATCAATCAGGCCTATTTCAACGCTTTGATCTCCGGTCCAGATCAGCCCTTCAAACATCCCTTCTACTTCTTTCAGGCGATCACCACGGCCCTGTTTTACCGCATTAATAAATTGATTATGTACGCTTTTAAGCAGGCCCTTCATGTGGGCGATTACTTTTTTATCTTCAGGGGCAAATGGATCGAGTAAGGCTTTATTTTTACCCGCGGTTAGCGTCCTGCGTTCAATCCCCATTTTTTTCATGGCTTCTACAAAGCCAAAGTTATCCATACGCACACCGATTGAGCCGACGATGCTGGCCTGATCGGCATAAATTTTTTCCGCAGCTGATGCTACATAGTAACCACCGGAGGCGCAGATATCACTAATCACTGCGTACATAGGTGTGTCTGGGTGCTTTTCACGCAGACGTAGAATTTCATCATAAATGTAACCCGACTGTACAGGGCTCCCACCGGGGCTGTTAATTCGCAGGATGACGCCAGCGGTGTCCGGGTCTTCAAATGCAGAACGTAAGCCGGTTACCACATTATCAGCACTGGCTTCTGCACCGGGTGCAATTACACCTTTCAGGTCAATCAGTGCGGTGTGCTTTTTACCCTTGGTGGTGGATTCCTGCATGCTCGGGTTGATGATAGCTAGCAGGATAAAAAGGTATAGAAAAGTTAATATTTTAAAAAAAATACCCCAGCGACGGCTGCGTTTTTGCTCTTTTAATCCTTCAGTGGCAATAGATGTGAGTACATCTTTTTCCCAGTTGTTGCCTTCGCTCATTTTGTATCCAGATGGTTGTATATGTAAGAATGGTTTATTTTGAATGAGTTTAGCAAGTCGGGCAAGTTTTTGTGCGGCAATTGTATGATTGTGAAATTGTAACTGTAACCCGGAAGGAGCAATGTGGAGTCCGGGAATGGCACCTGGGGAGATTATTTCAGGTTTTTTAGGAATTCATTTAGATGATTCAAATTGTCGATACAGCCTATTGGTTGATGTTTCATTAAACGTTCTTCTGGGTGAACGCCATAACTAACCCCCAGTCGATCCATGTTGGCATTTTTTGCCATTTCCATATCATATTCAGTGTCGCCAATCATCAGGGCGTCTTCTACATTCATTCCCAGTTGTTGAAGAATTTCTTCGAGCATTAATGGGTGCGGTTTTGAGAAGGTTTCTGAGGCACAGCGCGTGGTGTGGAATCGTGGGCCTAAACCGGTCATTTCCAGAACCTGGTCCAGTCCCTGGCGGCCTTTGCCTGTGGCCACTGCAAGCCAGTAACCTTGTTGTTCAAGTGTTTCTAGAATTGATTCAGCACCATCAAATAAAACGGATGATGTGGTATTAACTTCCATGTACTGGTAGCGATAAGCTGCCGACATTTCCTCAATCTGCTGTTTGCTGGATTGCGGGTGAAGTTGAATAAGGGCTTCTCTTAGCCCCAGGCCAATAACGTCTTTTAATTCATGACCACTGCGTGATTCTTCACCCAGTACCTGTTCTCCGGCTTTGCGCAGGCAGTCTACAATACGTGCGACGGAATCCATTATGGTGCCATCCCAGTCGAAAATTAATAATTTATAGGGGAGTAATGTGTTCATTTTAAGCTTCTGTTTATTATGATCTATAAAGACAATGACTTCAGGCTCGCGATCAGGTGTAATGATGTAATAGTTTTTCCCACTCACTTTCCAGTGGGGCGCAAATACTATAATTTTGTGAGCCCAATGAAAAGCTAAGTTTGTAAGCATGCAAATACATACGCTTGAAACCCTGTTTCCTGAGTTCCCCATTAAAGGCAGTATCACCATATTTTGCATCACCCGCTATCGGGTGGCCGCTTGCCTGGGCGTGAACCCGAATCTGGTGGGTGCGCCCGGTGTAGAGCTTAATCTCCATTAAGCTTAATTTGTCTTTATACTCCAATGGTATAAACAGGCTACGCGCATCTTTGCCCTCAGGGTTTACCTCAACAATGCGTTCACCACCACGCAGGGTGTTTTTGAGCAATGGAAGATCAATGGTTTTTTCAGCCCCCTGCCAACGGCCCTTAACAATGGCGCGATATATTTTTTCCAGACCTTTTTTTTCTTCACGGAAAAACTGATGTAACTGATTTAATGCATCACGTGATTTTGCAATTACCAGACAACCAGATGTTTCCCGGTCTAGCCGGTGAACCAGTTCTAGCATCTCATTATCAGGGCGCGCCTGGCGTAGCATTTCAATTACCCCAAATTTGAGATTACTGCCACTGTGTACTGCAATGCCTGTGGGTTTGTTTAATACCAGTAGTTGTGAATCTTCAAAAATGACTGACTGGCTGACCCTGTCAACCAGGTGCTGAGGGGCTTTGCTATCATCAATTTCCGCCATACGAACAGGGGGAATGCGTACAATATCACCCAGTTTCAGTCGATAATCAGCTTTTTTTCGGCCCTTGTTAACCCGAACCTGGCCACTGCGTAATAGTTTATATACCCGGCTTTTGGGTACGCCTTTCAGCTTACTTAACAGAAAGTTGTCGAGGCGTTGTTTTTCATTTCGAGGGCTAATTTCCAGTAACTGGACGTCGTGATGTAGTTGGTCTGTCATGACGCGTATAATAACAAAGCTTGACCCGCTTGCCACAATTTGCAAAACTGTGGCTATTCCGACAATAGTTTTTTTAGTTCTAGGGTAAAGAATCAATAACTTAGAAGGTTTATTGACTACTTCAACTAAATATTTCAGGAATATTCATCGAAAATTGATGAAATAAAAACAGAATCCAGGTTTATGCATAGTTATAAACCTACACTGGTTCGGTAGAGCCTTATTAAATCTACCACCTACTAATTTAATTATTTAATGAATTTCACTCTGATAAACAAATTGAAAGAAAAGCTGAACTGCAACCCAGATGCCCAGGTTATAACCTTGGAGCGAATGGAAGAGTGGCTCGCGGCTGTTTATATGCTTTTTTTGAGCGGTACTAATACGGCTCACAAGCGACGGCCCGCCTATGCAGCATCTGATTTGCCCCCATCAGAGTGTCAATCTAACCCAGGTTTACATTCAAATGAAACGAATTTTAATCAACGCTCTCCAGAAAGAGGAGACGCGCGTTGCGATGGTCGATGGCCAGCAACTTTACGATCTGGATATCGAAGTATCCTCACGCGAGCAAAAGAAAGCCAGCATCTACAAGGGGACTATTACCCGGGTTGAACCTAGCCTTGAAGCTGCTTTTGTAAATTATGGTGCTGATCGCCATGGTTTTCTGCCTTTCAAAGAAATTTCCCGTACTTACTTTACTGATGAAGCACGTAATGCCTCGGGTCGTCCGGATATTCGCACGGCAATTAAAGAAGGCCAGCAGGTTATTGTGCAGGTGGATAAAGAGGAGCGTGGTAATAAAGGCGCAGCCCTTACCACTTTTATCTCACTGGCCGGTCGATACCTGGTATTAATGCCAAACAACCCCCGTGCGGGTGGTGTGTCCCGTCGCATTGAAGGCGATGATCGCAAAGAAATTCGCGATGCTATGAATGGTCTGGATATCCCTAAAGGCATGGGTTTAATTGTGCGCACGGCGGGTGTGGGTCGAGCCACAGAAGAATTACAGTGGGATATGGATTATCAGGTGCAAGTCTGGAATGCAATTGAGAAGGCCGCCGCAGATCGCCCAGCACCCTTTCTGATTTATCAGGAAAGTAACGTCATAATTCGCGCTCTGCGGGATTATTTCCGTGAAGATATTGGCGAAATCTTAATCGACAGTCCGGAAGTGTATAAAACAGCAGAAGATTTTGTTAAGCAGGTTATGCCAAATAGCCAGCGTAAGCTAAAGCTTTATCAAGATGATATCCCGATGTTTAATCGTTATCAGATTGAAGGCCAGATTGAGTCTGCTTTCCAGCGTGAAGTCACATTGCCCTCAGGTGGTTCCATTGTTGTAGACCTTACCGAAGCATTAATTTCCATTGATATTAACTCCGCCCGTGCAACCAAGGGTGGTGATATAGAAGAGACCGCAACCAATACCAACCTGGAAGCCGCTGATGAAATTGCGCGCCAGTTACGTTTGCGTGATCTGGGTGGTTTAGTGGTTATCGACTTCATTGATATGATGGCGAATAAAAACCAGCGTGCGGTGGAAAACCGATTACGTGATGCCTTAAAAATGGACCGTGCCCGTGTGCAGATTGGTCGTATCTCGCGCTTTGGCTTACTGGAAATGTCGCGTCAAAGGTTGCGTCCATCACTGGGTGAGGCAACACAAAAAGTCTGCCCACAGTGTAATGGTTATGGCACGATTCGAAACATTGAATCATTGTCTTTATCGCTACTGCGAATTGCAGAAGAAGAGTCGCTTAAAGAGCATACGGGACGTGTAATAACTCAGGTGCCCGTAGAAGTTGCTACCTATATCTTTAATGAAAAACGTAAAGATTTAATTGAGATTGAAAACCGTACTGGTGTAGAAATTTCGTTTATTGCAGATAAAGCCATGCTGCTACCCCATTATGAGGTAAGTCGTTTACGGCATTCTGAAACCGCGAGTGTGGAAGGTAAAACATCCTACCAGCTGGCAAGTGAAGGTGAAAAAGCTTATGTACCGGGTCGTGATGCGGCTAAACTGATTGAAGCTGAAAAACCGGCTGTTCGTTCGATTACACCAACACAACCAGCCCCTGTTGTAGAGAAAAAAGTTGTGGAAGCGCCGAGTTTACTTGTGCGTTTTATTAAATTTTTATTTGGTGGTGAGTCTAAAGAACAGCCGAGAAGACCGAAGCAGGGAAGTCAGCAAGGTAATCGCGGCCGCGGTGATCGCAATCGCAATCGTAGTGCTCGTGGCCGTCGTGGTGAAAGTAAAGGTCGGGGTCAGAAGCAGGGTAGGCAGCAGGGTAAGCAGCAGGGTAAGCAACAGGCTAAGCAACAGGGTCGTCAGCAGAATAAACCGGCTTCTGATAAGCGTGACGTACGGGAAAGTAGAAGTCAGGAAAATAAAAATAAGCCTAAGCGCGATGATCAACAGAAGTCCGCCAGGTCAGCATCTAAAGCTGTAAGTGAGTCAATTGATCAGCCTGTCACTCAAATGGGGGCACAGCAGAAAGTCGCACAAAAAGATGAGCAGCAGGAAGCTCGCAGAGAAGGGGGGCGTCGTGGTAATCGTCGTGGTAGGGGGCGTCGTCGCGGAAGTCGAAATGATACTCGTCAGCAGGAAAGTCAACAAGAGAAACAACAGAGTTCAGCAAAGGAAGCTACAGTTGATGCTCGATCTGATAATGCACCAGTTAGCTTTAAACCGGCAGATCAGAATCTGCAGCAGAAAAAACCTGTAAATGATGAATCAATTGCTAAAGAGTCACCGCTATCTCAGGTTAAACAAGATGTTAAACCCCATGAAGCTAAATCCGCTCAACAACAAGCTAAGCCAGAAGTAGCTGCTAAACCTGTTGAGCAAAAGTCAGCAGAAGCTAAACCAGTAGAAGCCAAACCAGCAGAAACTAAACCAGCAGAAACTAAACCAGTAGAAGCTAAACCAGTAGAAGCCAAACCAGTAGAAGCTAAACCAGTAGAAGCTAAACCAGTAGAAGCCAAACCAGCAGAAACTAAACCAGATACTGCTCCTGTAAAAGCAGAGGCTAAGGCACCACAAAGTAAGCCAGCTGAAATTAAGCCAGTTCAGAAGCCGCAGTCTACACAACAAGCTGCAGCACCTAAGCCGTGGGAGTTTCAGGGATCTGGGTCTAAACCTGCAACTACAGCCAAACCTAAGGTTAAACCTCAGCAGCCAAAATCGGAACAGCCCGTTAAACCAGCAGCTTCAACTGCACCGGCGAGTAGTGGTAATGCAAAGCCTACTGAGAACAAGGAGCGCAAGCCCTGGGAGTTTTAAGTTATAAATTAATCTTTCCAGTAAGTCGGTTTAGGGGGAGTCTAAGCCGACGCCTGGAGTGATTTTTCCAGGTTAAAGACCGTGTTTTTCACGAATGTCTTTTAACAATCCCTTAGACGCATCTTCAATCAAATCCAGCACATGCTCAAAACCCTGGTCTCCACCGTAGTAGGGGTCGGGTACTTCGCCTTCTGAAAAATTTTCTGCAAACTCAAGAAACATAAAAAGATTATCCGCTCCACCACCAGCAACATATTCCAGATCTGAATGATTACTACTATCCATTGCCAGTACATAATCAAATCGATCAAAATCATGACTTTCAACTTTACGCCCGCGTAAAGAACTTAAATCTATACCCCGTTTACTGGCGGCTATCTGTGCACGGTCATCTGGTGGTGAGCCAATGTGATAGGCGTGGGTGCCAGCTGAATCGGTTTTAATCTGCTCTGTGAGCCCAGCTTCTTTAATAATATGTCGAAAATAACCTTCTGCAGTGGGGGATCGACATATGTTGCCCATGCATACGAAAAGTACGCTTATTTTTTCTTTATTTATCATATACTTACCATGTGTTTTAAGCCTAAAATTTGTGTCTAAAATCAAAAAATCAATGTTAACAAAATCAATGACTTAGTGTCGAGTTTTGGAGGGACTTTTTTAAAAAAAATCACGTCTTAATTTCAGTCCATTCAGCACCCCTGGCGTCATGATAAACAGCCGTCATTCTCGGGTCTTTGTGACCTAATAATAATTGCGTATCAATTGCCTGCTCTTTGTATAAACGCTCGGAAAGTGAGCGAATCTCGTGAAAGGTTGGCGGGCTTTTATGAAAAGTTAAGTCAGTTTTTCCTAATGCCTTTTTAAATTGCCTGGTTAATGCATCTTTGTGTAGTGGGTCACCAACTTTCTTAACTGAAATGTTTTTGCTGTGGTGCAGCATGTATTTAGATGCTACAAAGCTTTTTTTACACTTAGCAATAACTTCACCCACGCTCAAATCCAATACATCCAATCTAAGATCGAGCGGTATTTTAATGAGTGCCCCTGTCTTTTTCTGCACTATCCATAGCTGACCCTCGTGTACATGAGGATAGGGGTGTATTGGGTGCTTATCGCCCCTTAAAAACGCCTCAAATGCTGGAATCCAGTCTCTACCACGCTTAAATTGAGCCAGTGTGAGGTCTTCTCTACGTTGGCCGGTGACAATAGCCAATAACATAGAATTCTGTCCCCAGGGCATTGTGTGAGGGGAATCGGCCTTTTCTAAAATAACCTTAAAGTCATCTAATACAAGTCGTTCTCGCTGGGTTTTGACGGTAATGGTTTTTGTGGTTTCAGCGGGATTATCCGCACGAAGTGTCTCACCAGCCTGTTTTGCTTCTGTTATCAGGTCAATATAAGTGGATCTGATGACCATAGACATGCGTCTTTTGCCCTGGTCTTTGTAAATATCAATGAGTGCTTTTACATCCTTGGCTGTTAAGTCGTTTATATCAATATGGCCATGATGACAGTTTATCGACTTAAGAGAGGTTTTTTTAGTTTTGTAAGTGTTTAATTGAATTTCACCACTTTCAAGCTGTTCATCAAGTATTAGCTGATACATGGTTATCCATTCGCCTATGCTTATACTTTCTTTTTGCTCGGCAATTTTTTTAAATCTATTCTGTAGGATTTGCTGTGAGATAAGTTCATTTAAAGCGTTAGCATCCAGTATGGCCTGAGCCTTATCTGTACCCATGCCGTGATACTTTCCATTTCTCGGGTCGCGATACTGGTAATATGTTTTGCCATCCCTGGAATCCTTTTTTTTATAGAGATTTTCTGTTAAATCCTTGTTTCCACTCTTACGCGGCCTGGGTGCCATTTAATATCTCCAACGCTCTTTTTGATAGTTTGTCATTACCTGTAGGCTTTATAAGCGGAGAATATACAGCATCTTCGTCACACATCAAATACCGACCGACTTTAACGGGGGCAGGGATGATCTGTCCTGTTTTTGCGTAGCTGTGTAAAGTTGCCTTGCATGGGGGCGGGTCGAAGTTTCTCTTTGCCCATTCTTGTAGTGTTATTTTCATCGTCTACTCCCAACATGATAGCCCCAGGCAAGCCCAATTAATAAACACACTGCACCCACTATAATTAATGTTAAATTCATTCGTCTTTACCTGCGTTTAAAATGGCGTCAATAAAAGGATTAAAGCAATCATCAATATCACCTATATAGTCTCTTATCATATCCATATAAGCATCAGCACACATATTCCGCGTAGATTCCTCAGTCCTGGCTATAGCTTCTTTGTTGCCATTTAAAATACTAACAATCTCACGCTTATTAAATGATTTGCCATCTTTACAAATGGGCCATCCATCAATAGCATGATTAACATAATATTCATCGCTCATTTATCTAATGCCTCAGTTATAAAATTTGCATTAGAGTGGCCGCAGTACATACCAATCGCTTCGCCTAACTTAATAAGCGGCTCATGCTGACACCTGTCTAAATAGGGGTGTTCTACTATCATTTCTTTGGTTAGAACATTACATAGAGCCCACGCGGTTTCATAATCAAGCTCTAATACAACGGAGCCTAATTTTATATTTGAATTTGTGGATGAAATACATCCAGAAATCCTATTATTTTTGGTTGCGTTATTATTTTTAAATTCCATAATCACTTTCCGTTTATATTTTTAACTGCTTTGTAACCGCAATCAGTCTCAATTACAAAACCATGTTTAACTAAACATTTTACAGAGCGCAACTCATGACCAGAAAAACTCAAATCATTAAGCGTGTATTTTTCGATATCAGACAATACTTTTTGCTGTGCTGATGTTGGTTTTTTTGTCATGTCTTTCCGTTAAGCTTAATTAACTTTTAAATTAAAATGCAGGATTGCCGGTCGTCTCGTCGTCCTGCGTCGATCTCATTACGCCACCGGCTCAGCGTCCCATCGTTAGGCTCTCAATAGGGAAAGGGCATGTTTACGACAGTAAGTTGTCAGCTAGCCACCCAAACTTTAATTAGTGTCTTTGTCTACCCTGTCGATTGAACAGTGCACACGTTAGCCCTAAAGGCAATAACAAAGACGATTTATAGGGTCTTCATAAAGAAAGATAGTCTCGTATTATTCGAGTTTAACGAAACCTCCCTTTCTAATCTGGTACTTGCAGTATTGTTCAAGACTCGACTCTTTAATAAACACCACGTTTTCCCTTCAAGCAATCGACTTACAGATTCAGTAACCTCTCTTTTTACGTTGCATAGACCATCTTGGTTTTTGCTTTTTACTTGTTTGGCTTAATAGCTGTTCTTTCCTTGCTCTCCATTGTGCAAAATCATTTTTATTGCAACATCGGCCAACTCGCCACTTTTTTTCCTGTTTTAATCTCCCTTTAATGCCCATTGGCTTTCTTGCGTTTGTATTGTATTTAGGTTGCTGTGCATCTTGATAATAACCATACCACCAACCCCTACGGCCTTCTTCCCATTCATTTAAAATACCCTCTATTGATTTCCCTGTGTGTGCTGCATAATGTTTAGCCCTGTTAATCACCCATTGAAATTGACTATACAATTTCGCTTTTTCACGCATAGGATTTCTATTAAACTTAATTCGGTACGCTTCTGCTTTCTGGACATCATGAATATAATCGGCCTTTAAAGATTTATACCCAGTCGAGTTAGCTAGTTGTTTCCAGTTTATTCTCATATCAAATACTCTAAGTTCTGCGTCAAAAAGGTATATCATCATCAAAGCTATCACCTACCGGTGCGGGTTGTTGTGTTGGCTGGTATTGCTGGTTCGGTTGATGCTGTTGCCCACCAGGGCGACTACCCAGCATTTGCAATAATCTTTGTGGTGTAACGATCATTACCGCTTTTATCCTGCCATTTCTCCGTGCGTAGGCTTCCTTCTATATAAACTTGCTGGCCCTTTTTTAAATATTCACCGGCAATTTCACCTAAACGGTTAAAAAAAGTTACATTGTGCCATTCGGTGCGTTCCTGCTTTTCACCTGTTTTTTTATCTTTCCAGCTTTCATTCGTTGCAATACTTATCGAAGTTACTGCGCCACCTGAAGGCATGTAGCGAGTTTCAGGATCTTTTCCGCAGGTTCCCACTAAAATTACTTTATTTATGCCTCTAGCCATTATTTATTTTCCTTTGTTATTTAATTCGGATGGGCTTCGCACCCAATTGGCCACCATTTATGCTAACTATCTACAGTTTCGCTCTGCCTAACGATAGTTCCTATCCAAAAGATAAAAGCAAGCTAGTGTGACTAGCGCGGATTCTTTATTTAATAGAATTCGTTGCGCCAGTTATGTGACTAACATAGTTACTGACGACTACCAGATTTAACTTTATAAAATAAAGCTTCATACCTTTGGGGCTTCTCACGGTACTGGCATAATGAAACTTGTTCGCCTGTTGTTTCAGGCATTTAACAGGATAGTTAAACCTGCTTTTTACCCCGTTGTTCATAACCCTCTATTTGCCTTTAATGTTTAATTACTTAATTCGTATTGATGACTTGTTTCGCTCTTTATGTACACCGGGTATTTCTATACCGCTTTTCAAATCAGCCATTATTTTTGTTTTATCTGCTTTAGCCTCTACTTGTGGCAAAGTCATATATTCATCTGGTATATCTTCGACCTCATCCACAACAACCACTTCTCTACCTTTAGCTAAAGTTATCGTAAATAATGGACAAGTAATTTTTTTAATGCTCGATGCTTCCATGTTTGTTCGTAAATAATCAACAAGGTTTACTCTTTGATTATATAAACGTTTTTTTCTTACATTAAGCCGTTCAATTTCAATCTTTATCTGATCCTCAGTAGATTCAAGCGTGTTCATAACCGTTGCTAATGCTTTTGCCTTTTCCTCAAATGTTGCCTGAACTCCTTCAATGGTATCCATAACAGCAATTTCCATTTCTGGATCATCCTGCGCAAGTTTTTCAAGCTGCTTCATTTCCCCGGTCAGGTGGTGTAGTGCTGCCATGTTTTTTATCCTCTTTGGCCTGTAGGTGTTTTAGTCGAGTGTCTTTTGATCTTGTGAGCTTAAGCAAGCCATCACGGTCATTTTGACGCTGTGCTTTGCGATATGATGATTTAAAAATAAGCTCAAGTTCATTAATCGTTACAGCCGTTTCTATAATTTTTAAATGCTTATCAAACCATTCTTTGTAAATTTGTTTTGCTTTTACATCGGCTTCCATCTTGTTATCGATCTTGTTGATTTCAGCTTCAGCCATTATCTCCTGAACATAACCAACGTCATCAAATAAACCTAAGAATATATCAGCACTAAAACCAAACATTGATAAGCACTTCTTAATTGCGTCAGTCAGTGATTTTTTAGGCGCTTCTTGGTCAGTTATCCATTTATTGTTTTTAGGGGAGTAATAGACATATGGTGTGTGGCCAAAATGCTCAACTCGCGCATATTCTTTACCACGCTTTACCCACAAGCAGAGCTTTATAGTGTGCGTCTGAATATGTCCGATTATTTCGCCAGAGTCGTTATAGACTGGCGCTCCATTATCGGTTCTTTCTTCAAGTATGTCGTAGCCCCAGTCAAGACCTATCATGCCCCATTGCTCAGTAGCTAATCTAATCAGGTACGTACTGTTAACACTTGTCCCCGTGAAACCCTGGCTAAATTTTTTCGTATAAGCTGGGTCTGTCTTTGATACCTTTTCCCATAAACTTAAATTGTTCTTACTTTGTGCTTCCATTTTTCTTACTCCACACTCGGGTTTTTATCAGTTAATGTTTTTAAAATTCGATACCACAAAGGGCGTTTAATAATATGTGGCTTCATATGTCGCTTAATGGGTGGTCTATTATTCATCGCTGTTAACCGGATAATGCACCAGCAAAAAAACACCCAGGCTAAAAATAAAATTGTTTCTATCATTTCCTAATCTTCCCTATGAATAGAAAGATATGAATCTTTACAGCCGTTAAAAGCTTCTGAAAACAAACGGCCAATTTCGCAATGATTAGGATTCTTTTTACTGGCTTCTTTAACTGCGGCATACATTGCAGGGCCACACTCATCAATCATAAAAGTAACAAGATAATCCCAGGTCTCATTGCTGTTGCTTGTCATGTAGTCGATGATTTCCTGATCTTCGTCGCGTTCTGCTTCGTGCTTGGCTTCTTGCTGATAATCGTCGTGTAGGTCATAAGAAATGGCTCTGGCTGTGTTCAGGTTTTCAAATATATCTATTGGGCCTAATACGTTGCTTTGTTCCATTTCTTGCTCCGGTGTGTTGTTTGTTTTTGTCTTTAACTTGGGTATAAGTATACCTTAAAAGTATATCAAAGCAAGTAAAAGGTATAATAAAATTACTTAAAAAGTATATTTATTTTGTTTTGTTATAAAAATCAATGAGTTGTGTAGTGGTGTGTTTTTTACAGGCACAAAAAAACCCGCAAAAGCGGGTCTTATAGGAGGAGGGTAGGGTTATTTGATGTCTAGTAGCTCTGCTATTTTATCAGTTGTTAGCTTTCCACTTTCTGGCTTATCAAAGATTCTTGCTATTAACCGTATAAATTCAAGTTTTTGCTGAGTTGGTAGATCGTTAAAGCCTGGGCCTACATGTTGATCTATAAACTTCGAAGCCATTGCCTCAGCAAACTCACTAAAGGAGGTTGCAACAGCACCATGATCTGGCTTGTTAACAATGTTATATTGCGTGCCATTCTCGCCTATACTCTCGCCCTTAAGTAGCCAAGTTGGGTCTACTTCTAGAACAGTAGCTAATTTTATCATTCCATCAGGTCTAGGCATTTGTCCGCCAGTCTCATACTTTGAGATACGTACATTATTATCCCAGCCGCACAACTCTGCTAATTCAGATTGGCTTAGGTTCTTTGCTTTGCGAGCCTGCTTAAGTCTTTCACCGAAATTTTCCATAAGCATATTATGAGATAGATATGCCTTTTTGTCATATTCCGTAAAAGAAACAATTTTTGATGTTTCCACTTGTTTAATATTCCTTATAAGTATATTATACCTTTAAAGTAATTTAAAAGGTATTAAAGCATGAATCAAGCTCTCGAAGACGCAATACGTGTGGCTGATGGGGTGACTGCGCTTGCTGAACTGATAGGCGTAGAGCAGCCGCATATTTCTAAGTGGAAAAAAAACGGTGTTCCTGCCAAGTGGTGTAAAGCTATTGAGAAAGCGACCAGTAAGACTGTGACTTGCTACGACTTGCGCCCCGATATTTTCCCTGAACCCGAACAAACCGTTGTTAACAATTAGCGGATATTTTTTTAAAAATTTCAGTTTTTCGGGCTTTAGAGTTTCCATGTAAACAGATTAGTAAACAAATAGGGCTAAAACAATGCGGGATATACCCAAAAATAATATTTCAGAGATAGTTAGGTACTTCGCAATTACTGCAACATCAAGTAAACCAAAGGCTATTTCATTTCGTCAGTACGCTTATAACCTGGGTGAGTTTTACATGGAAAACGTGGGGCACCCTAAGTTTGTTTTCCACTGTGACGCAACAGACGAAGCAAAGGACTTTGCAGATAAAAAACTGCGTTATCACTTCTTTGATGCAAAGGAACTTGATTACCTGCTTATTTCTGCGGCGGTTAACGCACTGCCTGAACCATTTAAAACCGATTGCATTATTGCAATTGATAACACTCTCAAGCCACATGCTGAAGCAGGACAGGATTGTTCAGAAAGCAGTGCATTAAAACTTGCATCAAAGATTGTTAAGCACTCAAGCGATGAAGCGCAAGCTTGGTTAAAAATCGCTGAAAACGGAATAGGGGCAGAAGACAGCGACGAAGATTTACTAAATGCTGAAATCATGTTTACCAAATCCATAACCACCAGTAACGAAGGTTTAGCACTTGTACAGGCTGAGAAAAAGAAAAGAAATTTAAAAAATACTGACCTTAAAGCTGTTTAGTTTTCAGTCGTGACAGCTAAATACAAGCGAGATAAATAACCAGGGCTAAGAAAATGCATCAAAAACTAAGAGACATCATAGACCTATCTATATTGCGTGGAACGAGGGATGCGATAAGGGAGGTTTTAATATGTGATATGTGGGAGAAAGCCTGTAACGCTGAAAACAATGATGACGTACGTTTATTTGTTGACGAGGCTATGAGATTAAAAGACGAAAGGTCTGATGTGGTTCGAGAGTGGTTGGAACTTGAGAGCTTGGAAAGGGTAAAGAATTAAATGAGCTTAGACGCCACTCGCTGGGCTTGGAAGCAAAATGTAAAACCAAGTCAAAAGCTAGTTTTATTGTCTCTAGCAGATAGGGCTAATGAGGAAAATTGTTGTTTTCCGTCAGTCGCTCGCCTTGAAAATGACACTTGTTTGAATAGAAAAACAATCATGGAATCAATAAAAAAACTTGAAATTATGGGCCTCATTTCAATAGAAAAATCGACAGGAAAAGGAAATAAATATCAGTTAATTGGTGTTGAAAACAGGCACGAAATAATAAATAAACCAGTACCAAAAACAACACCAGTCCCAAAAACGGTACTGGTACCAGAAACGGGACAACAACCAGTCCCAAAAACGGGACAGGGTAGTACCAAAAACGGTACTGGTACCAGTCCCAAAAACGGGACACTAATCTACCAATCTAATCTATCAAGTAATCTACCAACTGAATCTAGGAAATATAAATCGATTGATTTGGAAAACCTTCCTGACCAAATAAATGCTGAATCAGCAAAAGGATTTATTGATCATCGAAAGTTAATAAAAAAACCACTGACGCAAAGAGCATTTGATATGGCAATGAAAGAGGCATTGAAAGCTGGCGAAGTTGGATTAACTGCAAATGAAATTATTGATAGAACGGTTATGAAGGGTTGGCGAGGAATTGATTTAAGTTATTTCAAAAATGATCAGCGTCACTCGAAACCACAACAAAAACAAAAAGAGCTTGCATCATGAGTCTACAACACGAAAAAGCCGTAATAGGCGCATTACTAAAAAATTCATCAGCTATCGATGAAATCGATTTAACACCTGTCGATTTTGAGCATGAGTCATATCGCCTTGTGTATCAAACAATCATTGATTTGATTGCAGGAAACCAGATAGCCGATGTGCTAACCGTTGCCAGCAGGCTAGACAAAACCAACCCAGGCGAAACATGGTTGCACTTTGTAGGCACAGCAGCAAAGGACTGTGTAACTGCGGCAAATATCGCAGGGCACGCAAAGCTAGTCAAGACTGACAGCACGAACAGACAAGCAAAGGGTATTTGTGCGGAATTACTAAACGAAATCGATACAGCGCAAGACAGCGCGTTAAGTGTTGATGATGCTGTCAGAAAACTAATGGAGCTATCAGTAACACGGCAAAATCATGAATGCTCAATTTCCCAGGCGCTTAGAAAATCATTAGAAATGATCGAAGAAGCAGAAGAAAACGAGGGAACCGTGGGAATCCCAACGGGCATTAAAAAGCTTGATGAGGTTCTAGGCGGTTTTCATGATTCTGATCTGTATGTTATAGCGGCCAGACCTGCAATGGGAAAAACAGCGTTTTTGTTAAATCTTGCAAACAGTCACAACGAACAAATAGGAATCATTAGCGCAGAACAACCCGCCGAACAATTAGGTATTCGATTAATCGCCATTAACGGAAAAGTAAACGCTCAAAAAATGCGTACAGGAAATATGGACGATTACGAATATACAAAATTATCAAGTTCAGTTTCACGACTGCATACAAATAACAATATTTGGATAAACGACAAATCAGGGATAGGAATTCTTGAATTAATCAGACAAGCGCGAAAATGGAAACATCAACATAACATTAAAGCGTTATACGTCGATTACATACAGCGTGTTAAGTGGACAGATCAAAGAATTGCAAAGTGGGAGCAAGTCGGGAATGTTGTAGGGGCTCTCAAGGAGCTTGCAAGGGACTTAGATATACCGGTTATAGCTCTAGCCCAGGTCAATCGAGAAGTTGAAAAGAGAAACGATAAACGTCCGTGTATGGGAGATATTGCTAACTCATCAGAAATTGAAAAAGAAGCTGATGTAATTATGACGTTATACCGCGATGAGGTTTACAACGAACAATCAGAACATCAGGGGACGATGGAAGTTAGCGTATGTAAAAACCGTCACGGCCCAACTGGATATATACGCACTGTATGGATTGAGCAATATATGCGTGTAGAAAATTACGCGCCAGATATGAGGGAAAGTTAATGGTAGCCAGTCTTGAAATTATGCTGGAAGTTTTTGAATCAGAGAAGCCAGTTTATAAAATCAAGCATTCGATTGTTAGAAAAAAAGATGTATACGAAATAGTGAGACCTAATGGGTCAATAGTGAATGAGGCAAAGCACAGTGAAAGAAACTTCGCTGAAAGACATTTAAGCACATTAATAGCATTTGGATATTGTACAGGTGAAGTCAATGGATAATTTAAATTTAGTAAATCAGGCGCTACAGCCTAAAACATATTACAGGCCTTGTGATGTTGCGGAAGTAGCAGAGATACCCATAAGCGAAGCAAGGAGACAGTTAAGACGGTTGTTAATGGGTGACTGTGTTGAGTGCATCAAGCAGGGTACAAACAAGGTTTATTTAACTAAGCAAATGAGTTTGATTTAACTATGTTGATAACTAACGAAGCACAAAGAAGCGCTTTTATAGCAAAGGCTAACAAAGTTGATTTGTCTAAAAAATCTTGGTTGTTTGAAGCAAAGCCTTTCGAGCCTAAACGTTCAGATTCGCAAAACAGGCTATTAAATCTCTGGTACACGGAAATAGGAAAACAATCAGGAAATGGGTTTAGCTATGAGAGAAACTTTTACAAGTTCACATATGGTGCACCAATTTTAGTTAGAGATAACCAAGAATTTGCAGAGTTCTACGGTGAATTAGTTGCAAACCTTGAGCATGAGATGTGCATTCAAGCTATTCAGTTTATCCAGGTATCTAGCATTATGAAGGTTAAACAGTTTACAGAGTATCTAAACAATATTGATCAAAATTCAATTGAAAGAGGTTTCCACCTATCAAAACCTGATGACATTTATTTTCAGGCTATGGGGATTAAATAATGACAAGTAAATATACTAAATCAGCAAAAGGCCAAGAGTGTCAGGTAAGAATACCAGGTATTTGTAATTTTAACCCAGAAACAACCGTACTAGCACATTTGAACGGTGCAGGCATGGGAAGAAAGCACGATGATAGACACGGGGCTTTTTGTTGTAGTGCTTGCCATGACGAAATAGACAGGAGAACAAGGTTTATAGATGTTGAGTTTGCAAAACAATGTCATTTAGAAGGCGTTATCCGTACACAGCAAATCTGGATTGATGACGGATTATTATGAGTGATTTAGAAAAACAAATAGCCTTTCAAATCAAAGCCGCAAAACTACCAAAACCGGAAGAGGAATTTAAATTCCATCCAGAAAGAAAGTGGCGGTTTGATTTTGCTTATCCTGATAAAAAAATAGCCATTGAATGCGAGGGTGGCACCTGGGCAAAGAAAGCAGGGCGACATAACAGGGGTGTAGGCTTTAGAAACGACTGTGTTAAATATAATCACGCTTCAATGCTTGGGTGGATAGTTTTAAGGTTTACAAGCGACATGATAGCTAACGGCACAGCTTTAGAAATGATTGAAAAATGTTTAATAGCAACAGCTTACATAGAAGGTGAGGCATGACAGAAACATCAATAGCGTACTACTCAAACCCTGAGAGAATAGCAGAGCTTGAGGAGTGTAAAACACTTAAGCACGAGCAGGGCTGTAGAGTGTGTGCCCATAGGGATATGCAAATAATCTGCTTTGAAGAACGGGTATGTAGTGAAGGGCATTCTCCGTTGAAGGGTAAGAAATATTGTTTTAACTTTGAACTTGAGGGCTAAGAATGAATCCAGCAAAAGCAATGTGTGTATTAAATGCCGGTACTTGTGACCCCGGGAGAGTGACAGGAACAGGAAAACCAGAAATAGACAGTGCTATGATAAATCTTGCTTGTGGTGGATTAAAGAAAAAATATATGACAGCTATGACTATCAAATGGGGTGGAACAATGAACCAGGCAGACATAGACTCTCTGAGTGAGTTTTTATTAGGTGATGTTAGCAAGATAGCAGTATCAGAAAATTGGAAGTACAAAAAAGGTACGCTTTTGAAAATGTGTATTCTTGCTGTAAAAGAACTGCATAGTAATAAAATATTTAACACGGATGTTAAAAAAGCAAATGAAATAGGCGTATGCAGACAGTCATACTCTAAAAAATATAGTAAATATTACAGTGAAATATTTCTATGCTTGGATGAATATACCAATATTGCATACAGTCATATTTTTAGAAGATTAAATTTTTAAAAAAGTGCTTGCAAAAATTAACATTTTTAGGCATGATATTTCTAGTGTCAAATAAAGCCCTCTACGAAAGTACGGGGCTTTTTTTGTGTCTTATATAAATCTAAGTAAAACTCAAGACTCAACAGCATGGGCTGGTCGGGGTGGTTCCTGATTCTGGTTCGAGACCAGTGAAAATTCAATAACCCGTTATCCTTGGATGCGGGTTTTTTATTGCCCAGAGGAAATATGAAAGTATCAGAACACTTTGATTTAAGGGAGCTGGTACACCCGGATATATTTAACAAGATCGGAGCCAGGGCGTTAGATTTTCTTAATTGTAATGCAATTCTAACCCTAGAGGACTTAAGGGATAACTTCGGGCCGATAACAGTAAATAACGATCACTTAGGCGGGAGTTACAAAGACTCTGGACTAAGAATGCCTAAAGGTACAGTAGGCGCTGAACTGTCGTCTCATCGGTTTGGAACGGGCTTTGATTTAAAGTTTAAAGACCATAAGCCTGAAGAAGTTTATTTTCATATTTTAAATAATCAGGGTATTTATCCGTATATTTCCAGAATGGAGAATGCAGAAAGGACTGTTACCTGGTTGCATGTTGAATTTTGTACCAATAAGCACGAAGGCGAAATTATTATTTTTAATCCATAGGTGAAATTATGATTTTAAAATACATAAACAACATTAAAACCGCATTTATCGGCCTGGTCATGGCTTTGATTAGTTTTAAACCTATGCCCATTTTGGTCAACCTTGATTTTTTAGCCAATGCTATCTGGGGAGGTGATCCCCAAGAATCCATATCAAGCCGTGCGGGTAAGTTAGTCAGGGCAGGTGATAGGAAATTTGCTTACTACCTTTGTCGAGCCCTGAATTTTATAAGCAAAGGCCACTGTGAAAAGCACATACAAGAAAACGAAGGCAGCGACGAATTAATTGTATTAGACCGGGGCGCAGTCATCGGAACGATTCTATTTTTAACATGGCCATACTATTCTGATTTTGTTATGCCGTTTATTAGGGTTGTGTTGTGAGATTATCTGACTCAAGAGGCAAAGAAAGCACTACATTGTTTTTTGTAGCTGTCTCGTGGGCTGTTGTTGTATTTAAGTTTGCCATTGCAGGGCTTGAGTATAACGGTGTATCAGCGCCTTCTATGGACGTTCAAGACTTCGGTATAGCTGTAGCTGCAATACTAGCAATATGGCTAGGTAGAGAGTGGACGGAAAAGAAAAATGGACAAGATTAAATCTATTTTAACTGTTATAGCAAGTTTAGGGGCTGCGATATTCGCGGCCCTTTTTTATCGCCAGAAAGCAAAAACAGAACAGGTTAAGCGTGAAGCATCAGAAACCGCAAGGAAAATAGAACAGAAGGCAGATAAGGCTTTAGTAATGGGTATGGTTGACGAACAAAAGATAAGGAAAGAAATTGAAAACAATCCTGTTGACGACATCGATCTTACTTAGTGGCTGTTGCTCAGTTCCTGGCAACCCTGTTTTAAATCTGCCACCACCTTTAGTTGTTCCTGTCGTTAAGGCAGAAGAAATAAAAAATTTACCAAATGACGTAAAAAAGCGTCTACAGATTCAGAATAAATTAAGAAAACAGCGAATAGTTACATTGCAAAATATTATTAAATCAACCCAGCCTAGAGAATAAATATGCCAGATAAAGCAGCTCAAGCAGCGACAATCGCGCAAAATGTAACATATAGTGCAAGTGGTGTGGCAATGGCATCAAGTGTTTTTACTTTTGAGCACTGGATAGGGATCGGTAGTTTAAGTATTGGCGCAATAAGTCTAATTTTGACAATTTTTTTTAACCTACGCCGTGAAAAAATTATGAAAGGTGAAAAGTAATGGCTGCTAATCCTCAGTACTCAAATCAAGACGGCAAAGATAATGATGGCTACGAGATTGTCCATGTAATAAAAAATGATGAGATTCCACCACATAGGGACGTATTTTTAGATTTTTTTCACGGTCATGACGCGGGTTACTCAGCTCTAACAGTTAACGTATTTAATCCCGGGGTATGGCTTGAAATGCGGGAAATGAACCCGCATACGCGTTCAATTGTTATCAAAAACGGTGATGCTGCCTCAAGAGATTACGCATACACAATTTATTTTTCGCGTAACAAGGATGACGCGGATAGATATGCTGTAAAAACAGTTTTGGCCGGAGCTAAGCCAGATCAGGTAATCAGAGAGGTTTTAGATGCAGCTAACTATGGCTATGATCAGTATGTAAAAGTTGAAATAAAACCCACTACAGGGCAAGCCGTTGATCAGTTGAATTTTCAGGTGTATCTGACTGGCAGAGGCGGCTAAAATGCTCGCGTTAATTGTAGTAAAAACGGGCAGTGAAGAGGGTGGGAATTCCGGTTATGATATGCGTACCGTGATTACTTCGCTGCAGGCTCTTGGTATACGTCATCACATGGTAGTAGTTGAGAATCTGCCATCTCTTAGTTATATAAACACTCATGATTTTATAGTTATTCCTCAGTTTACAAATGGATTTGAAACGATGATCGATAATGCGGGGATAACTCGACCCATTATCGGGCTTAGTGCAAGTGCAGGTGTCGCGGGTTTTGGTGCAACTCCTGGTATAAGTGGAACTCGATCACCTATTATTGATGGGTTTTTTAATTTCCCTTGGAGTGATGAGGAGTATTTTGCTGCTTTTTCTGGCACATACACATTAACTACGGGTAAATCATTAATGACATGTGCAGCAAATCAGCCAATAAATTTAGGTGGTGCTGCACAAACAAATGCCGGAAGATCGGCTATGTTATCAACTCAATCAGCGGGTGGTGGTAATTTATATATATCAGCAGCCAAGCCCAATAATCACGCAATGCTACCGTTTTTAATACAAGAGGCTGTTAATGATGGAAAAATGTCTGCACCACCAAGAAAGGCTCCAATAGTTGTTGGCCTTGATCATATAAACGGGCAATACGCACATCAAGACCCTGCTTTATTAGATAAAATCGCGTCCTATGTTCCACCTGGTGGTGTTATATGGTGCGGTATCTTTAATGCTAATGCATCATACTTTGAAAACATGAGTCAAGAAGTCAAAACAAGGCTTAAAAAATACCAAGACAGTAATATATTTAAATACTGTTGGCATGATCACGTATCCCCAGTTATTGGCTCAAGCTTAGACGCGAATGGTTACGACACAGTAAAAACAAAATCAGTCATAAGTGCGGCATATATCGCAGACAAGGCGATATGGGAAAGTCACGGTTTAAAGTTTGACGAAGAGAATGGATATTATAACAACGGCTCGACCTCTTATGATGAAGGGCTTTTAGAGTTGTTTAGCTCTGATGTATCTAAAATGCAAAGCCCACTCAATGACACTGTTCAGCCAGGGTTCGGTTTTACGTCAGTTAGACAGATAGCAGGCTCTAACGTATCAAGACCAATGGAGACACGAAAACAGGTCTTTACTAACTACATACACACAAAGCGCAAAGTAGGCGGAATACAAATATTCCCTGTCTACGATATGGCGAATGGAAGTGATTCAGGTGCGTTAGATATGCCCTATGACGTCATAGCAAGATGGCGAGATAATTTTAATTGGATAACCCTCGCAATTAATACAGGCTTTCAGTTGTACATGCACGATGAGGATTTTGTTAGCTCACGGCAAAGCCCTGGTATTGATCAACATGGAGAGGTACAAATGCAAATGATAGTTGATACCTGTAACTATCTAAAAGATATTGTTGTTCCCTTTGCTGACCCTGGCAACTATGTAAACAAAGTTAATTTTGTGTAATGCAAATATCAATACAATCAAACATTGATGATGTAATTAAGTCGATGAATGATGTTGCTAAAAGACAGCTTCCTGCGGCTGCTCAGTGGGGATTAAACGGAACAGCTAAAAAAGTAAAAGCAGCAGAGCAGAGAGAGATTAGGAAGGTATTCGACAAACCAACAAGATACACGCAAAACTCACTATGGATAAAGTGGGCAAAGAAAACAAAACTAGAAGCGATAGTAAAGCTTAAAGATGAGGCATTCAAAGGAACACCAGCTACTAAGTATTTATCGGCACAGTTAACAGGTGGGCGTAGAAAACACAAAGGCTTTGAAAATCTTCTAATAAGTAGGGGACAGATGCCTAGCAACATGTACGCTGTGCCATCAAGAACAATGAGGTTAAATCAGTATGGCAATGTGTCAAATGGAGTTATACAAAAGATATTGTCAGGATTAGGGGCACAAAGAGATAAATATCAACGCGCTTCTAAGGGCTCAAGAACAAGTGGCAAATACTTTTCAGGAATTATAGGGAATGTACATGGGATATGGGATATAACAAAGCTACAAAGAGGACAGTTAGCTCTTATGTTTTTGTTTGTTAAGTCGCCATCTTATAAAAAACGTTACGACTTTGAAGCCGTCGCGAATAAAACAATAAAAACGGTATTTAGACGTGAATTCGATAAAGCATTGAAAAAAGCCTTAGAAACAGCGAGATAATTATTATATTAAATCGTTAAGGTACTTTCAGAGCGGACAGCCCCAAGGGTAATTCGAACCCCGAAGTTTCACTAATTATGAGCCATTTATAAGAATTCCTTTCTATGATCACAGAATTTACAGTTAACAAACAGCAAGCCACATACATGCTAGATGTGACAGAAAGGAGCATGACAAATTGGCAGAACCGAAAAGAAGACCCGCTACCGATTAAAGATAAAGGAAAACGCGGCCAGTCAAATTCATACGATCCCCAGGAGCTGGTTAGGTGGAAAGTTCGCCAAGCAGTAGGAAAGCTCACAGTTAATGAAAACGGCGATTTAGTCGATTACGAAGCAGAACGCGCAAGGCTCACAAAAGAACAAGCAGACGGACAGTCATTAAAAAATGCGGTAACCCGTCGAGAGCTAGCACCGGTTGATATGCTCGAATATGCATTATCAAATATTTCAGAGCAAGTGAATTCAATCCTTGAATCAATACCATTAAAAGTAAAAAACAGATTACCCACCTTGACAGCCGCAGAGGTTGAAATAATTGGACGGGAAATAATTAAGGCACAGAATGCAGCTAGCAAAGTACAGCTTGACTTCGATAGACTTGAGGACTTCGATTGAGTCAGCGATACAAAAAGGCATATCAGGGCTACATAAACCTGAGCCGCTAAAGCTATCAGAATGGGCTGACGAAAACTTTTATTTATCTGCTGAGTCAAGTTCCGTGCAGGGAGCCTGGGAAACACTTCCATATCAAAAAGCAATTATGAATTGCATTAGCAATGATGATATTGGGATAGTCACATGGATGAAGTCAGCGCGAGTAGGCTACACAAAAATAATCTGTTCGGCTATTGGATATTTTGCAGAGCATAAAAAACGTAATCAGGTTATCTGGCAACCAACAGACTCAGACGCTGAGGAATTTGTAAAGGATGAGATTGACCCGTTAATTAGAGATGTACCCGTCGTTAAGGGTGCATTGAAGTGTGACCCAGAAAAAAAGAGCAAAGATAATACATTATCTAAGAAAGTATTTAAGGGCTCAACACTGGATATAAAAGGCGGTAAGGCGGCTAGAAATTACAGAAGAATGACAAAGGACGTTGCTTATTATGACGAGTTAGACGGCTTTGATCCTGATGTTGAAAAAGAAGGCGCACCGCCAGTATTGGGTGACAAACGACTTGAAACGTCAAGTTTCCCTAAGTCCATACGAGGCAGCACACCAAAGACCAAAGGCGAATCATTAACAGAACAAAGTCTTTCTGAATCAGATTTGGTCTTTGAACGCTATTTACCTTGTCCACATTGCAATGAGCTTTCACCTCTGCGGTGGGAGCATATGAAGTTTGTAGATAAAGACCCGAATCAAGCAGGCCATGCCTGTATTCATTGTGGTGGACTCGCTGAGTATTCTGATTATGCAGAAATGGACGCAAAGGGACAATGGCAAACTGAGTGTGGAAAATGGATTGATGATGATGACATGCTAAGGAATGAAAACAATTTAGTGATAGAGTTTCCATTTCATGTTGGGTTTAAAATCTGGTCAGCTTATAGCTACTTTAAAAGCTGGGCCAAAATAGGTCGAGACTTCTTTGATGCAAACGCCGCCAAAAAAATAGGCAACTTAACTAAGTTAAAAACCTTCATCAATACAACATTAGGCGAAACCTGGGAAGAAGAAGGCGAGAAAGCAGATGATAATCTGCTATTTAAACGTCGTGAGCATTATGAAGGCGAAGTACCAAACGAAGTAAAAGTATTAACCGCATTTATAGACGTTCAGGATGACCGTGTTGAGTGCGAGGTAGAGGGCTGGGCCGCTGGAGAGGAAAACTGGGCCATAGATTATTACCGGTTATATGGAAATCTATCACAAAAAACAATCTGGAATAATTTAGAAAAGCGATTAAGAAAGCAATACCGCTATGCAGATGGCCGATTGATAGATATTAAGCTTGTAGGAATTGATTCAGGTGGTCACTACACAGATGAAGCATACGAGTTTAGCAAATCAGCCGGTATTACCTGGGTGATACCAACAAAGGGAGCATCTATTGCTGGTAAACCTATTGCAGTATTCCCAAAAACAAAAAATAAAAAAGGTATCTATCTCACAATGCTGGGAACGGATACCGCGAAAGAATTAATTTATAACCGATATTTAGTTGATGACCCAGGGCCTGGGTATATTCATCATCCAGTAGCTGAATGGTGTGATGAAGATTACTTCAAACAAGCCACAGCAGAAGAGAAGATTAAAAAATATAAACTTGGAAAACCCTACTATGAGTGGGACGCAAAAAAACGAAGAAACGAAGTATTAGATTGTAAGGTTGGTAACTTGGCAATGATCAGATTATTACAAGAACACTTCGGACAAACATTATTAAATAAAGATTCAACGCCAGCACCTAAAAAGCGTCGAGTCATAAGCAAAGGGGTTAAGCTGTAATGGCCGGTATTACATTAACGCAAGCAGAACAAAAGCTACAACTGTGGTTAGATGCGGAAGATGCTGTCGCAAGTGGTCAATCTTACTCGATTAATGGGCGTTCATTATCTAGAGCAAATTTAAAAGAGATTGAGGAAACGATTGACCGTTGGGATAAACGCGTTAAACGTCTGGCGCGTGGTGGTATCAGTGTTGTTAATGCGGTGCCTAACTAATGCAAACAACTGTAAAAATCGGTAACGATCAAATCACGGTTAAAGAAAACCTGTTAGATAAAATTATATCTACTTTTGACCCAGTACGCGCACAAAACAGATTTAGGGCGCGTGTATCCATGGCGTTAGCAGGTGGGTACAATGGTGCATCTAAAAGTAATCGCGCATTTAAAAGCTGGAAAGTATCAGGGGGTGACGCTGATTCTGATTTATTACCTGATCTCCCAACACTACGTGAACGCTCACGAGACCTAGTAAGAAACAACCCATTAGCTACAGGTGCGATTAATACAGCGGTAACTAATGTTGTCGGCACAGGGTTAGTGTTACATTCACGAATTGACCGAGAATATTTAAATTTGTCCGATGAAGATGCAGACGCATGGGAGCGAAACGCAGAGCGTGAATTTAAACTGTGGGCTGAAAGTGTTGAATGTGATGCCGCAAGAACGTTAAATTTTTATAGTCATCAAGATTTATGTTTTCGATCTGCTTTAGAAAATGGCGATATTTTTTATTTACTTCCATTTATAAAGCGTAAAGGCTCAAGCTATGGATTAAAGCTAAAAGCAATCGAAGCGGATAGGGTTACTAATAAAGACTGTGCGCGTGACAGTGCAACACTTGCCGGAGGAATTGAAACAGATTCTAATGGTGCCCCTGTAAAGGTTCACATTTTAGAAAATCACCCAGGCGAAAAAGGCAAGACTACGACCAGTTGGAATGTCGTCCCGATGTTTGGAAGAAAAAGCGGACGCAGAAATATACTGCATCTATTTGAACAGCGTCGAGTCGGTCAACGTCGAGGTGCGCCGTATTTATCACCAGTCATCGAATCACTAAAACAGTTGGGCCGTTTTACAGATGCGGAATTAATGGCGGCGGTGGTATCTGGTATGTTCACGGTGTTTGTAAAGTCCGAAACAGGTAGTGGGTTAGGGAATGCAGACGAAGCACAAACAACGAATGATACTGATTATGAATTAGGTAACGGGGCCATTGTTGGTTTAGGGAATAACGAGAGCATAGAAACCGCTAACCCTGGACGACCTAACGCCGCATTCGACCCCTTTGTTATGGCGATACTGAGACAAATCGGTTCAGCTTTGGAAATTCCATTTGAATTATTAGTTAAACATTTTACCGCGTCATACAGTGCGAGTCGTGCCGCATTCGTTGAGGCGTGGAAGTTTTTCAAAAAGCGCCGCAAATGGTTAGCTGATTATTTTTGTCAGCCAGTTTACGAATCCTTTTTATATGAAGCGGTTGCAAGTGGACGAATAGTCGCCCCTGGATTTATGGAAGATGAGCGCGTAAGAAAAGCGTATTTAGGTTCAATGTGGATTGGCCCAGGTAAAGGACAAATACAAGAGCTTCAGGAAGTTAAAGCGGCAAGGGAAAGAATAGATTCTGGTTTATCTACGCTCGCTCAAGAAACCGCAGAAATAAACGGCGGTGACTGGGATCAGAATCACCGGCAATCAGTAAAAGAACACAAAGCAAGACAAGATGACGGATTAATCGAACAGGATAGCCCGCCACCCATTGAACAGAGCAACGATGAAGAAGCCGCTTAAACGCGGCTTTTTTTATGAGGAAAATAAATGAATTGGCTAACAGTAAAAAATATTCATGAAGATGGTAAGCAAAGAAAAGCTGAATTATGGGTTGATGGTGTCGTCGGTTTTAAAGACTGGTTAGATGACTCTGGCGTGACCGCTACAGAGTTTATAAAAACAACCAATGCATTAGGGGACTTAACGGATATTGATTTGTTTATTAACTCCCCTGGTGGTGTGGTTTCTGACGGTGTGTCAATCACGAATTATTTAATCAATCACAGTGCAAGCGTGAGTGTAACCGTCATGGGGCAGGCTGCCTCTATTGCTTCAGTCATCGCTCAAGCTGCCGACCCTGGGAAATTACACATGGCGCTAGGCTCGACCATGTTTGTACATGACCCCTTAACCGTTATCGGTGGGGATGCGGATGATCTGCGGGAAGCTGCCAACACATTAGATAAAATTCGAGATTCAATTATTCCAATTTATCAACGACGTTCAATTTTATCAACAGATGAAATCGTACAGCTACTAAAAAACGATACAACCATGACCGCAGAAGATGCCGTAAAAAATGGTTTTGCTGACTCAATGGATGAAACACTAGAAGCTGTTGCAATACAAGACCTAGAGCCCGTGTTCGAGGCTGCAAAACAAGCATATAAAAACAATCAGAGCACAGAAAACAGGCTGAACTTAGCCGAAGAAATTAAAAAAATACTTAATCAATCAGATAAAAACGATTTACAAAACCCGCACGGTGCAGCCGCGCATAACAAAGGAGGGCTTAACATGCCTGAAGAAAAAACACCGGCTGCAAGTATGCCGGATATTACCGTTGAGTATTTGAATACAAATCATACTCAGATTACTAACACGCTAAAAGCAGAGGGCGTAGTTCAAGAGCGTGAACGCATACAAGCGGTCTTAGCTCAAACCTTACCAGGACACGAAGAGCTAATTAACAATTTAGCCTTTGACGGTAAAACAACGGGCGAGCAAGCCGCTGTTGCTGTTCTGCAAGCTGAAAAAACAAACCGCTCAAATTACATGCAAAACATTAAAGACGATGCGACAGATTTAGACGATGTGTCCTCATCAATTGATGATTTTGATGTAATTGACAGCAATCTACCCATTGAAACACGTTGTGAAAATGCCTGGAACAAATCAGCTACATTGCGCGAAGAGTTTACAAGTTTTGAATCATATCTGGCTTACGAAAAGAATTTTGAAGCCGGTAATGCACGTATTTTAGGAGGTAAAAAATAATGGCTACTTTAGTTATTGATAAAGCACGTTCGTTTGAGTTAGGTGATATTGGTGCGGTTCCAGTTATTTCTGGTGATGTTATTTATGAAGGCGCTGCGGTTGGGCATGCAGCAGGTTTTGCGCGTCCTTTGGTCGCAGCCGACTCCTTCTTAGGCTTTGCTGAAACTCAAGCAGACAACACAGACGGTGCCGCTGGTGCAGTTAATGTAAGAGTGCGTGAAGTAGGCAAAGTTCAAATGCCAGTAGTGGGCGTTACCGGTGTTGCTAATGTTGGGGCCTCTGTGTATGCATCAGATGATGACACTTTCACGCTTACCGCAACCGGTAATTCCTTAATTGGAAAAATTACACAATATGTCAGTGGCACGACTGTCATTGTTTCTTACAAATCAAGCTCATTAAGCTAAAGGGGTAATATCATGGGTGCAAAAAGTTTAGGCAGTCGCGCAATTATTGGCGAATTCTACGCCGCATTAGAACAAAACATCGGTTCGAGTTGGATACCAGGCATTTCAAATTATTTTGATAGTGACCAGGAATCCGAAACCTACAAATGGTTAGGTCAAGCACCACAAATGCAAGAATGGATAGGTGGTCGTAAGGCAAAAGGATTTACTGATAATGGCTTAACAATCGTCAATAAAACATTCGAGGCAACACTTGAGGTATTAATGGACGAAATACGACGAGATAAAACAGGCCAGGTAATGGCGCGTGTTCGTGAGCTTGCACAACGTACAAACTCACACTGGGCTAAGTTGCTATCTACGTTAATAATTAATGGTGCATCTTCTGTTTGTTATGACGGTCAATTTTTCTTTGATACTGATCACCAGGAAGGCGATAGCGGCGTACAGTCGAACATGGTTAATGCGAGTGCAGGCGCACCAACGAAACCAACCGCTGGACAAATGGAAGACGCAATACTTTCAACTATCGAGCAAATCTTAAGCCTTAAGGATGACCAGGGTGAACCCATTAACGAAGACGCTAAAAACTTCCTCGTTATGGTGCCGGTTTCATTCATGAAGTCGGCAGCAGGCGCAATTGGTAGTGAAATCATTATTGATTCATCTACAAGCCGATCAAACAACATTAAAACACTCGGCTCTATGGGTGGTTTTAATATTGAGCTTGCAGTGAATGCACGTCTGAATAGTTTTACAGATAAGTTTGCAACCTTCCGCACAGATGCCGATACACACGCTCTAATTCGTCAGGAAGAAGAGGGGGTAATGGTTGATGCAATTGCAGAAGGTTCAGAGCTTGAGTTCAACGAACGAAAACATCATTACGGCGTAAGTGCGATTCGTAATGTCGGTTATGGATACTGGCAGCGTGCAGCATTAACAACCTTTGCTTAATCAATAAGGCCGGATTATTCCGGCCTTTCTATTGGGGTAACTTATGAAATTATATAAAGCTACAAAAGTAGTCAAATTGATCAGTGGAAAAGTAAAACTAAGCAAAGACCAAATTGCTAGACGTTCACATCTTATTGAAGACTTAAATAATGGTGATTACAAAATCATCGAACCCATTTATTTTAAATACGGTGAAGAGTTTAGATATGACGGTGATATACCTAAATCGATGGCCTCTAGTGTAGAGAAAAAAGAGAAGGCCAATAAATAGTGGTTGAATCTCTTGAGGATTTACAAACTTACTTTACTGACTTTGGAGTGGCCGCTGATTTTGGCGGTTTTTCTGTTACTGGGATTTATGAACATGGTTATATAGAAGTTTTAGGCGTAGCCAGTTTTTCTCCAACATTTACAGCACCTTCACAAAGCCTATCCACAGTTACAGTTAATCAAACAGTAACTATAGAAGCACAACTTCACACGGTTGTAGACATTCAACCTGACGGTACAGGCGTAACCCTTTTAATTTTGAGTACAAACTAATGGCACATGTAAGACAACAAATAAGAGAGGCTATAGCAAACGCTATAACTGGCCTTTTAACAACAGGCGATAATGTTTATCAGTCTCGTGTTTATCCTCACACATCATTACCTTGCCTTTCCGTTTATACGAAAGAAGAAGAGGCAGAAATTGACAGCATTAATAGTCCGAGAAGTTCAAGGCGGGAACTATCTATTGCAATTGAAATAAGAGCACAGCAAACGAGTGATGTTGACGACAAAATTGATGATATTAGCGCAGAAGTAGAGGAAGTGTTAGGCGCTGATTCTACAGTAAGCGGACTAGCGAAAGACATCAGATATGACGGGGTAATTATTGAGTTTGAAGACGGAGGCCAACAACCAACAGCACTCGCAACAATGAATTATACCGTGATTTATCGCGTACTTGAAAATAACGCACAACAACCAGAATGAGGAGCTAAAAAATGGCTAGTATAGAAACACAAGGCACAATTATTTCGCGTGGCGATGGTGGAGGCCCTGAAGTATTTAATTCGATAGGTGAAATCATTAGCTTTCAAGGCCCAGGTGGTAGCGCGTCTGTGATAGATACTACGCACTTACTATCAGCAGCAAAAGAAAAACGCATGGGTTTAATGGATGAAGGACAGTTTACTTTTGAGGCTAATTTGGACACAGCTGATACAGAACAAACAGGTTTACGTGCTGACCGTGCTGCTCGTACGTTAAGAAACTTTCAAATTGCATTAAATGATGTTGCAAATACAGTTATTTCGTTTTCTGCATACGTATTGAGTTTTTCAGTCCAGGGCGGTGTAGATGACAAAGTAGGTGCAAGTGTAACGCTTGAAATATCTGGCCCAGTAACAGGATGGTAATTATGTTAAGTAAAGATCAAATCTTAGAATCAGAAGACCTTGAAACAAAAGTTGTAAAAGTTCCAGAGTGGGGCGGTGATGTAAAAATTGCCTCAATGAATGGAGTTATTCGCGAGCAGTTTGAAGCTGTACTTACAAATAAGTCAAGTTCAAACATACGAGCAACTGCAGCAGCTTTATCAATAGTCGATGACAAAGGCTCTCTTATGTTCAGTAAGGGCGAAATAGAGGTTTTAGGAAAGAAAAGTTGCAAGCCGCTAAATCGTATTTACACAGCAGTTATGAAGTTGAACAGTCTTGAGAGTATCGAGAAAGAAGTAAAAAACTAAAAGCCCGACCTGAACGTCTGTTTCTTTTTAAATTGGCGCTTAGGTTGGGTTGCACAGTTAAACACCTACAAAAATCAATTTCAAGCAAAGAACTAACAGAATGGATGGCTTTTGATCGTATCTCCCCCATCGGTGATGAGCGACAAGACCAACTAATCGCAATGTTAACAACACTTCTTTACAACATTAATCGCGGTAAATCCCCAGCAAAACAAATAATTGACTTCATGCCTTACGCAGATAAAAAACAAAAGGCTGATGATTTAAGCAATCGTCTATTAAACGCATTTAAGAGTAAATATGATGGCCAATCCTAATTACAAAGTAAAAATATCAGCAAACCCCGCTGAATTTGTAAGGGGAATGAAGACGGCCAGGTCTTCACTTAAAGGGTTTGGCTCGTCTGTTGTTTCTGTTCGTAATGCGGTTATTGGGCTTGCTGGTGCCGGCGGTTTTGGGTTGCTTGTTAAGTCATCTTTAGATTCGGTTGATGCACTTGCAAAAACGTCTGACAAGTTAGGTATAGCCACAGAAAAGCTTGCCGGTTTACGTTATGCGGCTGAACTAACAGGTGTTAGCACTAATACAATGGACATGGCCTTGCAGCGCATGACCAGACGACTAGCAGAAGCGGCACAAGGTGGCGGTGAAGCAAAGGCGGCTATTGAACAGCTGGGATTAGACGCTCAGAAACTTGCGGCGCAATCGCCTGACAAGTCATTTAGAGAAATTGCGACAGCTATGGAGAGTGTCGACCAGCAATCTGAAAAAGTAAGGCTCGCGTTTAAGTTTTTCGATTCTGAAGGTGTTGCATTAGTTAATACGCTTGCATTAGGTTCAAAGGGATTAAACGATGCTGCAAAAGAGGCTGAGCAGTTTGGAATTTCTATCAGTCGTGTTGATGCTGCTAAAATTGAAAAAGCTAATGATGCACTTGCAAAGGTCACATTAGTATCAAAAGGTTTATCCCAGCAAATAGCTATTGGGTTATCGCCACATCTTGAATCGGCCGCAGATTCTTTTATTAATATGGGGAAAAGTGCCGGCGGCCTAGATATTATAATTAATGATACGGTAACAGAATCAAAAAATCTTTTTGTTTCATTTTTTGCGGCTGTTGATAGTGGTTGGTTAAATATAGCTGAATCTGGTGAAAAAGCGTCAAGCATAGTTGAGTTTGCCTGGGATGGCGCGATATCTCAAATAGAAAGCGTTTGGGGTAGTTTTGTAGGTACGCTTGCTGATGGTTTTGAGCTTGTTGGTCTTGATGATCAGGCCAACTCAATGTCAAATTTTTCTAATGCCTTAAAATCATCAAGTGAAAATTTACAGCCATTGGGCGAACAACTAGACAGTATTACAGAGAAATTTGATCAACAAAGACAAGTAGTCGATCAAGCTGCTATTTCTGTTATCTCATTAAACAATGCAAGGTCGCTATTATTTAACCAGGATGCAGTAAGCGCACAAAATCAATTATCTTCAGATGATCCAGAAAGTGAAAATTCAAAAATACCAGGGCTTCTAGGTCTTACTGATGAGCAAATGGAGGCTGAGTTAAATTTAGTTTCTAAACAATTTGATAGTCTTGATAAATTAGAAAAACAAAGTGCAGTCAGGCGTTTACAAATAGAGAAAAAAGTTTCTAATGATATAATTTTAATGAAAATGAATGTTGTTAGCCAAGCTGCAAATCTACTGAATATATTGGCGGGGGATAGTAAAAAAGCAGCTATAGCTATTATAGCTGTAGAAAAAGGCCTAGCTATAGCTCAAACAGTTATGAATACGAATGTTGCTGCAATGCGTGCATACGCTGAGCTTGGCCCTGTAGCTGGACCACCTGCAGCAGCAAGTATCAAATCTTTGGGGGCTATATCAATTGGATTAATTGCAGCTACGGGAATTGCACAAGCGGCAAATGTTGGCGGAGGAGGCAGCTCTATAAATTCTGGCTACGTTCCACAGAACAGTCTTGATCCAACTCAAGATATCGGTAATAGCTTAAGTCCTGGTAGTGATATTAATGGAGGCGGTTCTACATCAATCAACCTTTATTATAATCCTGAATTATTAAACGATGAATCAGTGAATGATTTAGCAGAAAGACTTGCTGATCATATTGAGAACAGAGATGTTATCTTAATTCGAAATGGTACACGTAATGCCGATGAACTAAAGGATCAGTAAATGCCAGCATTCACATACACAGCAAAGAGAAGTTTAATAAACGGCCATGTAATTGATACTGTTTACTCAATTGATATTAATGCCCGAAGCATAGCAAGATCGTCAAGTGTTAAATCAAAAACAAAAAAGTCACTAGGTGGACAAACTGAAACCATTGTTCAAAGCCGAGATATTAATTGGTCTATCTCTCTAAATGGTATAACTGAATTAGATTTGCCAGCTATCAGAGAGTTTTTAGATTCTGTTGACGCCGGTGAATCATTTGTATTTGACCCATATGGAACAGTTGCAATTCCTGACAACCCAATCAGCGTAAAAGCTAGAGCAGGTTATACAGAGTCAAGACAGGGGTTTTCTGATTATTTTGTTATTGGTTTTGGAGTGTATGAAATCTAAGTTTTGCAGTGACCTGTAAAAACATCATAACCTGAGGACTTCTTTCTGCTATCAATAACATAGCCTTTAAGACAATATTTATGTTCTCCAAGATGGTTACCTAAGATGCGCTTAATTGCTTCATCTTCTGACTTCCAGATAGATCGATCATAAGGCCCCATGACAAAAGTGAATTCTTCTTTTCCGTCTGGGCTAACGCTTGGTTGAAAGCTGCTCATTGGTATCATTGGAGCGCAAGCCATTAAAGACACAGTAGCTAAAAGTATTATTATTTTTTTCATTCACTCTAGTCCTTGTATAGGGATTATGCTGATTTTTTGCCAGGGTGTTTTTTGGTTGGTTTATCTTTTGTGTCTTGGGTTATCTTTATTGACTTATTTGTTTTGGATAATTCAATGAATGCCTGCTTGATGTATTCGCCAAAATCAGCCTTATTTAATACAAGAGTTTCAGCTTCGGCCTCGCTTGAAAAGCTTTGCTCAAGGCGATGGACGATTTCGGCATTCATGCTTCTACCAGAGGCATCGGCGGCTTTTTTTATCTTATCTCTCATGCCATCGGGTAAACGAGTCATGAACTTATCTTGTGTTCTGCTTGGTGATTTTTGTGTCATATATGGAATATACATAATAAATGTCCATTTGACACTAGTAGCCTATTGACACTAGTAGCCTATGGCTATATATTTAATAGCACATCAACTAGAGAGGGCATAGATATGAGTAATGCACAAATACAGCTCAGAATACCAAAGGAGCTAAAAGACAAGATCAAAGAGATTGCATCAAATGAAGACCGTTCAATGAATTGGATAATTAATAGGCTTTTAGAGGCTGGCGTTAAGGAGCAGCAAAAGGAGGCTAGTCATGGGTAAGTTACTACAGTTCCCTGTAATAGCTGGGGTGGAGATTACAACAGACTTAGAAGGGCGGTTTAATCTTAATGCTTTGCATAGAGCAAGCAGTGAAGGAGCTGAGAAGGCCCCTGCTAAATGGTTTCGTAACAAGCAGACAAAGGCCCTTATTTCAGAACTTGAAAAGCAAACTGGACAAATATGTACAGTTACTAGTGAGGGCAGAAATGGCGGGAGTTTCGCTCATGAGTTATTGGCAGTCAGTTATGCGGGATGGATTAACCCTGCTTTCCAGCTAAAGGTCAATCAGGTGTTTATTGATTATCGTACCGGAACCATTCGGCCAGCCATACCACAAACAATGCCAGAAGCTTTACGTTTAGCAGCTGAATTAGCCGAAGCTGTTGAGGAAATGAAACCAAAAGCAAAGGCTCTTGATCGCATTGCTACAAGTGATGGTGCAATGTGTATTACTGATGCAGCTAAGGACTTGCAAATAAAGCGCAAGGATTTGATTTTACGTCTAAGCAATCATAAATGGATTTATCGTAGAGGGGGTAAGTCAAGCTGGATTGGCTATCAAGATAAAGTTCAATGCGGTTACTTGGAACATAAAGTAAGCACGATTGAGCGTCCAGATGGAACTGAGAAGTCAGTATCTCAAGTACGCATAACTCCAAAGGGCTTAACAAAACTGGCCCAAGAAGTTGCAGCCTAAAACCAAAAAGCCCCCAGGAAACGGTAATTTCCAAAACGGGGGCCATGAATACTTAAATATGGAGGTATTCGATGACTAATTTAGCACAGTTAGAAGATTTTCAGCAAGAAAAAGAAATAACTAAGCTAAGGAAAGATGCTTATTACGAACAAGACTTGCACTTATCCATGGCTCTTAAGCTATTGGAAAATGAAATATCAGTAGAGCAGGGAGGCTACCCAGTAGACAGGGAACACGCTATTACACTGTATGTAAAAGCTGCGCTGGAAAGTATTAGAAAGATAGACGAACTTAGTTAAATTAAAACCAAAATAGTTATTTATCGAAGCCCCTTAATTGGGGTTTTTTATGAGAAAAATAAATTGAGAATAGACAATCCAACATTTGCCAGTGCAAACGAGTCTGACAGTAAAGAACCGCGCTATGTCATTGAGATTAGCTTTGATAGCGCCAATACTGACTTACTCTATTTGACTTCACACAGCGATACTGAGACCCCCGCAGGGGCTATTGGTGCAGGTATTGTGATAGAAAATGTCATAGAAGGCTTTTCAGGTCAATCTCAAGAGATTAACCCAGATAGGGGTAATTCGACTATTGGGGGATTTACATTTAATTTGGTTGATGTTGGAGCGCAATTAACAACCTATCAGAGAGATAAATTATCCTTTGGTCGTGGTCTACGTCATAAACAAATCGCAGCATATGTTGGCTTTGAAGGTCACGCATGGGATGACTATCAAAAAATACTAACTTATATCATTGATAGTGTTGATTACCTTGACGGTGTTTATACATTTACTTGTTCAGATATTCAGCGCCAGGCACGGAAAAGTATATTTGAGCCTGAAGTAACTTTTCTATCTGCATCAGTTGGGCCTGACGATTTATTAATTCCTGTCAGTGTAAATGATTTAACAAAATTTCCAACAGTTGAGCATGATGCTAGTTATTCAGAGCGTCCTAATCAAACAGTAAGTTATGTCAGGATTGAGAATGAAGTTATTTGTCATTCTGGACTGGTTAATGATGTAACCCTGGGCCCGAGTTTTCAGGTGATTCAACGGGGCGCACTGAATACAAAAGCTTCAGAGCATGTTCTAAAAGAAAACACTTCGGCTGATCGTCAAGAAAAAATTACAGAACACATTTATATTGAAGGGCCGGCAGCAAAAATAATCTATGCGATATTAACAGGCTTTTTAAGCGGTCAAAGCGCAACACTGCCCGATAATTGGCACTTAGGCATTAAGCCCCAGTATGTGAGATTAAGTGATTTTGAAAACATTGGTGACGATTTATGGAATGTAACAAATGCTTCAGGTAGAAGTGTACGATTTGAGGGCTACAAAAAAACAGACGGTAAGCTATTCATAGAAAGAGAAATATTATTATGGCTTGGTTGTTTTATGCCAGTTTATTCAGATGGCTCATTAGGTCTTAAGCGCCTAACTAATGTGTTATCAGATTCGGGTTATTTAGTTGAGCTTAATTTTTTAAATGTTATTAACTATGGACGATTAAAACACGATTATAGCCGTGTTATCAATCAGATTGACATTGAATGGAATTATAATTTTAACAAAGATGATTTCACAAAAAACTCTATACTAATTGATGCTGAAAGCTTAGCAATACATCAGGAAGCACCAAAGAAAACCTTTAAATTTAGAGGTGTTCATACAGGCAAGCACACTGATGAGGATATTTTAAATCACTTTGATTCTATGCGGGATCGTTTCTCAGGGCCACCGTTAGCTATTGAAGTTGAAGTATCGTCTTCGCTTAACAGATTGGAAGTAGGTGATAATGTAAGGCTAACACTAGACCAGGTGAGAGACTTTACAGGCGCAAATATAAATCTATCACGCACATTTGAAGTGCAGAGGGTTCAAACTAACTGGATAACGGGTGATGTAAAGCTACGTTTATTCGGTTCATCTCAAAGGGCTGGGACACTTCAGCGCACATCCTTAAGTAATGTATTACAAGATTCGTTTTATCCTGTTGGAATTGAGTTATCAACAGTATTAAATATTGTTAGTGGAGTTGTTACTTTAGATGGAGCACTCAACGGCAATGCTTTATTGTCAAATGCAATTTATTATTATGAGGCTAATTTAGAAATTGCATCAGGTGTTACAGTAACTATAAATCAAAATGTTCAATTGCGAATACGCGGATTTTTAACTGTTAATGGAAAGATAGACGGGAAGGGGGGCGGTCTTCTTGGTGGAGCTGGTGGTAGTTTATTTGCGGATAATGGCCTAGATTCTATTACAGTTAATTTAGTTTCAGGAACTGAGTTAGCTGCATTAGATAATGCTAGTCCTGGGATTTCTGGTTATTTAGGTTCGGCTAAATCTTCAGGTAACTTATATGCTGCGGGAAATGTTGATTTTTTAACAAGTAGACGATTCGGCATAGTAACAGAGGGTAAATTACAAAGCATACCCAATTATAATTTAGAAAATAAATTAACTGATGTTTCTGGCTTGCCTGTTGATTTACGCGGTACTTCCGGCCCAGGTGGTCGCCTGTTAAGTCGTCGCGATGGTGGCTTAACACTTGGTCATCCTTTATATGTCGTTGGAAATGGAGGTAACGGCGGGAATGGTGGGGCAGGGCTATTAATTATTTGTAGAGGTATGGCTTTTGGCGCGTCTGGAACTATAGATACATCAGGTGGTGATGGTTTGTTAGGTGGTGGCGCAGTGGTACGTAGCAAACAGCTTTATGCGTCGAGTGGTGCCGGTGGTGCTCCAGGTGGCTTAGTTGTTTTGTTAGATGGTCTGTCTACGCCACCAGAACTATTTACAGGTCATATAGCGTTACAAGGCGAAAGTCCGATTAATGGCGCAACAGTTTATGACGCAAGGATTACGTCTGCTCAAATGGCCGCACAAGGAATTAGCGCGCTTACAGTTCACCAGAGTCATTTAGGGTTTAGTAGTTTTGACTGGTTTGATGCAGCCTATGGTCTGCAATATATTCCTGAGTCCTCAAGTATAGACGAAGAGACCGGGCCAAAACCGCCACCCGTTAGTGGATTTACATCAGAGATTAGCGGAGAAAATGCCCTGTTAAAATGGGACAGTATAATAACTTCTGAGTTGTCTCATTTTGAGTTAAGGTCTGGTACAGTTTGGGCTACTGCAAACCCAATTGCTGAAGTGCGGTTAAATTATTTTAATATCACATTGCTAACACCAGGCACTTACAATTATTTAATTAAGGCTGTTTTTTATTCAGGTCAAAAGTCAGAAACAGCGGCCCTTACAACATTAGACGCAACCTCATTTATTCCCACAACACCAGGCGCAGATATTACCGGAGATAATATTTCACTTGGAATAATAAACCAAGGCGCTTTAGCAACAGCGGATACGGTTGATTATGGAACGCAAGTCGGCGGCGCTGAAAGACCAGATAACAACGCAACAAAAAATACCATGTATTATCAAGCAACCGAACCAGCGGGAACGCTTGATGATTTATGGTACAACACCAGTAACTATTTATTTTATCGTCACAACGGCACAGGCTGGGTGATTGTCTCGAATAATTACACGAGTAGCTCACAGTTAGCAGACGGTGCAGGATGGAGTAATACCGCTAATTGGAGTCAAGTTGTTAACAACAACGGCGCACGACCTGCAAATTATGCAACTTACAACCCTGGTTCATTTGCAAATCTAATCGGCCGTATAACTTATACAAACATGGGAAGTTATTTTGATCCGGCGGCGATTGATGAAACCTATATAAAAGAAATTACCGCCGGTACAATTAATGTCGCTAACTTATCCGCGATTAATGCCATCCTGGGTAATGTCACTGCGGGCATCATCACTGCATCGAGTTTTTCTACGGCGTTTTCGGGAAAGCGTGTCGATATAAATGTTAGTAACACAAATGAGGTTAGGGTTTATGATGGTGTAAATACGTTGAGGGGGTCTTTTGGCTACAATAGTTTGCCGGGTGCGGGTGATTTTGCAATTGGGTATTTTGTCGGGGACAGTAGCTCTTATGGTGTCTATGCTACATCAACAGGTAATCTTGCGGCTATTTATGCGACAACGACTTCAAATCAGATTGCTATTAAATGCGAAGTGTCTACAGCGGTAGGGCTATTTAGTTTAGTTTCATCGTCAGGAATAGGCGTTTTAGCTCAAACGACTAATTCTGCCGGGATTCCGTTTGATGCGTCACCTACTTCATCAGGAAGAGCGCATATAAGATTATCATCAAATGTCACTTACCAAACCGCAAGGCAAGGGTCTGGGTTTTTAAGGCGTACAATTCAAGGCATGCAATATGACGGGAATACGGGCATACCCCGACTGGTCACACCGAGTACTTGTTTTATAAAAGATGTAAAATCGAATAATGTAGCGGGGGGGACTTTTACGTCTGGGGCTTGGCAAACCAGAGATTTAAACAGTCTAGTGTCAGATGGATTTGAAGCCGCTTTTTGTACGCTATCAGTGAATCGATTTACGCTTATTCAGGGGACTTATATTATAAGGGCATCGGCACCCGCAATGTACTGCAATAGCCATGTTGCAAAACTACGCAATGTATCTGTTAATGCAGATACAGTGGTAGGCAGCGCAGAGCGAAGCGCAACTGGTTCTGGTGCTTGGGCGCAAACAAACTCTCTCATTGTCGGTAAATTTACAATAGCAAGTAGCCAAACATTTGAAATACAGCATAGATGCGCGACTACTAGACTGACAAATGGTTTCGGTATTGCCGCAAATTTTGGTGTGTCTGAGGTATACACGACTGTTGAAATAACAAAAATAGCTTAGTGTTGTCGCGGTTAAATGTGGTTAAATAACTCGAAAAGATAATTGAATAAGGATGTACTGAATGAACAGGTTGATTTTATCAGTGTTGCTTATCGTGTTGGTGGGGTGTGATCATCAAACGGGCGGGTCTGGGCGTGATAAAGGGGATTATGAGTACCTTGATACACAAACCGGCTTACGGGTCGCCTATGATGTGCCAAGCCCGATCACCCCTGACTTTATAAAAGAGGAGTGGCTATATACGCTACAGTGCACGGAGTTATACGCCTCGGGGCCCTATGTGGCCATGGTTAAACCGGGCAGTTTTTTGCCTTACTCAGGGATGTTCTACCGGGGGGATGAGGTGATTGAAATTGACGCGGACTGCTTGTGTATTGATGTCGTGGCGCATGAAATGATTCATTATTTACTGTTTGAAAATGGCCTGGCGGTGGATAATCATGAGAGTGTTTTATTTTCAAAATGCGCACCGTTTTCAACGTTGAACGAAGAGTATATTTATTGATTTATCTGTGTCAGGATATGGGCGCTATTGCTGCTGTGGAATTTTAATTATGGATACTGAAATATCAAAATCTTCAAGTGAAAATCAATTAATGCTTAGTTCTGTAGTGTTAAGTATATTTAAGCATTATGTTCTTATTTCAACTATTATTGCTATGGTTTTTTCAGTTACATGTATGTACTTTGGTGTTGCTTATCTAAGGGAATTTGATATTAATTTTTTTTTATTTGTTGGTTTATCTGACATATATCAGATTCCTCTGTCTAAGGGGGTAATTCTTCAGTTACTTTTTTTGATTATATCACTCATTTCTACCTTGATTCTTATTATATCTTTTATTGTGTATTTTATACGCTCTAACAAATATATAGGAGTAAAGCCATATAAAAAAAATTTGGTGGCTGTTCTTATTTGGATAGGTCTTCTAGTGTTTACTATAGGTGGATTTACTCGTGCCTTCAGTATTCCTGGTGTAAACGCTGATGAATTAAAAAATGGATTTTCATCAAGGTATAATATTAATATGAAAAATAAAAATTATCAGTGCGTATCAATTATTGGGTCTAGTTCTAATTATGTATTTGCTTGGGATTACGTAAAAAATAATTCCATTATAGTGACAAAATCGTTCATTAAGGATTTTAATCAGGTTGTCCCGAGTAATCCGCCGTTAAGTTTAAAAACTATATATAAGATATCGCTTGTTAAAGCTCAGAATGAATGGTCAAAATTATTAAATAATACCTGTTCTCAGAATGTGAGATGGCCTGGGCGAAAAATTAACGGAAAGAATAATAAATGAATGATGAAATCACCCTGGAGTATAATGGTAAAACCTACACCACTGAATACTCAATTGACGGTGATTCGTTAATATTGTATTTACCGGCTGGCCAGCAAATCATTACTACGCGGGGCGGGCTCAGTATCGAGGCGGCATTAAAACCTCACTTTCTGCACTACCTCAAACAACACGTTAAAAATTAACATCGGAAAGTATTCATGTACAAAAATATAATAATCGCATTTTTATTACTGGCTACCTTTTCCACCCAGGCGGCAGTCGGTTTTAGCAAAGCCAAGAAAAACCTATATAAGCGTGTTTTTGATAATTCAGGCACCACCTTATATTGCGGTTGCAAATGGAAAAATAAAAAGGTCGATCTGGCTAGTTGTGGCCTGCAAAACTATTACCCTAAAAAATATTTAAAACGATCCAAGCGTACAGAAGCCGAACATATTATTCCGGCCTCCTGGATGTTAAAAGTAAGTAAAAAGTATCGTCAGTGCGCGAATGACGCCAAATTGTTAAAGAAAAACAAACGGGATTATTGCCGCAAGCACGATGCGGATTATAAAAAAGCCCATAATGACCTGGTTAACCTGTGGCCTGCGGTAGGGCAGATTAACGCGAATCGATCAAACAAGCCCTATGTGGATCAGGTGGCTACGGTAAAAGAAAGTTATCGAAAGTGTAAAGCTGTGTCTGGCTCCCGTGGATTTGTGCCACCTGATCATATAAAAGGTGATATTGCCCGTGTTGGGTTCTATATGAGTAAAACGTATGGAGTCGTGTATTCAAAGCGGCAGCAGGCTTTATTTGTTAAATGGGATGCACAAGACCCAGTGACCCCTGAAGAGATTAAGCACCATCAGCGGGTGATTAAAGTGCAGGGGTTTGGTTTAAAGCTATAGCTCGACGGAGGGCTGATTAGAAATCAGTCCTTACCCGATTTATATTTTACTCTTCCCGTTGCTCAATTATTACAGTAGATTCTTTGTCAACTGTATATTCTTTGATGTTTTCATTGCTAGGTGGGGTGGGCTCTGGAGGTGTTGGTTCCGGAGTATTTTGTTTGGCGTTTTCTTCAGGTTCTGGCATTTTTATCTCCTTTGGTATGAATGTTATGGGTTGTACAACATTAACTGAGTATGTTTTCTCTGTTTCATTTATTTTTGAATATAAGTAAGGTGCAGATGAAATAATTAAAAAAAACAAAGATAACGCAAGTGAAACATTAGTCCTGTATAAATATGCAGATCTATTTTTATTGTTATGGGAGTTTACTTCTGCGGCTTCACCCACTCGCATATTAAAATATTCTTCAAATCTTATATCGGCACTTTTTTTTCCTTCTGCATATTTCTCATGCCAGTCTAAAAGTTCGTCATAATGCTTTTTGAATTTTAATGGTGTAGGTATACGGCTATAGGTATAGCCATGAAATGCTTTAAATATAAAAAATAGGACACCTAATAAAAAAGATGAAGATAAGCATGTAAGTGCCACGAATAGTTTGGTATTTATATCGCCGCTATAAGAAAAACTTTGCGCCATAAAAGCAATACCACCACCAACGATAGTTGCGGCAGCAATTGGTATGTTCAGTGCTGATGTTAAGTGAGACCGGTGATCCCATTCAAACTGATAAAACTCTTTGTAAATATCAGATTTCATCTTTTCTTCTTTTTAAATATAACATTTGCCAACATGATCTATTCCTGTCATAGCTCCATATAATCGCGCAATTAAACGACTTTTTCTATACAAATCGCAACATTGCTTATTTATTGAACAATAAGCGAAAATCACGGAAAGGCCATAAAAAAGGCTTTGTACCCTGTAAAGCCTTATAGATATGGCTCCCCGAACGGGACTTACTAGGACAATTTCACTAGTTTTTCCTCTTCCTGAAAAGCTATATAAAACAATAAGGTACGATAAATCATAACTGTTAAAAATAATTTAAGAATAATATAGGAATAATTTAGTGGTAATAGGCTAGTATTTGATGTATTGTCTATTTATCTAAACTGCCCTAGTAAAGGAAGGGTGACCAAATGCCATTAATAGAACGTTCTGAAGCTCAGCAATTACTGAACTCACATTTAAATGTTATTTCTAACTCAATTTCATCTGGGGTAGATGAGTATTTTTCAATGTATTCTGATGAGGCCAGATCTAGGCATAGACCAACTACGCGGGCGAATATTATCCACGACCACATCATTGATCGTGCTAAGAGGGGATTCGACCTTAAAAGTGGTACAAGACACCATGATTCACGCGGTCTTTCTTTGTTTGTGCTTGATGAGCGGTTTTTGCTCAGATTTAAAAAACTAAATGATGATAAAGTTTCTAGAAATCAAAAAACTAATCAAGTTCAGGCATTTAGGCAGCAACAAAAAGTTTTAGATGGTATAGAAACACTCTATAATATAGAGGCAGGCTATGTTTTTAATGAGCTTGAGCAAGGAATACAAAGTATATTTTTGGTGTGTCCAAATGGTAGGGGTATTTACTGGGATATAGATTTAGCTGACACTGAAAAGACTTCCTCAGTAACAGATCTATTTTCTCAAGACAATACAGAAAAAACTTCAACTATTTTCACACCGAAACGAGACAATAAAATTGTTACATTGAATCGGTCCAAAGAAGATGAGCATAAGAATTAATCCAGAAATGGTGTTGCTAGCCAGAGAGTTTAGAAAGTTTACTCAAAAGAAGCTAGCAACATTACTAAATATTGGGCAAGGAACTCTTTCTAAAATAGAAAATGGATTCGTGACTGACATTGATGATGAAGTACTAGATTCTTTGGAATCAATTTTGAGTTTCCCGCGTGATTTTTTTCTTCAAGTAGAAGATTTAGTGGGTATTGGATCTAGTGCGTATTACTATAGAAAAAGAGAAAAACTTACCGCAACTGATCGAAAATGGATTCATAGCGTTCTTAATATTAAGCGATTGCATCTTAAAAAATTGCTTAATAGCGTAGATATGCAACATCAACGAACGATCCCTAGATTAGAAATATGTGACTACGGAAATCCTAGTTCCGTAGCGCGAGCATTGCGTGGATTTTGGAATCTACCTGATGGCCCCATTCGAAATCTTACAAATTTACTTGAAGACTGTGGTGTTCTTGTATTGCCGTGTGATTTTAAAACGGACGCAATGGATGCGACTAGTATATGGATGGCTGATATTCCTCCCATGATATTCATAAATAAGGATATTCCTGGTGATAGATGGAGGTTTACTCTTGCTCATGAATTAGGCCATCTGGTAATGCATGAGGTACCGGATGAAAATCAAGAAGATCAAGCTGATGAATTTGCAAGTGAGTTTTTAGTGCCTGAAAATGAAATTTCATACCAATTTAATGAAAAGCTCTCGTTGAAAAAGTTTTCATCATTGAAAACATATTGGAAAGTATCAATTGCAGCATTAATAGTAAAAGCTCGCAAAATGGATAAAATAAATGAATATCAGTATAAATATTATTTTACGAGCATGAGTAAAATGGGGTATCGAAAAAATGAGCCGAACCCAATTCCTAGAGAAATGCCTTCATCTCTAGAAAAACTGATTAATGTATACCGTGAGCAGATGAGTTACACAGATGATGAATTGTGTAAGTTTATCAATATTTCTTGTGATAAAGACTGTAATGAACTTTATGGTTTAAATGTCAGGCCTAAACTTGTGGTAGTAAAGTAGTAAACTCAAAATGAGTTTATTCTATATATTTGAAATATCTCATGACCGCTTATAATTATTATCATAAATCTTTTACCATCAGTCCGAAGTCAGATTCATTTTTTACAATTTCACAAAAATCCACTTTGTACCCAGAGTCAATGATTATTTTTTGAACTAGATCTCTATCTCTTTCTGGTGTGTGTAAACCAAAGCAGACTTGTGTCAAATAGCTTTTATCTATTTTTATTTCTCCTTCTTTTAATGACATGATTCTTATCTCGCCCTCATATTTCCAGTCTTTTCCTTTTGTTGAAAATAGTACTTTAGAAATTTCAATGGCAGTGTCTTCTGCATTTAGGTCAGGTAGGGTACTAGCGTTTTCAATAAACCATTCTGTTAGTCTGTTGTTGTTATAGTTCATCTCAATAATTCCAATTATAGTGTTTTGAACGTCAATGAATTCAATTGGAAAATCATACAATAGGCATACTCCTTTGTGCTCATCAGCATAATGAGACCACATAACAGAATTTAGAAGGCTTTCTGAAAAAGAGCATATACCCGTTGTTGTTGCTAAATGCTGAAGGTTTTCAATGTAGCTTTTTTCACTTAACAAATACTGTAAATAACTTTTGTTTTGATCAGTGGTTTTGTTTATGGCATTTTTTAGGGAGCTAATAATATCTATTTGGCAATCAAATGGGTCATTTAGGTTTTTCGCGTTCGCACAAAAAATATAGCCTTTAATTAACGCGTCGAAAAAATTTTTATTGATTGAGCGATACTTAAATTGAGAATAACTATTCATAAAATATACTTTTTAAGTGATTTTAAAATTCTAAATTGAGTTATTTAGGGCTCGTATTAGCTTTATAAGCTATTTTATTTTGTGAAATTCATCATATCGTAGACCATAACGCCCCTTATCATGTATTTATTTTTTCAACAAAATGCCATATATGGGAAAGCCACTCAAATCCCTATTTTTTCATTGACAAGTATCATTCACCTGACGAATTATGATCAATTATGGCAATGTCGTTTTTGATGGATTTTAGATAAATTCCCCCTGTCATAGTAGGTATATTAGGTGTTTTTCCTATTGAGAACGTTTAGAGAATGTTTTAAAATATAGGCTCTCGCAGGCTCATTAATCTGATGAGTACCAACTAAACCATAGTTGGTCTGCTTCCAGCCTGGAAGTACGGGGAATCTAAAAACCAAACAAAGAATTGACAGGATACCTGTCTATAAAAATTATAAATTAAAGGGTGCCGAGAAGTACGCCAATACTCCCCGGCTGCTAACCCTTTCGTGAGAGGGATTAACAGAGTGACTTTAACAGATAATGAGTTATATGAATTAGAACTAAATCTAGCGATGGCGCAAAAACTGATAGATGGTGAAATTGAAGTTGAGTGCGGGTCTAACCCGGTAGATAAAGAACATGCAATTTCAGTGTATATTCGGGAGGCTTTGAGGGTGCTGAAGAAGGAGTGAATAAGTGTTTTTTAGCTTGAGGTTTTGGAGGAGTATTGGAGGAGTATTGGAGGGAGTTATAACTCTTTGATTTCATTAGTAAAAAAACGCTATTTGTCTGCTGCCCATGCACACAAATAATACTTTAACCATTCTTAAACTCCAAATTTTCTTATAAAGCATTGTATAATAATCAACGCAAAAATTAACCGACTATTACTCACTCATACGAAAGGCAATATGCTAAAA
>Ga0316207_10000255_pt1 | contig 101968 bp, 103 predicted proteins | sample 6weekpyrite_MG_FD_204943 | JGI IMG/M metagenome (GOLD analysis project Ga0316207, IMG submission 204943) | Microbial mat bacterial communities from mineral coupon in-situ incubated in ocean water Damariscotta River, Maine, United States -... | ecosystem: Environmental > Aquatic > Marine >...
GTTAAAAAATACAGCTTACATCAGGAACATTTTCCTGGTACAGGTGGCGAATTAGCTGAACACTTGATCGAAAGATATGAATTAAATGGTATTAAGGTAGAAAAAACTGACGATGGTGATCACTACGACCCCACTGATAAAGTGGTCCGTTTAACCCCTGATAAATTTGATGGTAAATCATTAACCGCGATCACCGTTGCGGCACACGAAATTGGACACGCAATACAACACCGTAATGGTTATCCTTCTTTTGGCTTACGGCAACATGTTGTTAGCGTCGCAATCGTCGCTGAAAAAATAGGCGCCATTGCTATGATCGCCATTCCTTTTGCACCCTATAATTGATCTTATCTGTATTCCAAAGCTATAAAGAAGCTTGAAGCCGTTTGATTTCATCTTCCGCTTTCCAGTAACCATTCTTCTTCGCTCGCTTTAACCAGATCATTGCTTTGCGGTAATTTTTGTCGAGATACAAACCCTTTATATAGAGATGAGCCATATAAAATTGAGCAGATGGATGCTTTTTAAATGCTGTTTCACGCAGTAATGCTTCTGCTTTCTTTAAGTTTTTTTCTACACCAATTCCCTTTAGATAAAAATAACCAAGTTTAAATTTAGCTTTAATATACCCCTTGTCCGCTGATTTTTTCACCCACTCAAACGCACGGGGTGCATCAATCGGTGTACCTTGGCCATTAAGATACATAATGCCAACATTGAATTGTTCCCGTGCATCGCCTGCGTTAGCTTTGATAAGTTTTTCTTGGAACTGAATATTCCAAGCATAATCATCTGCAGCGCTCATCCCCATAACAGGCCACAACATTAAAGATAATATAATAACTCTAAACATAAAATACCCCACTAATCTTAAGCTTTGTAAAACAAGGTCCCATTTGCCCACACCTTGTTTCACTTTAATCTAGTGACTATTATCGTACATAATTAAATAATAATAAGCTTTTATAGAGGGGAATTCACAATTGTTTACAGGGAGTTAAACAGGCGAAAGTTTTTTTCATTTTCTTCGGTAAGATTTTGTCGATTTCTACGACCAGATCTACGACTAAGGTTTGATCGATTATTGAAGAAATTGTTACATCTTAATTACTTGTCCCAATTGCTGAACGTAAGGCTCTAGTATTTCATTACGTTCAGCAACCACGGCAAAACTACCTCGCGTGGCAGGAACAATCACTCCATGAAAGCGAGGATCAGATATTTTTCGTTTTGATGCCACTTGTTCTGCTGGCATAATTAAAACAGTCACTGGCCCATTTTTTCCTTGCAATACAAGATGTGCCCCTTTTTGTTTATTTCTCATCTCACAATTACCCGCAAAGTTAACTTGGCCTAATGGCGAAGACACTTTCATGTTCAATTCTTTAAATATTGTTTGAATTTTTGCATCAGAAACATTCAACTTATCATTGAGATGATTAACTTCATTATTAACGTGCGCTAACACCAATTGATCAACTGATTGTGAAAATGGATTGATTTGGACCGCAATCATCACACCGATTGCTAAAATAAAACTTGCCGCAATTGCCAAAAAACGATGCTGGCGTTTTTGCGTTTGAATTTGACCTGTACTTTGCGCTAATAATATTCGCGATGCCAAACCTTCTGGGGGAGTAATAGACATGGTATCACTTAACTGCTGCTCAAAAATCAGTTGTTCCTCTTTAAAAGCAGCACATGCGTTACAAGTCTCTAAATGCGAAAGCAACTCCCCAGATAACTTCTGTGGATCAACTAAGATTGCACGCCTTACCTCAAGACAATTCATTTTATTCACCTGTTGCTTCCTAAAGCGTAATTGTTATCTGACGATTCGATTAACTTACGCATTTTTTGTCTAGCTCTGAACAAACGTGTCATGACTGCTTGCGAAGTTATATCCAAAATATCAGCTATTTCATTACACGAGTATCCACCCATCACTTGTAACAATAAAGGCTCCCTATATTCCTCAGGAAGTTTTTCAAGCGACTGCTGTAGTGACATGTTTTCTACTAATCCATCATCACATGCAAATTCTAAAAGTGTATCTGGATCTACATCATCATTTACCGTAGATTCTGGCCGCTTTTTCTCAAAACGTCGTGCATTCTCTCGACGCAAAATAGTAATCAACCACGCCTTCGCTGCTTTACTGTCTTTAAGGCTGGAAATCGACTTCCAGGCACGTAAATATGTTTCCTGCACCAGTTCTTCTGCCACATTATGATCATGCGTAAGCCAAACCGCATAGCGGTACAAATCAGTGGAATATGAGTTAACTAACGCTTCAAACTGGGTTTGTTTCGATTTCATAGTTAATAAGACCGCAAAATCTGTCAAATCTTTCACAATTATTCAAATATATTTGTTTTTTTGTATTTTCACCAAGATAACAGTAATTGAGCCTCAATTACATAGAGTGATTAGTCATTTTTCACTTTCTAATGCTCCTTATTAGTATTTCAAAATAAAAAACAAATAAAAATAAATTGAAATGAAACTAAAGCTAATCAGGTCTTCTAAACCAGGTATGCAGAACATACTCAACGAAAATTATTTAACGATGGAGAAATACTATGAACACAAAAAACATTCATTTAGCTTTAATTTCATTTGTGCTACCACTTGGTCTTAGCGCTAATGTAGCCCTTGCTGATAACGATTTACTTTACGGTGACGATGATTTTTCAATTGTTTCAACAGGCAATGACTACGATGAAGCCAGATCAAAAAGTGGCAAAACAGGCGTTGATTTAGCTGCACTAGAATTACACGAATCAGACTACGATCTTCTATATGGTGATGATGATATTTCAATCGTACTAACAGGCGCTCGCTAATAAATAACATAATGGTGGGTTATGAATTTCACATAACCCACCATTTGTATTATGCCGCAGAACAATTGCTCAAATGTAATTGTGGTGGTTCTGTATAAAAAGTAAAGGGCGCGGCCTGGCTCAGAACACTTAAACCCAAAACACAACGTGCGCCACCTTCAATAACAGCCACTTCAACATCTTTAAAGCGGCAGTTATTACCAATTTTCAAACTACTAATTCGGTAAACTGGCACTTCGATGCTGCTTCCATCTGCCAATACGCCAGTCATTAAGCGAACAAATGTTGCTTGCTGCTTATTCAATAATTTTTCTAATGTAGTGTCTGAAATAGTTACGTGACTAGCACCCGTATCAATTACAAATTCCTCACTTATTTGATCTGCTATCGTAACATTTACATAAAATGTTGCGGCGCTGTGTTGCACCATGGGTACTACCATCTTAGAATCAGCAGCGACTAACGTGGTATGCGATAGAATTAATAATATTAACCATTTCAACATGCATTTCACCAAGAAGAATATTCTGTTTAATCTATATATGAATATATCGTACATAATCATGTAAACTATATACATGCAACGCTGCATACAAGATGTTTTTACTATCCTATTGATTATAAAGCGCTAAACCATGCTTATTGCTATCATTATTATATTAGTTCTTATCATAATATTTGGGCCACAATATTGGGTGACAGCCGTATTAAAAAAGTACAGCATGCCCCAAGAACATTTTCCTGGAACAGGTGGCGAGCTAGCTGTTCATCTAATTGATAAATATCAACTGCAAGATGTTAAAGTAGAAAAGACGGAACATGGCGACCATTATGACCCAACTGATAAAACCGTACGATTAACAGCTGATAAGTTTGATGGAAAATCGCTGACTGCGATTACTGTTGCCGCGCACGAAGTTGGTCATGCGATTCAACATCAAAAAGGCTATCTGCCTTTTCAATTCAGGCAGCGCATAGTCACTTTCGCAATTGCGGCAGAAAAAATTGGCGCATATGCGATGATCGCAATACCCTTTATTGCGATCTTTTCTCGCTCACCTGGACTCAGCCTGCTCATGTTCATACTTGCAGTCGGCAGTATGTTAATCGGTACGCTTGTTCACTTTATAACGCTTCCAGTCGAATGGGATGCCAGCTTTAAACGCGCGTTGCCTATTCTTGAAGAAGGTCAATACATCTCTGACCAAGAGATGAAACATGCCCATAAAATTTTGACCGCTGCGGCAATGACCTATGTCTCCGGTTCTTTAGCTAGTTTGCTGAATCTTGGTCGATGGATAGCAGTGTTACGACGATAAGTTAAATTACACTCAAACCGACGGTAAATTATGCTTAGTAAGCACAACTTGATAAAAAATATAGAAAGAAATAATTGCAGCAAAGAAGCACCACACCGAAATAAATACTAACCCCAAAAAAGCCCAGCTTACTATCCCTGAAACCATCAGTAATATACCCAAAACTTTATGATATCGATCAGAGGAAAATAATAGCGGGAAAAGAATAATAGATGCGTAAATCAATGTCGTTGCATATCTGGGAATGTAGGCATCATGCATAATCTTTACTTCATAATAAATCGAGTGATGCTGGATCGATACCTTAACCCAATCAGTTTGGGTCAATAATGGAATATACATTGACATGCCAAATAACACGCCAACAATAGTTATAACGATAAACAATCTTCTTTTAATAGTATTTGTTTCTGTCAAATAACTACTAAAAGGAACCCACGTTAACCAGAACAAATGTGAAAAAAATAAAAATACAAACGTTGCAGGCAATATTAAATTTTCGTAATTGCCACCTAAACCCAACCAAACTATCCCTTCCATTAACTGCTGCACACCAAACATAAAGGGGAACAACGCAAAAGCCCAGTATGATTTGTTAATTTTAATACTTGTTTTTAAGCAAACAATTCCAACTGGAATTAGCAATGCTGCTGTTGCGAGACTGACTTCTGCTGAAAAACACATATACATTTCCAAACATCATTATTGATGTTCCACTAGCCACTTTCCTATCAAATAAAGTTGAACAAGTTTATCTTATCGTTCTACCCATCATTTGATTTTGTATCTCGCATTTCAAGTGGACGTTTCTCAGCTTCAATAAAAATTCGTTTCACTTGCGGAAACTTAGCCTTTATTAGCTTATCCATATCATCGATCGTGGTTTCTATTTTATCTGTATTACTATTTTCTTTAAATTTAACACTGATATTAGCGAGAATAAAATCAGGCCCCATGTGCATGGTAAGTACTTCGTTAACATGGTCTATCTTTGCGTTTTCATTCAATAGTAAACGAATATCTTTTACCGTAGATTTATTAGCACTTTCACCAATTAATAAACTTTTGGTTTCTACTGCTAACCAAATTGCCGTACCAATTAAAATGCAACCAATAATTACTGACGCTAATCCATCAAAATAAAGGTTACCCGTATATTGCGTTAATGCCACACCAAGCAACGCGACAACCAAGCCAAGCATTGCTGCAGAGTCTTCAAACAAAACAACAAAAATAGAAGGATCCTTTGCGCGCTGAATCGCTTCGATGTAGCCCCACTTTCCCTTTACTTGCTTAAATGCACGAAAAGCAAATAACCATGCTACTCCTTCAAAGACAATCGCTAAACTCAAAACAACATAGTTGATAAGTGGGTTAGTTATGGGTGCGGGATTTTGCAAATGACTGATACCTTCATAAATCGATATACCGCCACCAAGTGCAAAAATAAGCATCGCTACAATGAAACTCCAAAAATAAACCTCTTTGCCGTGGCCAAAAGGAAAATTTTCATCAGCCGGTTTCGCTGCCTGTTTTAATCCATACAGAAGCAGTATTTGATTACCTGTATCAACCAGGGAATGAATTCCCTCCGATAGCATGGCTGAACTTCCGGTAATACTTGCCGCAACAAACTTGGTAATTGAAATAAGTCCATTACCTATTAACGCTGCGAAGATAACTGTTTTTGTTCCTGCTGCCATTGTAAAACCCTTAAAATATCTATTAACCGAACGATAATAATACTGCCACTCATTTATATTTGCTAAGATACACCTTTATATAGCAACACAGCCACTAGTTATCATGCTTTTAAACAATTTTTATCATCAAGAAGACCAATTTGTTCGGATTTCGCGTCAACAGGCCAGTGATTTTGCCAAGTCTATCGCGGGCGACTTTAATCCTATTCATGATGTTGATGCTAAGCGCTTTTGTGTACCAGGGGATTTACTGTTCGCTTTAGTCTTAAATAAATATGGTGTCAGTCAGCACATGCACTTTACCTTTTCTGGCATGGTTGGCGATGGGGTTGATCTCATCTTTCCCGATATGACAGATGATGAAATTACCATCAAGGATAGCACTGGGAAAACTTATCTAAGTATCCAGCATCATGGCGAAAACAACGCCAATCCTGACCTAAGCAATAATCTTAGCCTGAAGTATGTAGCGTTCTCAGGTCAAACCTTTCCACATATCCTTGTGCCTTTAATGGCTGAGCGTAATGTCATGGTTAACCCTGCTCGTCCTTTGGTTATTTATGAAAGCATGACCATTGATATAGAACAACTGGACATAATTGACCCGATGCTTCAAGTAACGGAATCGACACTTGATGTTGAGGGTAAGCGCGGGAATGTCAGCCTTAAATTTTCTGTGTCAGATAATGGCCAAATCGTTGGTTCAGGCGAAAAAACGATGGTCATGAGTGGATTAAGAGAATTTGACCAAACGGCCATCGATCAGTTGGTTGATGATTATGCGGCAAGAAAACAGGCCTACTAAACGGTCAAACCTCCCTTAAATCGGCTGTTCCCTCCCGATAAATGTGCTTTTAGGGCCTAATCCACGCCCAGAATGATGGATACGGCCTAAAAAGATGATTTTCCATACCCATTGAGCTTTGTTTTAGCTATAATGCGTCGCCGCCGATTTCTAAGGAAGTCGGCGGAATTTATTTATGGTGCCAGCCGCGGCCAACAACCAGTGGCATTCGTTAATTGATTAACTATAGAGCAGAGTTATGGCAGATTTAAGCAAATACAGAAACATCGGTATTTTTGCCCACGTAGATGCGGGTAAAACAACGACCACTGAACGAATTCTTAAACTCACTGGTACGATTCATAAAACCGGTGAAGTACATGATGGTGAAGCGACTACCGACTTCATGGAACAAGAAGCTGAGCGCGGTATTACGATTCAATCTGCTGCGATCTCATGTGAATGGGATAAACATCGCTTTAATATCATCGACACACCGGGTCACGTTGATTTCACTATTGAAGTTTACCGTTCTCTGAAAGTACTTGATGGTGGTGTTGGTGTATTCTGTGCATCTGGCGGTGTTGAACCTCAGTCTGAAACTAACTGGCGTTACGCTAACGAGTCTGGCGTTGCACGCGTAATCTTCGTTAACAAACTTGACCGCATGGGTGGTGATTTTTACCGCGTTGTTGATCAAGTAGAAAATGTGCTTGCTGCTCACCCACTCGTTATGGTTCTACCTATTGGTATCGAAGATGACTTTACCGGTGTCGTTGACCTGCTTACTCGCAAAGCGTGGATATGGGATGACTCTGGCCAACCAGAAAACTACAAGCTCGAAGACGTGCCAGCAGACATGGTCGACAAAGTTGAAGAGTACCGTGAAAAATTAATTGAAACGGCCGTTGAACAAGATGACGACTTAATGGAAGCTTACTTAGAAGGTGAAGAACCTTCTATTGAAGACATTAAGCGTTGTATTCGTAAAGGTACGATTGCATTAGACTTCTTCCCGACTTACTGTGGCTCAGCATTTAAGAACAAAGGTATTCAACCCGTTCTAGATGCCGTTGTTGACTTCCTACCAGACCCAACAGAAGTAAATCCTCAGCCATTAACGGACGAAGAAGGTGAAGAAACTGGGGAAGTTGCTACCGTTTCAGTAGACGAACCCTTCCGCGCACTAGCGTTCAAAATTATGGATGACCGCTTTGGTGCCCTGACGTTTGTTCGCGTTTACTCAGGCAAGTTAAACAAAGGTGACAGTGTCCTCAATACATTCACTGGAAAAACTGAACGTATTGGTCGAATCGTGGAAATGGAAGCTGACGACCGTAAAGAACTTGATAGCTGTGAAGCGGGCGATATTGTTGCATTCATCGGCATGAAGAATGTACAAACAGGTCATACCCTGTGTGATCCGAAACACCCTGCCACGCTTGAACCAATGGTTTTCCCAGAGCCAGTTATCTCTATTGCTGTTTCACCAAAAGACAAAGCTGCTTCTGAAAAGTTAGGTATTGCGATTGGTAAAATGGTTAAAGAAGATCCTTCTTTCCGCGTTGAAACTGACGAAGAAAGCGGCGAGACCATTCTTAAAGGTATGGGCGAACTACATCTTGATATTAAGGTTGATATCCTTAAGCGTACTCATGGTGTTGAAGTCGATGTGGGCAAACCACAAGTTGCCTACCGTGAAACAATTACTCGCGTGACAGAAGACAGCTACACACACAAGAAGCAGTCTGGTGGTTCTGGTCAATTTGCGAAAATTGATTATGTCATCGAACCAGGTGAGCCCGGTAGTGGTTACGAATTTGAATCGAAAGTAACCGGTGGTAATGTTCCTCGTGAATTCTGGCCTGCCGTTGAAAAAGGTTTCAAAATGAGTATGGATAACGGTGTTCTTGCTGGTTACCCATGTTTGGATTTTAAAGTGACACTGATGGATGGTGCTTTCCATGCGGTTGACTCCTCTGCAATTGCGTACGAAATTGCGGCAAAAGGAGCTTACCGTCAAACCATGCCTAAAGCGGGTGCACAGTTGATGGAGCCAATCATGAAGGTAGATGTATACACGCCTGATGATAACGTGGGTGATGTCATCGGTGATCTCAACCGTCGCCGGGGCATGATCAAAGATCAGGAAAAAGGCCCAACAGGTGTTCGTATTAAGGCTGAGTGTCCGCTTTCAGAAATGTTCGGTTACATTGGTGACTTACGTACGATGACTTCGGGTCGTGGTCAGTTCTCAATGGAGTTTTTGCACTACATGCCGTGTCCTAAGAATGTGGCTGAAGTTGTTATTAAAGAAGCGCAAGAACGAAACGCAAAGAAATAAAACGCTCCGTGTTTTTCTAAACTCTCCTAAGCCCAATAAATTGGTTTAGATAGTGTTTAGCCTCTCTATTAAATTAGGGATGAATATAAAAGGCCTGCATATGCAGGCCTTTTATTTGATAAGCCGGCTGTTTTAACTACGCAAAACGAGCAAGCTTCTTTTCTATGTTCTCTAACTCTTCTGCTGCTGCTTTCGCAATAGAGTCTAGCACTTCTGCATTTTCTAACTGCAATGCTCGTTCAGAAGAATTTGCATCCAAACCACTACGGTAGTCTGCTTCAATTGACTCTAATCTAGCAACCAGTTCATCACGTCGCTCTAATAATTCGTTCATTTTTTCCATATCGTCCACAACTTTTCGGCTTCTTTCTAATCTTTCCAACATATCTTGCAACTCGACTTTTAAGTTCACACGCTGCATTTTTAACGTTTCAATATATTCTTCTGAAGTTGTCTCAATACCAGCCTCAATACGATAAATGGCCTTATCTAAATCCACGTACTCATTGTAAAGGGCCGAAAAACGGGTATCGCCTAACTTAAGTTGATGTATGGTTTCTTTATATTTTGGTAATTCGTCTTTCAAATAATGGCGCTCGCTTAACACTTTTTTCTCCCCTCCTTTAGTAGACACTCCCATTGTGAAACCGTAAAAAAATAATTTCCTTGAGCAAGATCAAGAAACCCATTTAATTTTGATGTTGAAACCATGTCTTGCCAGAAATTTACACAAAAATGCCAATTTTTTCTATCCGTTCAGGATCTGTTAAGCAATATAGGTGCCTAATACGATTAAAGCTGAACTATGGGTAAGAGGGAAGTAATCATGAAAAACAACACCAACTCAGTACAAACCATAAAAAGGTATCAAATCGGTCGCCAAATTGGTTTTTTGGTACTTGGTGCTTTAATTATATCCATGATGTCAGGTTGCACAGCTCACGCAAAACACCGTCATGACCAACCTCGATATGATCACCACGATGAGCCTAGCTACCAAGTGTCATTCGAATATCACTATTACCCTGATTTGCATGTTTATTATGATCTTCATCGTCACCTTTATCACTACAATGATAGGCATCGTGGATGGATTTCAGTACGAATTTTACCCAGTTACATACGTTTAACGGGTCACCGCCATCATCCGCTTCGTATCAAACACAAAAAGCCATGGAAATTAAACCATCGATATAAACGGTCGCATAGCCATACTGCACCAGCTCAACATCATCAACCACGGAAACACCAGCTTCCGCGCTCAAGACAAGATCGTCCTCAGCATAATCAGCAACGTCCGAAATCAAGACAAGAGCATGATCAGCATAAACAGCAACGTCCGAAATCAAGACAAGAGTATGATCAGCATAAACAGCAGCGTCCGAAATCAAGACAAGAGCATGATCAGCATAAACAGCAGCGTCCGTCACAAAAACACACGCGCTCATCCACAAGGCAAGATCGTTCCCAACACACTCAGCATTATCAAACCGTGCGCAAACAATCACAAAAGCTAAATTACGATAAAAGTAATCGTAAACAAAGACACTGGAAAGAAAAATAATACTGATTAAAGCAACAGTAATAGAAAGAAAACATTACACAATATTTTAAAAAATAAATATGAGTAATCTATTCAGAGGTGTTCAATTGACCGCCCTTTGATTAGATTCACTACCGATTAAGCAAGGCTTTCAACTCAGTAATAACCTCAGGGCTATCCCATAGAATCGCGCCGTTCACACCATATTTTATCTTTCCTGCCGGAGTGATAACAAAGGTAGATGGATAAACAAGCACTCGCCAATCGGCAGAAACACTGCCTGTTTCATCGAGTAACACAGGGAAGTCTACATTCACTCTTTCTAGAAATTGTCTGACAACTTCTTTATCTTCAGCATAATTTACTGATATGAGTTCAAATTGTGTGCCTTGCATTTGTTGTCGTAAATTATTTAACGAGGGTATTTCTTCAACACACGGTGGGCACCACGTAGCCCAAAAATTTACGACTGTCACCTTGCCAATAAAGTTATTACGGCTAAACCTTTCTCCCCTTGCTGTCAGCAAATTTAATGCTAAGGGTTTAAAATCACCTTTAAATTCTTTCAAATTATTATCCAAACCAAGCTTGGGTTGATCGACCACACCTTTGAGTTCAACGACTTTTTTAGGTAGTGTCAATAAATTCAGCAATCTAATATCCATTTCGATTTCAGCGGGGATGTTTTTCAATACTGACTCAGTGTTAGTCGACGTGTCTCCTGAATAAAAAAGACCAATTACACCTTTCTTCAACCTGAAAAATAACTCAGAACCTCCTGATCTTAAATTTCCGATCAACTCACCAAGTTGCCAACGATTACCTCGTTTACCCGCTTGATAAATCACAATTGGAATATTAGTAGAAAAACTAATGTCAGAATAAACAGGCGGTAATCCTAGAGCAGGAACCGTGCTATAAAGTTCAGGAGAAAATAAAATGGCACCCTTTAGATAATTAATTTCATCATCTAGGTGACGCTGCTGCCAAATTCGAGCACCACGCAACAAAGGCAAAGCGCCATAAGAACGTGTAAGTAATGTTATTTGTTTTCCTGTTTGTTCATACGCTGCTTCAATTAGACTAGCCACATAGTTACCGTCAAGCCCGCGCATGGTGCTTGTGTTCTTGGGTAAAAACAAACTATCCGCCAAATCAACATGCCACACTTCGATTCCACGCTCAACCAACTTTTCTGATATTGCTAAACTACGTTGATTTGTGCCATAACCAGGAGCAATCCAAATAATTAATTGCTGCCCTTCTGCAACATGTCGTGTTACAAAAAGCGCCTGCTCATTCACGGGAACTTCAATCTCTTCAATTTTAGCATTTGCTGCATTTTGCATAAATAAGCATATAAGCAAAGCAACAAACCTGAATTTATAGCAGTTCATAACGTTAGTTAATCTTTGAAAAATATTTCTATTATTTGCAAAGCCATTTTATTCTCTTAGCAACTCCCATGTTCCTGTCGCACTATTAATCGTTGCAGGATCATTATCATCCCATTGTTCAAGTCCATACGTCGAAAAATATAAATACAATTTCCCATTAATTATTTTCCATATTTCCGGATCAGCGGCTATTTTATGTCCATCACTTAATCCGTTAGAACAAAAGCCACCATATTGAGGCGCATATTTGTTCGGGTTGTTGATAAACAAGTTTCGACCTCTTTCAGTTGCGAATTTCCAAATAACATCATTCCATTTGTACGTTAATGATGGCTTGCCTTGGATAGCACGTTTACTTGTAAAATATTCAGTTGGATCATAGCCATCAATCGCAATGCCTTGTGGATCTTTATTTATTTCAGCAAATGCCTGTTGAACATGCAACAGGCTCGTAAGAAAAATGAATAAATAAATTAACGACATTCTCATTTTATATTCCCTGCCAATTTCATAGTCCAAAAATAAAAAAACTGGCAAAATGCCAGTTTTTTTATTTAATACGTCAAATAACATTACTCTGAGCGACTAGTGGTTTCCAATAAGTGGTAACCAAATTGAGTCTGAATTGGGCCGTGAACGACATTCAGTTCATCATTAAATACAACCTTATCAAACTCTGGCACCATTTGGCCTTGACCAAATTCACCTAATTCACCACCATTTTGACCTGATGGGCACTTAGAATGTTCTTTAGCAATATCTGCAAAGCTAGTACCATCTGCAATTTGCTTTTTAAGATCTTCACATTGTTCTTCCGTTTCTACGAGTATATGTCTTGCACTGGCCGTTGCCATAGGAGGTTCTCCGAAGTTTTATCTATAACAAATAGGGATCATACCAGATTTATGTTCAACTTTTAAAATTGCCCAGCTAATTTAATAGTTAAACTAAGTGAATATTAGCCTCTAGAGGCAATTTTTAGCCTTTGCGGCTTACCAAACCCCACACCCAAGGCTTATCTGCTATGATGCGGCAGCTTACAGACACATAAAGACAAATTTCACGTGACTACTCATTCTTTTTCCTCATTACCATTGTCTTCCAAGCTTCTTGCTACTATCCAATCGCTGGGTTATGAGCAGATGACACCTATCCAAGCGCAATCTATTCCTTTAATTCTTGAGGGAAAAGATGTACTCGCGCAAGCAAGCACAGGTAGTGGCAAAACGGCTGCTTTTGCGATTGGTGTACTACACCGGTTTAGTGTTCAAACCATTAATACCCAGGCATTGGTTTTATGCCCGACCCGCGAACTCGCTGAACAAGTTAGTAATGAAATTCGTCGGCTAGCGCGAGCTATCTCAAATACTAAAGTACTTACGTTGTGTGGCGGGAAACCTTTTGGTCCCCAACTTGCCTCACTAGAGCATCCACCACATATCGCCGTCGGTACACCTGGCAGAATTTTGAAACACCTTGTTAAAGGTTCTCTTAATATCTCCACTGCTAACACCCTTGTTCTTGATGAAGCTGATCGCATGTTAGACATGGGTTTTCAAGAAGATATGCTCACGATCATTAATATGATGCCTAAAAATCGGCAGACGTTATTATTTTCGGCAACCTATCCTGAAGAAATTAAAAACATTAGTGATTCAATTCAAATTGAACCTACCGATATCAGCGTTGAGACCACTAACGACACCCCTAAAATTAAACAAGTTTTTTATGAAATCGATAAGGGAGAGCGAGTCAATACGCTTGTTGCATTGCTTCATCATTATAAACCTCAATCGACAGTTGTTTTCTGCAACAGAAAACATCAATGCCAGGAGCTAGCAGAAGAACTTTGGCGACGAGGATTTCATGCTATAGCATTACACGGTGATTTGGAACAGAAGCAACGAGACCAAGCGTTAGTTCAATTTTCAAACAAAAGCAGTTCAATTCTCATTGCAACAGATGTTGCTGCGCGGGGGTTAGACATTAATGATTTAGAGGCGGTAATCAATTATGAACTGTCTCAAGATCCCGAGGTTCATATTCATAGAATCGGCCGAACAGGCCGAGCAGGTAAAAGTGGTTTAGCACTCAGCATATTTATGAAGTCAGAGTCGCCTAAAGTTAATGCTATAGAGAAATACCAAGATGCTTCTGTACGTATCGACCACGTTGCAACATTGAAGCCACGCGAACATTTCAAATTAATTCCACCTATGGTGACACTATCTATAAATGGTGGGCGAAAAAATAAACTTCGTGCTGGTGATTTACTTGGGGCGCTAACAGCCAATAATCTCATCACTGGTAATCAAATTGGAAAAATTGATATCTTTGACACTATAGCTTATGTCGCTGTTGAGCGTTCTGCTGCAAAACAAGCTTTGAAAACCCTCACTGATGGGAAGATTAAAGGTCGTCGATTTAAAGCAAAAAAATTAAGCTAATTTTACGTTAGTATTTTCACGGAATTTTGATGCACATATCAGTTTGTATGTTTATTTAGGGTTAGGCAGAACTGAACGAATTAAATCACCTATATTGGCAAAAACTTTCTCACGATAACTGTTTTTACGATAGACCATGCCGATTCTACGACTGGGTACTGGCTTACTAAACTCAATATATTGTACCGAATCTTTCTTTGCCGATACTTTTGGAATAGCTAACTCAGGTATCAATGTTAAACCTACTCCTTCGCCGACCATATGACGCAAAGTTTCTAAACTCGTTGCCTGAAATTGAGAGCCCTGCTTAGCACCGGCAAAATGACAGGCATCCAAAACATGTTCACGTAAACAGTGGCCTTCTTCTAACAATAAAATTTCTTCATTAGCAATATCGTTAATTTTAACTTTTCTTTTATTTGCTAATTCTCCATCCCGAGGTACCGCTAGACGAAATGGTTCACGAAACAAATCCATTTCAACAAAATGATGCTTTTCGATCGGTAGTGCTAACAAAAGTAAATCCAATTCACCTCTTTCTAGCTTTTCTAATAATATGTGTGTCTGATATTCATACAACCATAATTTAAGATTTGGAAAGGCCTTACCAAGACCCGGCATTATAACCGGAAGAAGATAAGGAGCGAGTGTCGGAATCAATCCTAAGCGCAGTTCTCCATACATAGGATCTTTATATGTCTGAACGAGGTCATTAATTGTTTTTACTTCAGATATTACGCGACGCGCCTGTTTACTAACCGCTATCCCTACTTCAGTCATTTTTACTTTACGATTTGTTCTTTCAACTAATTGAACACCTAGCTCTTGCTCAAGCTTTTTCAATTGGCCACTTAGCGTAGGTTGGCTAACGAAACAGCGCTCTGCTGCTTTATGAAAATGTCGTTCCTCATCAACTGCGACTAAATACTCAAGATCTCTTAATTTCATGCGATCTCCAATAATAGAAATTAACTATCATTATGATGGATATAAACGATTTTTACAATCATTAAAAGTTCACGATAATACCCCACATGTTCAACATCGAACTAAGTTTTTTAATCATTAGAATTGGAGTAAAACATGAAAAATCGTGAAGGCAAAACAGTCCCTTCTGTCGTATTTAAAACACGTCAGAATAATGAATTCGTAGATGTATCAACCGACAGTATCTTTAAAGATAAAACTGTCGTGGTGTTTTCGCTACCCGGTGCATTTACCCCTACTTGCTCGTCAACCCATTTGCCACGGTATAACGAGCTTGCATCTGTATTAAAAGAAAATGGTGTCGATGAGATTGTATGTATCTCCGTTAACGATGCTTTCGTTATGGATGCGTGGAAGGAGAATCAAGAGGCAGCAAATGTCACTTTAATTCCAGATGGCAATGGTGAATTTAGCCAAGGCATGGATATGCTTGTAGATAAGGCTGATCTTGGATTTGGAAAACGCTCATGGCGCTATTCTATGTTGGTTAAAGATGGCGTCATCGTTAAACAATTTATTGAGGATGACGTGCCTGGAGACCCTTTTAATGTCTCAGATGCCGATACCATGCTGAACTACATTAATGCAAAAGCGGTAATACCTTCTTCAGCCAGTATCATTACCCGCCCAGGGTGCCCCTTTTGCACTAAAGCAAAAGCAGTACTTACGGAGCATAATGTCGATTTTGAAGAAATCGTGCTGGGTAAAGATGCGAGTCTACGTTCGGTAAGAGCAATGACTGGCCATGAGACTGTTCCACAAGTGTTTCTTGATGGAAAACTTATTGGTGGCTCCGATGAGTTAACAGACTACTTTAAGTTAACTAATCGAAAGACAGTAGCTGCATAATAAACTTACCCACTACTGGCCCAATACTGGGCCAGTTTTTTTGCTTCTTTTACCGTACATGAAAGCTGATTTGGCAACACCGTGTTGATAAGCGGATAAAACCATACAACCTAGTGTTATTTGTAAGTGTGCGGGCAATTTAATCAGTCGCTATTTATTAGCCAACCCGCATTATTATCCGTAAATATCGTAAAAATTACACTTTTTATCCTGAATTAATGTGATTATAAATATATAACATATTGATATGATTGTTATTAATTCCCCATTGCATTTTAATTGCAAACGCTAATGATAACTATTATCATCACCAGTCAGTTCAACCCTCATTTGTTGCAACAAATACGATATAAGCAATACGGACAATGAATAAATCAAGCAACCCAATAATTCAATTAAATGAATATCGAGCCACAAAAATGAAAATAAAATTCGCGATATTTATTGTAATGCTTATCTCTTTTTCTACTAGCCTAGCTACGGCTAGTGAACCGGAACCTGCTGAAATCAGTATAGGTGAAAGACTTTTTCAAGAAATCCGTTTTGCCCAAGCATGGTATGCGCGTCCTGGCACGGCTGACCACGCGTTAGCAAAAACAATAACAACCTATGAACCTCTAAACGGGAAGTTTGCTAACGGTACAATGAGCTGTCGTGCTTGCCATATGGTAGAAGAACATGAGCAAGAATTATCCATGCGTACTTACGCTGATTTTGCCTCCACTACTCCCATACCAAACCGTAATGATGGTAAGTCTAAAACCGAGCGAAATAGCATGAGCCTCGTTAATATCAGTAAGGCTGATATTGATAATATTTTATTTCATTTTGATGGTGAGTTTAATACTTTAGATGATTTAGTCGTCGGCACTTTTACCGGAAGAAATTTTGGCTGGAAAACATCTGAAAGTAATATTGCTGTCAAACATATCGCTAACATCGTTCGTAACGACAACGGTGATGGTGAATTAGCCAAAGAATTTGGTGGGAGTTATGCAAAAGTACTTAAAGGCACTGATACAACGTTAAAAAAAGAATTTCGCCTTTCGAAAGAATATAGAATTGATGTGAGTGTTGCATCGGATCAAGAAATAGTAAATGCCATCGCCAAATTGGTCACTGCATACATCAAAGATCTCAGTTTTTCTAAAGACGAAAACGGCCTTTACAATGGTAGTCCTTATGATGCATTTTTAGCGCTAAACAAACTCCCTCGCTCTGCCAATAATGGTGAGTCCATTATCGAATACAATAAACGTTTACTTAACCAAGTTAACCAGTTAAAAGCACCTATTTTTGTGTCAACGAATCAAGGAAAATTTGAGACACATAGTCAACCGTTTGTGTTTTCCAACATAGAACTAGAAGGGTTAAAACTATTTTTAAACCGTGGTAGCCAAACGCAAAGAGGTGGAAATTGCGTTAGTTGCCACCAAGCACCTCACTTTACGGATTTTGGTTTTCATAATAGCGGAATTAGCCAGAATCAGTATGATGCGCTACATGGAAGTGGTGCATTTAATAAAATAAAAATACCTGACCTTGCAGAGCGCAACCGTGTTCCTGGCCGTTACTTACCAGCCAGTTCAAAACACCCGAATGCTCAAGCTATATTTCGTTCAGTACCCCAAAAAAATAAACCATCACATACAGATCTTGGTCTTTGGAATATAGCACTTAATAAAGATATCACTCGTCCACAAAAAAAGATTAAAGCCATACTTTGCTCAAATGAGATAGAACCCTGTGACACTGAAATGATGTTATCAAAGAGCCTCGCAGCGTTTAAAACACCTAGCTTAAGAGATATCGGCCATTCTGCCCCCTATATGCACACAGGCGAACTTAATACATTACAAGAAGTCATTGCTATGTATATAAAAAATAGTGCGTTAGCTAAACAAGGACTGTTAAGAAATACTGATGACGAGATGTTAAAAATAAATCTTGAGGCTAACGATATCCAGCCACTACTCGCTTTTCTTCGAGCATTAAATGAAGATTATGATTAAAACGTTTAGTCATCAAATATTGGGAAAAGATCACTGCTGATATTAATAAATTATACCAAGTATATTTAATAAAAATTATGCTAATTAATATTAAGGGTATTGCTAGATTGGTTATAGCCGGTTATTTATTATTCTAGGAACCTTTTAGTTACGAAAATTTAGGCCGTAACATCTATTCCAAATAACGACTGAGAGCGTTCCTGATCCTGTTGTGTTTCAATATCAAAGTAAGTTTGGAGTGCTCTTGAGGTTCTTGTCCCACTAGCTTCCACACTGGCGTAGCGGGAAAGCTGATTTTGGCTAGCTAGTATTTGTTCCTCAGCTATTTCCGGCCTGTGATTCCGGTTTTTAGGGATATAAGCTGGTAGCTGGTTGCCTTCATCTTGAGCTGGAACAGGAGCAACACCACGTTGCGGTGACGCTGATGGTAACCGAGGTAAAACCAGATTTGGAAGTGTACGAACTTGCATCCCTGACCTTGTTCGAAGCCATTTATTGCTCGCATTGTAACACGAAATATGACCAAAAATCACTTCTAAATCCACACTTTAAGTAATACCCAGATAATTTAAATCCAAAAGCGTATAGTCTTAATCGTTAAGAGAATCCCGACTTGTGGATTTGGAAACATTACGGAGGAAGTTTTCATGGCAACAACTAAAGCAAGCAGTAAAAAAAAGGCGACTGCAAAGAAGAAGGCGCCTGCAAAGAAAAAATCAGCGCCTAAACTCGCAAAAAAAACCCGTTCATCAAAAAAAACGACTAACACAAATAAGTCATCCAAGCATGTAACTAAGCTTAGTGACCATGATAGAAAAAAAATGGTTGCGGAAGCCGCTTATTATATTGCTCAACAGCGAGGATTTGCCGATGGACATGCCATGGATGATTGGCTTGCCGCTGAAGACAAAGTCAATAAGCTAATATAAATCAAAATGTTATTTTATGCGGTCAAATTTTATTCGCTAAATATTGTTGATACAAACACAGCTTATCAATAATTAAGCCACGAATTAGTATTGCATGTCGGTTGCTAAAGTCTCAAAATAGATCGGGTAATCGTTTTAAGTGAGTAAGTAATGAATTTTGATGATCGACCGGGACCAATTAATGCTATCTGCTTAATCTGGACCTTACTTGTTGGCTATAGTCTCTTCAATTTTTCAAATGCCGACCTAAGCGCAATGCCAGAATGGTTCGCGCCTTATTACCTCGCTCTTAGTATTGGCCAACTTGTTGCTATTGCTGGCTATTGGCAGATGCGAAAATGGGGCGTGTTGCTGTTTACCAGCATGATTGTCATTGAACAAGGTATGCTAATTGGCTCAGTCGGTTTTAATGCGCTGAGCTTGATGCTTCCGCTTATCGTTCTGTTTGTTGGTATCGCCCATTACAACCAAATGCGCTAGCATTAACCAGGAGGCCACGAGAGATTTCGGCCAGCAAGCACATGCATATGGATATGAAATACGGTTTGACCTCCTGCCGCGTTACAATTCATCACAGTGCGATAACCTGCCTCGGCAACGCCTTCTTGTTCAGCCACTTTTGCAGCAGCTAATGTAAGCTGACCTGTGAGTGTAGCATCGCTGTCACTTAAATCGTTTAAGGTTGAAATATGACGTTTTGGGATCACTAAGACATGCACGGGGGCTTGCGGACTGATGTCGCGAAAAGCCAATACATTTTCATCTTCATAAACTGTGTCTGGTTTAATTTCCCCGGACACCATTTTACAAAAAAGACAATCAGTCATAATTTTATCCTCATTCATTAAAAGTGCTTGATAACATTCCTAACGTAAACAATATTTAGTTATTTTTCTACTATAAATAGAATGCAAATTTAAGGGTTCACAGCAATAACAAACGACAGGTGACGTAATCGTTTGGTTCAGTTATCATTCTCGCGATAATTTACAAATGTGAGATACTCAACTTTAACATGAATACAACCTCCCCCACACGAATTGGTATTATTTCTGACACGCATGGCTACCTTGATCCACGTATCGCAGATGTCATTGCTGACTGTGATATTGCTATACATGCCGGCGATATTATGGGGCAGCATGTTTTAGAGAAAATGAAACCTCGAAGTGGCAAGGTCGTTGCAGTTCGCGGTAACAATGATAATGAATTCATCTGGAATTCTGAAGAGCACCCAACCTTGGCAACACTCGAGCATGTTGCAAGGCTCAAGCTACCGGGTGGCACCCTCATCGTAGTACATGGACACATGCATGGTGGTAATCATCCAAATCATGCCGTTATGCGTGAACAATTTTCAGAGGCTCGAACAATTGTCTATGGTCACAGTCATAAGATGACTTGCGACACTGCGCAAACACCATGGGTCGTTAACCCTGGCGCCGCGGGCGAGACGCGCACGAAAGGTGGCCCTTCATGCCTTATCCTTGAAGCCAGTGAAGCCGATTGGACTATTGAACCTTTACGATTTGCTGATGAGGCCGCGAGTTAAATTCTTCTGGAATGTAATGCTTTTTCAGTTTGATTGACTATTTCTACAGCGGTTGCCTGATCAAAAAAAATACTATCCTGTACCGCAATACTTCTGATTCGTGTCGTTTTGCTACTAATCGCTTCAAGGGTTACTTCGATATTACGATCAGCAGATGTTGCATTAATAACCTTGCCAGTACCTGTCTTTTCAACAGATTCAATCTTAAAACCCATTTTTTTAAATGCCAACAACGTCGCGCTATTAACACGCTTAATTGGTGCTGTGAATGTTTTATAAGCAACACTTCCTAAACCATGTGCCACACCTGCTGATGCCCCTGCTCCCAGTAATGTCAAGGTAACAGGATCACATGCTGTTAGCGTTAAACTACTCGTTAGGACCAACATTAACGGTAAACGGCGATTATTCATAATTAAACCAGTTTCAGTATGAGTAAATACTGTAGACTGCTATCATCATATGAACTGTGACCAATGACACAAAACAAATAGTTCTGGTATAAGAAATAATGAATATTCACAATAACATACGTGTTATCCAAATTAGTGATTGCCATTTATCATCGAATCAACAACAACACTTCTCTGGACGTCACCCGGATGAATATCTCCATAAAGTGATTAATGACATCAATCGCAACGAAACAAAGGACTGTTTAATTCTTGCGACGGGTGATTTAAGCAATGATGGTTCAGAAATAAGTTATCAAAGATTATTTCATGCTTTATCCAAATTAAACAAAGAAGTTTATACGCTTGCAGGAAATCATGATGACTTAGTGAGCATGAGTAAACATTTAAGCCACAACAGAATCAAGAACACCTCGTTTTTGGTTAAAGATAATTGGTTATTTCTTTTTCTCAACACTCATGTTGATAAAGAAGAACATGGCTACCTCTCTTCTCGTGAAATCAGTTCCGCAAAAACAATACTCGAGAAAAATCAGGACAAACATGTTTTCATTGCGATGCACCATCCGCCGTTACACGTTAACTGTGCGTGGATTGATCGAAAAAACTTACAAAACAGTCACGATTTTATGAGTTTAGTTTCTGCTAATAAAAACATTAAAGCCGTCACCTTTGGGCATGTTCACCAAGAATATGAAACAGTACTAGAAGGTATTCATTATTATTCATGCCCATCAACATGCCATCAATATTTACCAAACAGTGACGATTATGCTATCGAACAGGTTGAAGCAGGATATAGATGGTTTAATCTACAACATAATGGTGCTGTTCAAAGTGGTATCACTCGTTTAGCTAAAGGTACCAATGCTGCATAAAAAACAACAACTACGTTTTAGCTGCACAAGTTGTGGAAAATGCTGCACGGGTGGTAGCAACCACTATGTGGCGATGAGTAAAACCGAAGCGGCCCTTATTCGCAAGCATCTTGGGGTTACTGATGATTGGTTTCGCCGTCGTTATGTTGAGCACCTCACCCGTAATACTCTCACTGCGCGAATGCCAGAGGGACGCTGTAGCTTCCTTAATAAAAACTGGCAGTGTAAAATTTATCACTTGCGGCCTGTGCAATGCCGAACTTACCCTTACTGGCCAGAAATACTCGAAACCAACAAAGCATGGAACAACGAAGCAAAACATTGTGAAGGTATTAACAGAGGCTCTGTTGTCTCGATTAAAGAGATAAACAATAAGCTATTACAACAATTACGTTCTGAGCAGGATGAGCTATGATAAATAAAACACCGTTATATTTTCTAATATCTCTACTTTTATTCGCTTTATTCGTTTCTGGATGTAGTTCACCGGAAGACGAACTTGCGCTACGTAGTAATATTACTTCTGTGCGTGAAGCCATCACTTCTCATCAACCTAATCAACTAATGCAACATATTGATCCGAGCTACAAGAGTCCTGTACACAAAAATATTGAGGCATTAAATGATTTCGTTAATTATCATCTCAAACAAAATCGTGTTATCCATCTTTACTTAGCTGACATCAATATCGAAATAGACGATAATACTGCGAAAATTATTTTTTACAGCGGCATTGCGGGTGGGCCAGATCAAATTCCTGAGCGCGGTCGGTTATTTAAAGTTGGTACGCGTTGGTTAAAAACTGATGGGCAGTGGAAAATCACACAAGCTAAATGGCGCCCTGCACTGCTACCTCGAAAATAAGTTTTATTAAAGGAACTAACGTTACTGTTAATCATCAACAGTACGGAAATCAATTTCCCCGAAATCTCCGGTATCATCCCACTCATTACCAAACGTGTCGGTAATAATAATACTTTGATGGATGCCTTCTATCGGAACACGATCATTTAGGTCTTTGTCCATATCCTTAAACTGCTGATCTTTACTCGACATAGTGCGCGCATAATCATATGGCTGTATTCGATTCATATTCACCCTCTCCTATTTTTTATAACGGAAATTGTAAACGTACCTTAAGATAGAAATTAATAAGTCTTATAAGCTAATTAAAGACCTATACGGCCCAAATAAATAGCTAAATATTTTTATTAGACTGATAAGGTCTCTGAATAAGATTCAGGAGCGATAAATTGATGTCCTTGCTTAAGACATTCTTTTAACCATCTCTCTGCAAAGGTATTAAGACGCCATTTGATGTCTGCATCTAAACCTTTGTGCCATGTGTAAGTTCGCGCATGTGCAGGACTTTGGCCATCTTGATTAGCAATAGCTTCTGCAACACACGCATCATGACAAACTCTTATCCATAAATCAGGTGCTGGCAAATGGGCAGGGCCCGCCATAAACTCGTGGGTTAGTGATATGACGGTGGTGTAAGGGCTGCGCTCAATAACACGCAAATGTAAATCAGCGGCATTTAAAACAGTCGACACACAAACTGTAGACATTTTGTGCAACTGAGGTATCAATTTCAATAGTAATTGATAATTAATTTCATACAATCGTTCAAAGTCGTGATGACGCTTGTAATTAATTGTATGACTCATTTTTCAATATTCCAAACTTTCATTATCTACACTATCGTCGAGTCTGGTAAAGAGATCAATCTTGACTTTGTTTATTTTTCCACTTACGCAAACGCGCATTGAGGCGTGCATGTGCTTGATTTAATAATTGGCTTACACGTGACTCTGTTACAGCAATAATTGAACCTATCTCACGTAAGTTAAGTTCTGATTCATAGTATAGGGAAATTACGATGCGTTCACGATCAGGTAAACCTGAAATAGCATGACTTAAACTTTCCTTGAATCGGGCTTGAACCAGTAATTGCTCAGGGCCACTAGTTTTATCAACAAGGCCAGGCAAAAAATCTTCTTTGTCGTTTCCGTATTGATCCATACTCACAATGCAAGCATGGCTGTCTTGAAGTATTTGGTAATATTCATCAAGATCAATACCTAACTCTAACGCAATTTCTTGATCTCGTGCATCCCGCCCTGTTCGTCCCTCAATTATACGAATCGCATCGGCCAGGTCGCGCGCTTTTTTATGAACAGATTTTGGTGCCCAATCATTTTTTCGTAATTCATCTAACATTGAACCTCGAATACGAATACCGGCATAGGTTTCAAATCTAGCTCCCTGATCCGAATCAAAGTTACGGCCTGCTTCAATTAATCCAATCATACCTGCTTGAATCAGATCATCGACCTGAACAGTCTCTGGCAATCTTGCTTTTAAGTGGTATGCGATTCGTTTCACCAACGTGGCATGCTGTATTACGAGTTCATCCGCCCCACCACAATTTTCAAGGTATTGTGAGTCAGGCTTGTTTGAAGAATCTACCATTTTTGTTATCTTTACCCACTATAACTTTCAGATACATTGCCAAATGCAAAATGCCGAGTCAGGCCATTATTAGCTGACTACTGGTACTGAGTCGGCAAGGATTAATTTTTCTTTAATTCTCCCAAAACGTTAGAATGCATATATAACAACCTAAATATTGTGCTTTTATGCTGCGTCGCTATCTAACACTGCTTTTAACCCTACTTTTGAGTGCCTGTGTAACTGCCACACAGCCTACAGACACGGAAGTTAGTTATCTGGCTAAGAGCGACATCGATACAGTCGCCGATATCCACTTACGTCAAACTGACCAATACATAAAAGAACTCGCCTATAAGCTCTACCGTCGCAACCCAAGCCATTGTGATGGTGGAACTCCGAAAATTAAAGCATGTGTTGAACGTCTATTTGACCATCAAAGTTATCCGAAGTTATCCAGTAGCCATTCAATTAAAAGCTTAACGCTAAGTTTTGAACTCGAATTTTCAGGCGACCGTGTTGGCATGTTTATTTCAGGGTTACGTTCAATGATTCATCGCGCTTATAGCAATAAAACTGAATTTTTCTTCTTTGACGAACTTGAGCCTCAAAAACTTTATAATTCGGCTCGAAATATTGAAATTGCTGTCTGGCGACTCAGTAATTATCGTGATGAAAGTGGTCAGCCTTTACTGGTAACCAACAGTATGAAATCAGATACTGCTAACTTGAGTTTTGAACGATTGTTTGGGAAATTGATCGCAACACAAGATTCGATGGCTACAATCTCGGCAGAAAGCTCTCGTAGGCGTATTAAAAATATTATTCAACGCCTTGCGACCGCCGTTTTTTTACCAATATAAACTATTTATTATCATTAAGATCGTTTAATAAACTCGACAAAAGGTCATCAACCGTCGAGACAACTTCACTGGATGCCCTAACCTGTGCAAGATCTTGTCGTAACCCAATTAATGGTTCGGCCAAGCTAGACACAGATGCGTTTTGATTTGTCGTGCCAAAACTGGCCACTTCCTGTGCATGTTCACGCGCACTGCTCAAACCGCGCTGAATACCTTGAACACCGGTTGCTAATATTGAGTTAATTGCCATCAGAAATACTCATTTTCACTACTCTTGCTGCTTTAACGTCCCATATGCGCCAATCTTTAGGCTTATTTGCCTTTTTGCAGAGGTAAATCACGTTGGTTAGCGTATTCTGCCATCGAGCCGTCATACAGCCTTACATTGGTGTATCCCAAGCTACGTAGGGTTAGATAGCTCTGACTGGCACGGTGTCCTGAGCGGCAGTAAAGAATTAGCTCCTTATCTGAATCTTTGACACCGATTTTATCTAGCTCGCTTTGCAAAACAGCATTACTGCGCGGTACGAAACCATGCTCAAAATCGACATTGGCTTCCCATGGCCACCATTTGGCATTAGGAATACGACCGCTACGTGGGTAACGTGGGTGCCCGACATATTCATCAAGAGAACGAACGTCCAATAAACTGGCTGATTTATTATTACGGATGTCATCCAAAACTGCTTCGTTGTCACGACCCTTATTGCTTGCCTTATAAGTGGTCGCGAGTGGCTTTACTGCTACATTGTCAACCCGATGCCCTTCTAACACCCACTTCACTAACCCACCTCGTAGCACCGAAACTTTAGTGTGACCAATTCGCTCTAATTCCCAAAATAGCCGCCCAGCGTCTAAACCAGCCATATCATCATAAATGACAACATGCTTTTCAGCATCAATGCCTATCAATCCTAATAGTTTAAATAATTGTGCGTCAGGTATACGAACCGAGACTTTATCTTTACGCTTCGTCACAATATCTTGATATGACAAGCGAACTGCACCAGGAATGTGGTAACGTAAGTACTGCACCGAGTCACTGGTCATATCAACCACGACAATATTTTCTTGTTTGAGGTTCTTAGCCAACCAATCATGCTCAACATAAATAGGGGCTGCGATCAGACTCTTTTGCATAAATATTAACGTTAACAATACCAAAAACTGTTTCATATCTACCTCATAAAAAATAGAAAATACAAATTATAATAATACGATGCCAAGCGATAATAATACTCACGCTCCAGTAACACGCCGCGAAAAAATTTCGTGGATTTTATACGACTTTGCTAATTCAGGCTACACAACCGTTGTTTTGACTACCATTTACAATGCCTATTTTGTTTCGACAATTGCTATGAACAATGGTTTCAATACAGCTGCTGCCACTTTATTCTGGACGCTCACCATTGCAGCAGGTAATTTACTCGTATTGTTATCCGCACCTATTATTGGTGCCTATGCAGATATTTATGCGATTCGAAAGAAACTGCTATTCGTGGTCACTGCAGGTTGTATCTTTTTCACGGCTTTACTCGCAATACCTGAACCTGGTGACATTATTGTCGCCTCTTTATTTGTTATTACTTCATATTTTATGTTTGCGACAGGTGAAAACCTAATCGCTGCGTTTCTACCAGAGCTAACTACTCAAGATGATATTGGTCGATTGTCTGGTTATGGATGGTCTATTGGTTTTCTCGGCGGGTTAACTGCGCTTGCATTATGTTTTGGCTATGTGACTTGGGCTCAGTCTTCCGGGCAACTCGCAACAGATTATGTTCCTGTGACTATGCTCATTGTGGCGATCTTTTTCGCTATAAGTACTGTCCCAACTCTGCTTTATTTGAAAGAACGTGGCCATACAACAACACAAAAAGAATTTATAGCCAGCAATGCATTCAAGCGTGTATTTGATACCATAAAGTCATTACACAACTACCCTGAATTACGCCGATTTATGCTGGCGATAATTTCTTTTCAAGCAGGTATTTATATCGTCATCGTGCTGGCTGCTGTTTATGCCACGCAAGTCATGGGGTTTGATACAAAACAAAATATACTATTAATCGGCATCGTAAATATCACCGCAGCAATAGGTGCATTTGGCTTTGGTCACTTACAAGATAAAATAGGTTCAATTAAGACCTTATTATTTACGCTTATTTTGTGGTGTATTGCCATCATCACTGCATGGTCTAGTCAAAATGAAACCACCTTTTGGATAGCTGCAAATATTATTGGTCTTTCACTTGGCGCTTCACAATCCGCAAGCCGTGCTTTAGTAGGTTTGTTTAGCCCTAGAGGACGTTATGGAGAATTTTTTGGGCTATGGGGAATGTGTGTCAAACTTGCCGCAATTATTGGGCCGCTAAGTTATGGCATGATCAATTGGATAACCAGCGGGAATCATCGCGATAGTATTTTAACCACGTTAGTTTTTTTTATTATAGGAATTATTATTCTGCTAACTATTGACGAAAAACGTGGGCGACGACGGGTTAATATATAAGCAATTTTTAAAGGGTTGCGTTTATTTTTAAAAAAATTGAAAACAGATTTTTTTCTGTTAAGACTATAAAAGTTATTTGATTGTAATTATGTCTATCTTGTTAATCCTGTCATTTTTTGCATTAAAAAAGGCGGCTAATTAGCCGCCCTTCTTCAAAACCATAAAAGCATCACTTAGCTGTTACGTTGTTTTTCCATCATGTCATGGATAACCGGTCCAAGAATCAGCTCCATTGCAAAACCCATTTTGCCGCCTGGTACAACAATACTGTTGCGACGAGACATGAATGAACCATCAATCATGTTCAACAGGTAAGGGAAGTCGACACAACTCTTAGCTGGGTCTTTGAAACGAATAACAATAAAACTTTCATCCGGCGTTGGAATGTCACGAGCGATAAACGGGTTAGATGTATCAACCGTTGGTACACGTTGAAAGTTAATATCTGTTTCAGAGAACTGCGGTGTAATGTAGTGCACGTAATCGTGCATACGACGCAAGATAGTATCTGTCACTGCTTCAGCGGAATAACCACGTTGGCTCGTGTCACGATGAATCTTTTGAATCCACTCAAGGTTTACAATTGGAACAACACCAATTAACAAATCAGTATGAGCGGCTACATTTACGTCGCCATCAATCGCGCCACCATGCAAACCTTCGTAAAACAACAGATCAGTTTCATCGCTAATCTTTTCCCACGGCGTGAACTGGCCAGGAACATTGTTCAGGCTTAAACGAGCATTGTGTTCAGCCGCTTCTTCATCACTGTGTAGGTAGTATCGACGTTCACATGAACCTGTTTCTGAGTACTCTTTGAAAGTATCTGCCAATTTGCCAAATAAGTTGGCTTCTGGGCCGAAGTGACTCAATTGTTTGTCTTCTGCAGCAAACTTATCAATTGCAGCTTTCATTTCTTGGCGGTCGTAGGCATGGTAACTGTCACCCTCGATCACTAATGGCTTAATATTTTCGCGTCGGAATAAGTGCTCGAAAGCAACTTTGACGGTCGTTGTGCCGGCACCGGATGAACCGGTCACTGCGACAATCGGGTGTTTCTCAGACATATCAAATCCTCTAAACTGGTCTAAATAGCGGTGCGTATCATAGCAGAATAATTCGCAAACAGACGATTAATGGGCATTTCTGTTTGTTATCAGGGTATTAGGCTTACTTGTTGGCACCTAGATCGCGTGCGCGCTGTTCTCTTAGCTCTAAATTGCTCGAATTTTGAACATTTTGTGGCCAGCCTTGGGTATGTTGCAGTACTAAACCAGCAAATAGATGAATATGAGAGTTATCGGCATTTAGAGCAGGTATATAGCGGTATTGCTTACCGCCATTCTCTAAAAACACATCACGATTTTGCATGGCCATTTCTTCGAGCGTTTCAAGACAGTCTGCGGCGAAACCTGGGCAAATCACATCGACCGAGTTCACTCCGTCCTTGGCCCATTGCTCAAGCGTCTTATCTGTATACGGTTGCAGCCATTTAGCCTTACCAAGTCGAGATTGGAAACTAATCGCCCATTCATCATCGGCCAAACCCAGTTTTTCCGCCAATAAACGAGCAGTTGCCTGACATTGGCAGTAATAAGGGTCTCCCGCTAATAACATTGCCTCCGGAAGACCATGAAATGACATCAGTAAACGTTGACTGCTCGAATTTTTGTCACGGAACTCATTAACGCTCGCAGCAAGTGCTGCTATATAGCGTGGATCATCATGGTAATTGTTGATCATGCGTAGTTCGGGTATCCAGCGCAGGCGCTGACATTCACGGCTGACAATATCAAACACTGCAGCTGTGGTGGTTGCTGAGTACTGAGGATAAGCAGGCAATACTAAAAGGCGTCGAACGCCCTGCTTTCTTAGCTTCTCCATTGCTTGCGGAATGGATGGGTTGCCATAACACATGGCAAGAGCCACCGGCAGTTCTGTGCCTGTTTGTGCTGTTAATTCGGCTGCCAGCGCATCACGTTGGTCTTCACTGATGACCATTAATGGTGAACCACGATCCATCCAAACGCTTTCATAGGCTTTCGCTACATGACGAGGCCGAAATGGAAGAATAATAAAATTTAAAATTACCCACCAAATAGGCCGAGGGATCTCTACCACACGAGGGTCAGATAGAAACGCGCGTAAAAAACGCCGTACTGCAGCCGGTGTAGGGGACGTTGGCGTGCCCAAGTTACAAAACAAAACCCCAGTAGAATCATTGGATTTGTGATGATAGTCGGATTCACCGATGAATTTCTTTGACATGGTTTTTGTTGCTCTTATGAGACTTGAATCATAATTAAATGTTGGCAAGTACTGTTATAATTTTACCATTATTGGCTAAGCATACTAAAGAGTCGCCCGATGCACACTATACGTTCATTATGCAGTTTTATCATTGTTGCATTTCTAAGCTTTGCAGTGGGTATCAACCCGGCATTGGCTGATCCACCTGAGTGGGCGCCAGCGCACGGTTATCACAAAAAGAAAAACAAAGATAAGCACAAATACCGCAAACATGACGACGACTATAGGTATAGGGAATCAAGACATTATGACGAACCACAGTACACTCGCCATGACGTCCTTAAATGTGATCCATACTCCACACGTCGCTCCGACATTGGGACGGTTGTAGGCGGTATCATTGGCGGCATTCTTGGTTCAAAAGTGGGTAAAGGCAAAGGTAAAACACTTGCCACTATTGCGGGAGTCATTGTTGGCGCTACCATCGGTAATTCAGTCGGTGAATCTATGGATGAAGCTGACCGGTATTGTGCAGGGCAAGCGTTCGTCAATGCCGAAGATAATCAACCTGTTGCATGGGTAAACCCTGATACTCAACGGCAATATAATGTGACACCTAACAACAGCTATACGCGAGACAGTGGCCGTTATTGTCGTGACTACACATCAAGCGTTGTCGTTAATGGACAGCGAGAACAAGCCACAGGCACAGCGTGCCAAGACTACAGTGGAAATTGGCAAATCATCAACTAAGTTATTCCGCTTTAAAAATGAAAGAATTTGCAAGTCTGATTCCAGCTTGAAGCGTTTATGTGAAATCAACGCCTATTTTTAAATTAACCGCACTTAAAACCAGTATTTTTAAGTTCAGCTCTACCCTTAACATTTCTCTGGCTCGGTCGATAAATACTTTAGAAGCCATTTAAAGTATGGAGACCAGTCATGAGCAAGCGCATAAATTACTTATTACTACTTACAACATTGCTGTTTTCTCCGCTCTTGCATGCCGAGATATTACCCGCTCATGTTGTTGGTGTGATTGATGGGGATACCGTCAAAGTTAAGGATCAAAACGGAATCAAATACATAGTTAGCCTAACTGGCGTTGATGCCCCGGAAATAATGCAAGCGCATGGAAGAATTGCCAAAGAGCAACTTTGTAAAATGATTTGCGGTAAAGATGTTCTGCTGTCTTACAACAAACTAAATACAGATGGTCATGTATTATCTACGATGTATTTAGATCAGGCTAACATTAACCAAGTCATACTTGAAAAAGGCATGGCTTGGCAAAACACGATTGACAAGAAATCCGTTTCCCGTCAGCACTATAGCAAATACGCGCGTGCCGAAAATAAAGCGCGCGTACAAAATATTGGTTTATGGCAAGACGGGATCGCCATGTCACCGTGGCGCTGGCGTCAAATCAGTCAAGGAACGGTTTGGGAATAAAGCCAGTAAAACAAAAGGGTCAGCATGAAGCTGACCCTTTTGTTAAGAAAATTTAATTATTCTAAGCCAGCAAAAATTTTGTCACGAATTTCTTCTACTGAGCCAACACCTTCAACTTTAATGTACTTCGGTGAGTCTGCTTCATTACCTTTAGACCATGACAAATAATACTCAATTAATGGTTCTGTTTGTTCGTGGTAAACTTCAAGGCGCTTAAGAACAGTTTCCTCTTTATCATCATCGCGCTGGACTAGTTCTTCGCCTGTTTCATCATCCTTACCTTCAACTTTGGGTGGGTTATAAACAATATGGTACGTACGGCCTGAAGATAAATGCGAGCGACGACCGCTCATACGTTTAACAATTTCTTTATCATCGACATCAATCTCAACTACCGCATCTACCAGAACACCACGTTGTTTTAGTGCATCTGCCTGTGGGATAGTCCGAGGAAAACCGTCAAATAAAAAACCATTTTCACAATCAGGTTCTTTAATTCGCTCCTCAACCAAACCAAGAATAATTTCATCCGAAACTAACCCTCCTGAATCCATTACTTTTTTAGCTTCAACCCCTAACGGAGTCCCTGCTTTTACTGCCGCTCTTAACATGTCGCCAGTTGAGATTTGCGGAATGCTAAATTTTTCTTTGATATAGGTCGCCTGTGTTCCTTTACCAGCGCCCGGCCCGCCTAATAAAATGATTCGCATGGTCATATTCCTTTTTTATCATTATGTGCAAGTTACAATTATGCATAGCCAATGCAGACATGCCAGCCCAATGAATCTATAGGCCAATGGGATGTGCTTATGGTTGGCTGAAACGCTCTGACCAATTGCCCTCAGGTAAAAACTCAGCTTCTTCACGAATAGCTAAAGCTTCTGTATTTCTACCTAAACCGGATAAAATTTCACTTTTAAGCAACAACGAACTGCGATCATTGGGTGCCAACTGTAAACTGACATTCACTGAATACAATGCCTCCTGTGGTAGGCCTTGAAGATGTAACGCTGTTGCAAGATTATGATGTCCCTTTTGATAGCTTGGCTCAAGACGAATAGTAGTCTTAAAGTGGCTAACTGCCTTATCAAGTTTTTGCTGTTGGGCAAGCAACACACCTAAATCATCATGTGCTTCAGCATTCGCAGGATTAAGTTCAATAGCTCTTTTCATATCCTGTTCAGCCTTGGCAAGCTGCCCTGCCCATATGTAACGCACACCACGTTTTGTATGAGCTAAAGAGCTATTTGGATGCCGCTTAATAAATACAGACAGGTCAGAAATTCCTTCTGACAATTTCCCTAATCTACCGCGCACCATTCCTCGCCAAAACCAGGCTTGGCTATGTTTTTCATCTAGTTCAATTGCGCGAGTTAAATCTTGTTCGGCGGTATCTAACTCACCAATATTAAAATACTCTTCAGCACGTTTTGTATATAAAGGTGCACGCTTAATCGAGTTTTCAATGGCCTTAGTCAATTCTTGGATACGCTTATTTGCCACCGCGAAATCATCTATCTCAACAATTGAATTCGATTTGGAGCCGCTTGGTAATTCGACGAGTGGATCAATGTATTTACCGACAGCTTTAGGTGTGTCTCCAAAACAAGCAACATACGGCTCTGAAGCAACCAACGTTAACCATTCTTTTGTTGGTGCCAGCCATTCATCATTATCGAGGGAAATATCGACATCATCAGAAAAATGCTTACCGAAACACTGTTCATATATGCGTTCACCAGATGCATCAAATTGCCGAAAAGACTTTAACCCTTCTTCATCCCCATAAAAGTTAATCATTGTGTGTAAAGGTGCATTTCTATGGTGAGGCAAATAACCTGCATAATAATCTCTTACTAAATTTCCTTCGTCATCATAAATAAATATTTCAATATTATGAATGACATTAGGCCTCTCTAACTCCCATTGTATTTTACTTAGGAGTAAATCCTTTTGCGTATCGAAATACCGAACCTCGGTATAAAAATCACCAGCATTGACACCACCATACCCACCAATTTCTTTTTCGGTACGTATAGATGCATTTTTTATTCTTGACTCATGTACGGTATAGAGAGCGTCAGCAAAACGATTCCATTGGGCAACTTGCTTAGTGTCTTCTGTTAGGGGTGTTAAACGTTGCTTCGCCTGAAGGGCTGTAATTAACAACAAGAATAATACAAAGGAAAGGAAACTATTTTTCAACACCTGATTAAAAGTAACCATACGCAAACTCCTTATTTGTATATTCATAAAATAGACATACTAAGTAGCGATTTTATTCCGCACTGATTCACTAAAGTATGCACTAGATTAAAATAGGATGCATACTCTGCATTATGCAATCCTTGCTATCACGGCGGTATAAGGATTATTCAGTAAGTTATTAATAACATTGGTTATTGAAGAAGAAATTAAATAACCTGTCGCAATTAAAAACTTCGCCGATTACCCATTTCTTTTGCATATGGGCTGTCGGTGTGGGCGAGAAATTCACACTATTGATACAGATTTGTGAATATTAATTGTTGTTTCTTTAGGTGCTAAGCAAATTGAACACTTGAGGGTCAGAACAACTACGCTGCTATTTGGTTGGCCATGGCTTCTACTTCTGCTAGTTCACTCTCAATTAGAGATTCAAATTCTTCAATCACGTCGTCTTCATCAAGGCCTAACTTATCCAGTAGGGTTTGGGGGATATTTTCATTACTTTCATCACCAATACCGACACGTTTTAATAGCTTATTTGCAAGTTTTACTAGGTTTACGTAAACCGCATCTTCACCATCATATTGCTCAGCATGATGCTCACGTACTGTGGTACACACTGCTGAAGGCAAGCCCCAAGCATCCATTAACCATGCACCCATTTGTGCATGCCCCATTTCAATAACATCACGGGCCCGACCCATTCCTAACACTTGTTGCTCAAGTTCAGTAATTGGTTTATCTGGGTTTGCAGCAGCCATTTTATTTAATAAATAGAACTCAGGTTGAAACAAATGCCCAAGCAATAAAAAACCAAAGTTATGTAATAAACCAGATAAGTAAACCATGCCAGTTGGCGGTCTCTGTTTAACCGGCATCATTTTAGATAAACGTTGCGTCAATGTGGCGCAGGCGACACTGTGCCGCCAAAATGCGTCCATACCAAGTGGGCCATCTATAGGGTTGCGAAAACTTTTACCGACAGTGAGTCCAAGCGCCATATTCATCGTCATATCAAAACCCAACACGCGTACAATTGCATCTTGAATTGAGTCAATTTTTCCTTGGTAACCAAACAATGATGAAGTGGCATAACGCAAAGTTTGTGCAGAAAGGCTCGGATCGGTCTTAACAATCTCTGAGAGCTTAACAATAGATGCATCTTCATCCTTGCTCAATTCAAGAATACGCAACGCAATTTCTGGCATAGAAGGAAGTTCGTATATCTCTTCGATACGACGCTTCATGTCCAGAGGTGAAGCATAACGAATGGTACTAACATCGGTCTCTGCAAGCGCGGTTAACGGGTACGCAAAGTTACCAACATTATTTCTACCCACTAAATTAATGTAATCCTGCGCATTCATTTTAATAGCAACGGTGTGGGAACCTGGTTCAAAAAAAACTTCATCCAGTTTTGCAATACTTTGATCAACAAATACAGGTAACCCAAATGGTTCGCCAATGGGGGGCACAGAGCCACGCTCACAACATTCAAATTTATTTGAAAAATCGCGATAGCTTGCAACATAAAGCTCTCTCCCTAACCGTGCTTGCAAAGCTTTAAAATCAAGCACATGTGTTACGGGAAGAATCGCCATATACTGCCGCTCGCCATCATTCATAATAACGGCTCGTAACATTTTCGCATAAGGTGCATGAGTAGAATCTGCTGTCGCTTCTAGTGTGCGAGTACGATCATGAGAAAGGACGGTATATTGCGGACCGCGCTGCTGTATGAATGTTGAGACTGACTGCGAGATTGACATGATTTATTTACCTACCATTAATAAAATATTCACACGTCTTGCTTCCGCTCGCGTCCAATACGATTTTTGTTGTTTCCCTGCTCTGCGTTGGTGTTATTAGATAGCCTAATAACTAATATAGTAGATAATTCGCTGAATAATGCGGACATAGTTCACAGAAATGGCAACACGATGTGAAATAATTTGGCGAGTAATTTCAATTACTTATTTGTGGTTAAACAAGCGAACAAACAATCTTAACCAACAATAGTTTAATTTGAACCGTTGTTAATCAGTTGGTTGACGCAATATTGAAAACTGAGAAAATAATGGTTCGGTAACCGGCTTTAATTTCTTACGCATCACGCTACCAATAGCGTCAGTGCGTGAAAATACTGGTGTCGCTATTGCATCGGTGATATTCGCCAAACATAGCATTGCTTCAACATCTTCTTGTAACGAAGGCAGCACTTCAAGCACAGCATCTAATTCTTCGTCTCCCGAATTCGCTTTTATTTTAGCCTGTTCAACTAATACTAAGACATCCTGTTCTGCCATTGCATTAGACTGCATTTCGTCAACATTTCGAGAACTATGATCAAAGTCAGGGTTAAAATAATTACCCACTGCATTAAATAACGCACAAACAGCCTCTTGATTTGCAGGTTTTTTTAAAATATCTACACTAGTTTGTATAAAGCTTTGCCCTGCAGATGATAATATTTTTTCAAGCTGCATAGCGTAGCGATTTCCGTTTTTTTTCAAGTTCTCAAGGTGAGGTTGATGTTCTTCTAAGTCAGCACGTGTTGCGACAGCTTCAGGAAGTTCATCTGGAATGGCTTCAAGAAAACCTATTCTGAACACATTCTTTTTTACCCCTCGGGACCAAAGTATGTTGCGAACTTCTTCACTAATTAAATCACCTTGTAAAACTAAACGTACACTTCTAACGATTGCATAGGGATCTTCTTCAAAAGGTAAAAATTCAATAAGAAAATCGGCTAATATTTTCCCCATTTCGCCGTTCACTACTTTTTCGCTTTCGAGCATGCGCCGAGCATACTCTGCTTCGGGAGCAGCCCACCACGCAAGCTTAGCCAATTCATCTGTTAAACCTTGTGCACAAACAACAGCCATAATTGCTTCAGGTTCACCCAACTTTAATAAATCAGCAAGGCTTTCGTCTTTCATTTGACCCATGCGCGTCCAACGTTTTAAATAAACTGGGTAACCACCAGGAGATCCCAGAACATGGCTTGAAAGTAATTCTTTAATTTGTTTAATATATTTTTCATCATTGCAGTTTGGGTTTAATTGAATCTGCATTTCATTTCCATCAGCAATGCCATAGACCACCATTCGACCATCATCGATCCGCACGGCATTCACATTATTGGCTAACATGACGTTTAAACGTAAATTATCTTCTGTAGAAAGTGCCACTTCGTATACCCTTCACATTTTGTTTCCAACACGACTTTAATTGTTTGTAGACAATATAAACCCCGTCATTAATTTAATTGAACACGCTGTCCCCAAGGAATTTTTGAACGTCCCTTCACTAACCAAATCACTGGGAAAGAAGGCTCATAGGCAGGAAATTCGCCTTCCGCATCGGTAAAATAAACCAATAAATCAGGTTGCTTACCTTGTTGTTCAGCGAACTCAAATGCTGGCCGAAAATCAGTCGCCCCTCCACCCATCATATTTTCCGGGACATCAAACGTATCCCAGGGCTCAAAATGCCAAGGTGCATTCTCGCTCACCTCATCATCGCAAGCTATTAGAGTAATCCGCGCACGCATCTGCCCTTTAATCGCATCAACTTCTGAAATGAATTCATCAATTTCAGCATCACTGATTGAACCACTCGTATCAATAACAATAGTGACATCGAGTTGACTACTTCGCAGGCTAGGTAAAATTGCAGCGCCTTCTCGACGTGAAGGACGTTGAAAACTGTAATCATCGCGGGCGACTGCTGTCATATAACGTGCCAATAACATTCGCCAAGGAAGTTGTGGTTGCAATAAGTGATCAACCAAACGTGCCAAGGCATCACCCATTTTCCCCGCTTGCATGGCGGTTTGTGCAGCACCGGCTAAACGTTGTTGCCATTGTACAGACAATGATTCTTTTTCTGCTTCAGTTAATGGTGGTGGTTGAGCTGACCCACCTTGTGTCTCATCAAGTTCCGCTTCATTGCCTTTTGATTGATTATTTTGATCTGTGTTTGGTTGATCGCCGCCTGTTCCCTTATCGTCCTTAGGATCATCACCTTTATCGCCGTCACATTCTTGATCGCCGTGAGATGAATCATTGTGTTCGTTCTGTTCGCGATCATCTTCATCGTATACGTGTTGATCCTGCGTTTCTCGATCATCTAAATCTTCGATCGTTGGGTAAATTTCTTCTGCAGTCATATCGGCATACTGAGGGTCATACAAGGTATCAGGAATCGGCTGCATACCTTCATTAATCAGGATCGGATTAATTGCTAAATCACAAGCCAAATCCCAACGATGTTTAACTCTATGCTGGCGACGTGCAAAATGGGATAACGCACAATGTAAAGCTTCATGGGCAAGAATAAACTGGGTTTGCTCAACCGACATTGCATCAATGTAGTCATGATTATAATAAAATGTTTTAGCATCGGTGGCAGTTGACTTACACCAACTTGCTGCCGCCTGTTCCATCGGTAGCCGAAGCACTAGCGCACCTAAAAATGGCTTATCTAAAATAAGCCGAGTGCGTGCAGCTGCTAATTTATTTTCTACGTTATCAGGCATGTTTTTTTGATAGGATTAACAAAATTGACATGATTTTATAACCGTTGTGCCGTATGCGATAACACTTTCATTACTGGTTATATAACATAACATCAGCAATATCTTTTGCCCATGCGGCAAACTGAGGCACTGCAAACATATCTTCGCCTACTGCGCGGTGCATGTCGGAAACTAACATGACACCCATTTCACGTTGTGGGAAACTCCGCGCGTAATCAAGAATATGTCCCCACACTTCATTGCTGTTTGCTTTGCCTTTAGCGCGAATAGCACGCCCGACAAGCGCTGCGGCAACGGCGTATTGCAAATCAATCTCTTTCGGCACGCTGATATCTTCACCGCGCAAAATCGCATCTACATCAGGCATGTTTTCAAGGTTATCAACGAAGGCTTTTAATTCAATTCCTGCCGCCGGCCCGACACAGGCTTGCAATGTGCCCAATAATAATTCCGGGTGATCACTAAACTTTTGTAAACCGCGGTGTGCAAACTCCCATGAACGTGGCGATGGAAAGGCAACTGGGTTGTGAGCAGGATCAAAATCAAACAACAACTCAGGTCGAAAACGCAAAAATGCAATTACTTTTTCGTCGAGATCATTGTTATAAGCCCAAGCAACCCAGTCATCCAAATGAGTGTCGACTTCAAAATGCGAAAAACGATTCGCTAGGGGTGCCGGCATCGTATAGGTAACACCGCGATCGCCCTGCCGGTTACCGGCTGCAAAAATTGCCCACCCATCTGGCACTTTATATTCGCCCAGACGGCGGTCCAAAATTAATTGATAAGCTGCTGCCGACACAGTTGGAGCAGCTGAAGTAATTTCATCTAAAAACAAAATTCCTTTTTCACCGTGTCGTTTTACGTCTGGAAGAATCCCCGGGATAGCCCACTCAACCGTATCATCAACTCGAAATGGAATACCGCGTAAATCAGTCGGTTCCATTTGCGATAGGCGAATATCAATTACTTCAACACCGTTTTGCTCAGCAACCTGCGCAATCATCTGGGATTTACCGACACCAGGCGGCCCCCACAACATGACTGGAGTATGATGCCCTGCATCAGTACTCTTAAATTCTTGTTCTAAAACGGCTAATAGCTGGGCCGGACGCATGTGACCTCCATGGGACAACGTTCATAGTTAAATAAAAGGCGAAGTTTATCAGACTCAGTGGGAATTTCGCAGTTGAATCAGTCTCTTGTTGCAACATATCCCTGTATGCTGCAGGTGATTAACTCTCTTTACGCGTAAATCGAATAATACGGCGTCTTGAACGCTTATCAGGACGGTGCTGAGGGGAAGGCGTTTGTGCAGCATGAATACGAAACTGCTCGGCAAGTGCTTCGCGCTTCGAAATACTGTCCTCGGATTCGGTATACAGCGTCGCTGCGATGCTTGCAGGTCCACGCTGCTTATGTAATCCATCAACGTGAATACTGTAACTGTATTGTCCCCGAGTAATTTCTAGCGTATCACCCACTTGGATTGCCTGTGAAGGTTTTACACGCTGACCGGCTCGATGCACCTTACCGCCATTCACTGCCTCCGTCGCCAACGCGCGTGTTTTAAAGAAACGCGCTGCCCACAGCCATTTATCTAAACGCATACTGGTTATTTTTTCTGCCATCAGTGAAGTATGCCTGATGATGACAATGAGATAAAATAACTAAGCACTTGATTTAAATACACCATGTTATATGGTTAATTGAAAATAGCTTTTGCGTGGCAAAAAATGACAATGCGTATTTTTTTAATTATTTCATTAATATTTCCAGCGCTAACAATTCAAGCTGGCATATTTCAATGTAAAGATAAATATGGAAAGTTAGTTTACAAAGATAGTGAGTGTGGCAGTGGTGATAGCGTTATAAAGCCTGGCCTACGTGAGAATGCATCAACAGCCGCCGATGACGCTGTAAAGAATAAAATACCCAACAACACCTTTATTGATGATGGCAAGCCCGGCAAATTAATTTTTATAAGTAAGGGTGAGTTACAAGCACCTTATAGCATTAAGGTAAACGAAGTCCGGCTTATCACTGAAACTGAAGACACTTTGGTCGTTGACGTTATCTACACCTACAAGCATAAGATTCCTGCCAATGAAATGCGCATTTATGTCACGCCGAACCATGGCTATTGGAGTGTTAATAACATTCAGGCAGAACAAGGTTTAAATGTTGGCCGCGCGCGAATGGGCTTGAGCCGAAGCAACATGAAAAAGAAATGGGTCACCCGTTCATTTACAGATACGATAAATATTCGTTTTGAACATTACCCGCCTAATAACACTTACAAGGGTGTTATTTGGTCTGAAACGGTTAAATATGAAAAACGCTGGAAACTAAAATAGCCATTCTCTAGGTTTCAAAGCACCGCAACCTTGCCTTGCTGCGTCTCAATGACTCTATTCTAAATGTCGCACGACGAATTCGTTCATCTTCTTTGTATTTTTTGTACTCTGGATACGCGAGCAATGCGTAACCAAGCGGGATATCAGTTTGGTATAATTTTTCTGGAAAAAAATCCGTCAAGCTAACGCCCATTGTCGTTAACAGGATAGCAGCACCCACCTTCGGATCATCATAAAAACCAGGCGTTGTTCGATATGTTAATGGTAACAGGCCAACAATTTCGTCATCCAAGGTAACACAAGATAAAAGTTCGTCACCTTGACGTGGTTCTAATTTTTTGGGTTCGGGGTAAAGGTAGCTATCCACGTCAGGAATGCGGATATTAGAAAGCTCAAAGCCGCCCATCGACTTGGCATCTTTTTCAGGGAAAGACTCAGCGTTTGAAGCAAGCTCACCATCCGCAGCAGAAACTACGCCAGACCACAGCAAGCCCATACTAAAACATAATAAAATTGCACGAATTACTGCCATCACACCCTCCTCGGTCATTTTGACCTACCATTAAAGAGTATGTCGGCTAAAACCCGCCCGACTTGAGTGTCGAGCGGATTGAGTGTATTTACTTAGCCAATTTCAACAACATAGCGTTGAGTCTTGAAACAAACCCTGCTGGATCCTCTAATTGCCCACCTTCTGAAAGCAGTGCTTGGTCAAAAAGAATCTGCGACCAGTCACTAAATAGATCTTGCTCGGATTCAGCTTTAAGCATTTCCACTAAGGCATGGGTTGGGTTGATTTCAAGAATCGGCTTCAGCGTAGGAATTTCCTGACCGGCTTCTTTAAGAATGCGTTCCAGGTTACCACTCATGTCCTGATTTTCTGACACTAAACATGCTGGAGTACTCGTTAAACGGTGCGTAACGCGAACTTCCTTCACTGAATCGCCAAGTGCTTCTTTAATCCGCTCAACAAAATCTTTGTTTTCTTCTTCAGCTGCTTGTTGTTGTTTCTTTTCTTCTTTGTCTTCCAAGTCCCCGAGATCTAAATCACCTTTAGCAACAGATTGTAATGGTTTTCCTTCAAACTCTGTTAAGGCAGAGACTAACCATTCATCAACACGCTCTCCAAGCAACAAGACTTCAATGCCTTTGGTTCGGAATACTTCAAGGTGCGGGCTGTTTTTCGCCGCATTAAAACTGTCTGCAGTAATGTAGTAGATTTTATCTTGCGCTTCCGGCATACGTTCAATGTATTCTTGCAACGAAACCGTTTGATCTTCTTCATCTGTTTTGGTCGTTGCAAAACGCAGTAACTTGGCAATTTTTTCTTGGTTTGCAGAATCTTCTGCAGGACCTTCTTTCATTACCCGACCAAACTCATTCCAGAACGTTTTGTATTTTTCTGGATCATTCTTGGCAACACCTTCAAGCATGCTCAACACTTTTTTCACTGAACCGGAGCGCATGCTATCGATTGCTTTGTTGTGCTGTAAAATTTCACGAGACACATTTAAAGGCAAGTCAGCGGAGTCAATGACACCACGCACAAACCGCAAGTACTGTGGCATTAACTGTTCGGCATCATCCATAATGAAAACACGACGTACATATAATTTGATGCCATGTTTAGAATTTCTATCCCACAAATCAAATGGTGCTTTTGATGGCACATACAACAATGAGGTGTATTCAAGATTGCCTTCTACACGGCTATGTACGTAAGACAAAGGATCTTGAAAATCATGCCCCACATGTTTGTAAAATTCATTATATTCTTCTTCAGTAATGTCGTTCTTAGAACGCGCCCACAATGCTGAAGCGCTGTTGACCATTTCCAGTTCTGGCGCAGGAGTTTCTTTTTCCGCATCATCACCCATTGGCGGCATAGGCTCTGACCACATTTTAATAGGCAGGCTAATATGATCCGAATAAGTACGAATAACGTGACGTAAACGATGGCCATCGAGGAACTCATCTTCACCTTCGCGTAAGTGCATTGTCACCGTTGTTCCACGAGATGCCTTATCAATTGTTTCCAGTGAGAAATCACCCTCGCCTGCTGATTCCCAACGCACCCCATGCTCTGCCGTTGTTCCTGCGCGACGTGTTTCGACTGTCACCTTTTCAGCAACGATAAAAGCTGAATAAAAGCCCACACCAAATTGGCCAATTAAATTTGCATCACTAGCTTGATCACCACTTAATGCTTCAAAGAACTGCTTGGTGCCCGACTTGGCAATGGTGCCAATATTGTCAATTACTTCCTGGCGGTTCATACCAATACCATTATCAGCAATCGTAATGGTGCGTGCTTCCTTATCAAATTCAACAGTAATGCCCATTTCGGCATCACCTTCCATCAGCGCATCGTCCGAGAGGGATTCAAAACGCAATTTGTCGCAGGCATCAGAGGCATTTGAGACGAGTTCACGCAAGAAGATTTCTTTGTTGCTATACAGTGAGTTAATCATCAACTGCAGTAATTGCCTTACCTCAGTCTGAAACTCCATGGTTTCCTTATGCGCTTCAACAGTCATGGTACAAATTTCCTCCAAAATACTTATAAATAGGTTAGATATCGCTGCTAGATGGGGTTAAGTGCGTTCTATTTCAAGGCTATTTCTATGAATCTGCCACTTTTTACTCAAGCTTGATAGAATCTACCCATGCAAATACATACGATTGCCAGCCAAGCTTTTAATGACCAACGTCCAGGAACATCTGGACTGCGCAAATCAGTCAAGACATTCCAACAAGAACACTATCTGGAAAATTTTGTTCAATCACTTTTTGATGTCTTAAGTGGTTATCATGGCAAGACCTTAGTCCTTGGTGGAGATGGTCGGTTCTATAATCGAACCGCTATCCAGATCATTATCCGCATGGCGATCGCAGCTGGCTTTGGGCGAATTATTGTTGGCCAAGATGGATTATTATCTACGCCGGCGGCTTCTCACCTTATTAGAAAGAATGAGGCTTTTGGTGGGGTTATTTTATCTGCCAGTCATAATCCAGGCGGACCAGAGGGTGACTTTGGTATTAAGTTTAACACCGCCAATGGTGGGCCTGCGCTGGAATCACTGACTGAAGCTGTCTTTGAGCACAGTTTGCATATTGCCCACTACCATTGCGCTGATATGCCAGAGATTCCTCTGGATAAAATCGCTCAACATACTTTTGGGCACAGCGTCATTGATATCATTGACCCAGTGTCTGATTATGCGGCATTAATGCAAAATTTATTTGATTTTAGTGCCATTAAAGCACTTATCGATAGTGGCTTTGAAGTATGTTTCGATGCAATGCATGCCATTACAGGACCTTATGCTAAAAAGATTCTCGGCGAACAGCTCGGCGTTAGCAAAAACAACTTGTTAAATTGTGAACCGAAAACTGACTTTGGGGGCGGACACCCTGACCCTAACCTAACGTATGCCGATAAACTAGCTGAAAGGATGATGAGTGATTCATCACCGGATTTTGGCGCTGCCTCAGATGGTGACGGCGATCGTAATATGATTCTTGGTAGACAATGTTTTGTTAATCCTAGTGATAGTCTGGCTATTATTGCTGCCAATGCCCAACACATTCCTGCTTATAAAAATGGCCTTGCTGGTGTGGCACGATCGATGCCAACCAGTGCTGCCGTTGATGTCGTCGCAAAAAAACTTGGTATTGATTGTTACGAAACGCCCACAGGCTGGAAATTTTTTGGCAACCTACTTGATGCCGATAAAATTACACTCTGTGGTGAAGAAAGTTTTGGTAGCGGGTCAAATCATATTCGTGAAAAAGACGGTTTGTGGGCTGTATTGTACTGGCTAAACATCCTCGCAGTTCGAAACCAGTCGGTTAGTGAGATAGTGGCCGAACACTGGCGCCACTTTGGTCGTCATTTTTATACGCGTCATGATTATGAAGCTGTTAACAACACCTCGGCAACGCACTTGGTTGACCATTTACTTGATAATCTCGCAAACCTTACTAACCAGCAATTTGGCGACTACACTATTAAACTTGCCGATGAATTTGCTTATATTGATCCTGTAGATAATTCTGAAAGCAATCATCAAGGTATAAGATTGTTATTTAAAAACGGTGCACGAATTATTTTTAGGCTCTCCGGCACTGGTACTAGCGGGGCAACACTTCGCGTTTATATTGAAGACTATTGTGATGACCAACAAAAACATGGACAAGATACACAGCATTATTTGAAGCCACTAATTGATATTGCAGAAAAAATTGCCAACATCAAAACACATACAGGTATGGCTGCACCAACCGTCATCACTTAATTTCTATGCCCTACTCGTTCAATCTGATTTTTTTCAGGGTCATTATGAGCGTAACAATAAAGTAACCGCCAATAGCTAGCTAAAGGCGATCACTTTATCAATGACGATAGCATTGTCTTTTTTAAAAAATTTATTTTTTATAATATGCTTGCGCTGCTTTAACTGCTTCACCACTATTAATTGGTGCACCCATATCGGTTAACACAGCATCGAGTGATTGTAAGCAAAATAAAACATTACTCTGATTAGCGGCAAAGCCCATTAAACCTACTCGCCACACTTTACCTGCAAGTGCACCTAAGCCGGCGCCAATTTCTAAATTGTATTCTTTTAACAAACGGCCACGTACCGCCGCTTCATCGACACCATCAGGGATCGTCACTGAATTTAGTTGCGGTAACCGGTTAGCTTCATCAACAATAAATGATAGACCCATTGCTTCAAAGCCCGCCTTCAATGCGGCATGATGATGTGCATGACGTGCCCATGAATTTTCAATCCCTTCTTCTTCAAGCACAACCAGCGCTTCATGCAAACCATACAATGAATTTATTGGTGCTGTGTGGTGATAAGCACGTTTTGCTCCACCACCCCAGTAACCCATTACAAGATTCAAATCCAAAAACCAACTTTGAACTTTAGTTTTTCGATTTTTTACTTTCTCTAAAGCCTTATCATTAAAACTAATGGGTGAAAGACCTGGCGTACAAGACAAACATTTTTGCGTCCCGGAATAAATAGAATCAATCCCCCACTCATCTACTTTGAGCGGCGTACCAGCCAAAGACGTTACTGCATCAACAATCGTCAAACAATCATACTTATGAGCAATTTCTACTAATGTTTTTGCATCAGATTGAGCACCGGTTGATGTTTCGGCATGTACAAAGGCAACGATACATGCATCCGGATTTTCCTTCAGTACTTCTTCTAACTTAACCGGGTCGACTGGTTGTCCCCATTCATCATCTACAAAAACAGCTTCACCACCACAACGCTCAACATTTTCAGTCATGCGCATACCAAAAACGCCATTCCGGCAAACAACCACTTTATCGCCTGGCTCAACTAGGTTTGCAAAACAGGTTTCCATCCCTGCAGAGCCTGGTGCGGATACAGGCATTGTTAATTCATTCTTTGTTTGAAAGGCATACTGTAGTAAGCCTTTCATATCATCCATCAAACCAACAAAAACTGGATCTAGGTGGCCAATAGTTGGACGTGACATTGCTTCAAGAATTCGTGGATTTACATCAGATGGACCTGGCCCCATCAAGGTACGTTTTGGTGGGTGAAATGACTTGCTACTCATGTTAATGCCTCTTAGCATGTAAGTGTAATAGTGGATTAATAATTGCGCGATAGTTTGTCTTAATCTGACAACAATCTCCAGCAAAAAAGGTTTCATAGCCATGCGATATGTGCGGACATTCAACACTTTAGGTATCAAAGACATTGAAATAGTGGGCGGTAAAAATGCCTCGCTCGGTGAAATGATCACAGAACTCAGCCCACTTGGGCTGCGTATTCCTGATGGTTTTGCAACAACTGCCGAGGCATATTGGCATTTTCTTGACCACAACGGTCTACGCGAACCCGTCACCAAACTGCTCGAAAAGCTAGATGTACGAGATGTGGTACAACTTGCTAAAACCGGGCAGCAAATACGAAATTGGTTTCTTGCAGCCAGCCTGCCGCCAGATTTAAGTGCCGAAATTTCAACAGCCTATGATGATTTGACGACTCAATACGGTATGGTGCCAGATGTCGCGCTACGATCATCAGCGACCGCCGAAGATTTGCCGGGTGCATCCTTTGCAGGGCAACAAGAAACATATCTTAACGTTCATGGCATTGAAGCTGTTCTGACAACTTGTCTTAAAGTGTTTGCTTCCCTATTTACAGATCGGGCTATCGCCTACCGGGTTGATAAAGGCTTTGAACATATGAAAGTAGCCCTTTCAATTGGTGCGCAAAAAATGGCCCGATCTGACATTGGCGCATCAGGCGTTATGTTCACGTTAGATACTGAAAGTGGTTTTCGTGATGTCGTATTAATTAATGCGGCTTATGGTCTCGGCGAGAATGTCGTGCAGGGCGCGGTCAATCCAGATGAATACCATGTGTTCAAGCCCAACCTGATTGAAGACCATCACCCCATTATCAAACGAGAGCTTGGCAACAAAGCGTTACGTATGATTTACGATGATACCGGCGGAGTACAAAATATTGATGTCCCCATCGCTGAACGTGAGCAATTTGTATTAAACGAAGATGATATCGTAGAACTCGCGCGCCAGGCCGTTATTATCGAAAAACACTATTCATCGCATCATGGTCACAATCAGCCTATGGATATTGAATGGGCTAAGGATGGGCGGGATGGTCAACTTTATATTTTACAGGCACGACCCGAAACGATTCACAGCGCTGAAGACACCTCGCACTTTATTCAGCATATTCTAGAAGAGCATGGAGAAGTATTATGTGAAGGAAAGAGCGTGGGTCGAATGATCGGCAGTGGTAAAGTACGCGTCATTCCTAACGCCAGTGACATGCACAACCTCAAAGCCGGTGAGATCTTAGTGACTGACATCACGGATCCTGACTGGGAACCGATTATGAAAATCGCCTCAGCCATTGTAACAAACCGAGGTGGTCGAACTTGCCATGCTGCTATTATTGCACGTGAATTGGGCATCCCCGCCGTTGTCGGTTGTGGCAATGCTTCTCGTTCATTGCAAACGGGTCAAGAAGTCACGGTTTGTTGTGCCGAGGGTGACACCGGAAAAATTTATAAAGGTTTACTTCCATGGCACACCAAAACAGTCGAACCATTTAAAGGTGAACGCCCTAAAACGAAACTGATGATTAATGTCGGCAATCCGGAGCAAGCCTATATTCTTTCACAGTTACCCGCCGATGGCGTTGGCCTTGCACGACTTGAATTTATTATTAATCATTTTATCGGCATTCATCCACGCGCATTACTAGAACCACATGTTGTAGATGCTAACACTCGTGCAGAAATAGAAAAACGTTCTACGCCCTATGCTGATCCTCGAAGTTTTTATATCCAACGTCTTGCAGAAGGTGTTGGAAGTATTGCCGCCGCATTCTCACCTCGACAAGTTATCGTACGGTTAAGTGACTTCAAATCGAACGAATATGCAGCCATGCCGGGTGGTGAATATTTTGAACCGAAAGAAGAAAACCCGATGTTAGGTTTCCGGGGTGCATCACGTTATCCATCATCTCAATTCGATGAGTGTTTCAAAATGGAATGCGAAGCTCTGGTTCGAGTGCGAAAAGAGATGGGTTTAACAAATCTGGCAGTAATGATTCCATTTGTTCGCACGATTGATGAGGCTAAACAAGTGCTTCAACTTATGAATGAAAATGGTTTAGTGCGTGGTGAAGACGGACTGAAAATTTTTCTTATGTGCGAAATCCCTGCTAATGCGCTGCTTGCAGATGAATTCCTAGCGCATTTTGACGGCTTTTCTATCGGTTCAAATGATTTAACCCAACTAACATTAGGTGTAGACAGAGATTCTTCCCTTGTTAACGATTTTGATGAGCGAAATCCGGCGGTGTTAACGCTAATGGAAATGGCTATCAGCGCCTGTAACAAAGCCGGCAAATACATCGGTATTTGTGGTCAGGCGCCTTCAGACTATCCTGAAATTACTCACTGGTTAGTAAAACAAGGAATCCACTCTATTTCCTTCAACCCAGACAGCTTGCCCATAATGTTTGATATCGTCAAAAAAGCTGAGGATGAGAAGCACTGATACGACTACCTTGTCGGGTCAGTTTCGATTATCCTACAGGTATGAACCAACAAGTGGATACATCCGGTTATCATGGCGATCGCGAAGCGCTAGCCAGCGCACTTCAATCAGCTTTGCCGCGTGATGCTATATTAAGTCAACCCGAACGATTAAAGGCTTATGAATGCGACGGCCTTTCTGCTTATCGTTCATCCCCTTTTATAGTTGTGCTCCCTGAAACCGTTGAACAAATACAGCACGTGCTTCAGATATGTAAGCGACTTCAAGTGCCTGTTGTTGCCCGTGGCGCAGGTACAGGTCTTTCTGGCGGTGCCTTACCGCATGAACGCGGCGTATTATTGAGTTTAGCCAAATTCACTCGCACACTTGAGATCGATGTGGCTAACCGATGTGCCCGCGTTGAACCAGGTGTTCGAAATCTGGCCATCAGCGAGGCTGCTAAGCCCTACGGACTTTACTATGCACCAGATCCTTCTTCACAGATTGCCTGTAGCATTGGCGGTAACGTGGCAGAAAATTCAGGTGGCGTGCATTGCTTAAAATATGGACTAACTGTTCATAATATTCAGCAAATTAAAATGCTCACCTTTGATGGTGAACTGCACACGATAGGCGGCTCCGGATTAGATGCAGCGGGCTATGACTTACTCGCGCTCATGACAGGTTCCGAAGGACTGCTTGGTATTATTGTCGAGGTTACCGTTAAACTGCTTCCTATTCCAGACACCGTTCAAGTCATGCTTGCTTCATTTAATGATATTGCTGACGCTGGTAATTCAGTGGCAAATATTATCGCGGCTGGCATCATACCGGCTGGTCTGGAGTTAATGGATAATGCAGCGATTCGAGCCGCTGAAGATTTCGTAAAGGCTGATTACCCTGTTGATGCAGCTGCTGTATTGATTTGTGAAATTGATGGGCCACATGAAGATGTTATTGAACAAGTTGAACGTGTTCGCGAACTTTTAGCTTCTTCTGGTGCAAGTGAAATTCGCATTGCCAATAATGAAACTGAATGCCAAACCATGTGGGCAGGTCGCAAAGCGGCCTTTCCTGCGGTAGGCCGTATTAGTCCGGATTATTACTGCATGGACGGCACGATTCCTCGGCATCAGCTTGCTGCCGTGCTAACAAGAATTACTGAATTATCGGATGAATATAATTTACGCGTTGTGAACGTTTTTCATGCAGGTGATGGGAACTTACACCCATTGATTCTTTATGATGCAAATATAGACAATGAACTTGAACGCACTGAAGAACTTGGTGGAAAAATACTAAAAGCTTGCCTTGATGCGGGCGGTACAATTACTGGCGAGCATGGAGTTGGCATCGAAAAACTTGATCAAATGTGTATGCAATTTACCTCCGCAGAATTACAACAACTTCATGCAGTAAAACACGCCATTGATCCTGACGGCTTACTTAACCCTGGCAAAGCGGTTCCTAGCTTACATCGCTGCGCTGAATTTGGTGCAATGCATGTTCACCACGGTGAAATCCCCTTCCCTGATATAGAGCGTTTTTGAACAGTGCTTAGAAAGTATCAGTGTTTAATAGTGACCGTTATCGGCTTTTGCCTGATGAATTTTAGTCTCGTTGGTATCGCAAACGACAAAGGGCTTGTTGGTAGTATCGATTTTGAAACCGGGCGTTACACTGCCATTGATAAAACTTTTCAGGTTACACTCCCTATTAAAGGCGCTAAACGCTATGTTCTATCCTCCATCACCGATACTGTCACTACACGTGGCACGCTTATTTCCGTTGAACCAAAAAAAGATGCCGGTAGCTACAGGTTAGAAACAAGTTATGCCATTGTAAGCAATCAAAGAAACATGAGTTTTCCTGAGGCGAGTGCCAAAACTTTTGACTGGTATCGCCGGCTTGCCGTCCGAGCCTACCAAGGGGAATTAATCGAACTAATTTCACAACCTTTTAAGCTTAAAGAACATCAGGCTGCGTCTGTTATTTACAAACAGTCATCAAATGATAAAACCGGGCCACGGTTTCATCTTTTCTATCTTGTCGATTTCAATGATAAATTAGCATTTGTATGGACAGATATTCCACTTGAAAAAGACGATCTCGATTTAGAAGAAAAAATCATTAGTGGTAATGCCGAACAAACAAAGAAAAGCATTGCTATGCTGCGCTCATTACAATTTGAATAACGAAACCTATTACTATGCCCTCCGATTTAAGCAATGACATCCAAAAACAAGTACAACACTGCTTTGACAACAGTATTGCTGTAAATATTCGTGGCCATAACAGTAAAAATTTTTATGGTAGGAAAACAGACCCAGCTCTTGAAATATTAGACACCAGCCAACATCAGGGCATTGTTGACTACCAACCTACCGAGCTTGTAATAACAGCAAGGTGTGGCACACCACTCACCGAGATCCAAACTGTACTAAGCGAACAAAACCAAATGTTTGCATTTGAACCGCCTATGTTTAATGGCAAAGGCGGTATTGGTGGCATGGTTGCTACCGGTTTATCTGGCCCAGCACGTCCTTTTGCCGGCGCACTACGAGATGCTGTGTTAGGTGTCAGCTGCATTAATGGTAAAGGAGAAAAATTGGTTTATGGCGGACAAGTAATGAAAAACGTCGCGGGTTATGACATTTCTCGTTTAATGACGGGCGCAATGGGAACCCTCGCAGTATTACTTGATGTCTCAATCAAAGTTATGCCCAAACCTGAGCGAGAAATCACCTTAGTATTAGAACATGACTTTCAGCAAGCGATTGAAACGTGGTTAAAATTGGGCACTAAGGCTCTCGCGATTACCGCCAGCTGTCACCTTGACGACCGCTTATATTTTAGAGTAGCAGGCAACAATGCCGTCGTTAAATACACTCAATCTATTATAGGTGGTGAAGAACTTGAATCCGGTACGCAATTTTGGCAACAACTACGCGATCAAGAACTGGAGTTTTTTTCTGACCCACAACCATTATGGCGCTTATCATTGGCGCCAGCGACACTTGCATTAGCAATCTCCGGAAACACCTTAACCGATTGGGCCGGTGCGCAGCGCTGGGTGAAAACCAATGAATCAGCCACTGTCATTCGACAACTATGTGAGTCACACGGTGGCCATGCGACCTTATTTAACCCAGTAGATAACACTGTTGAGGCTTTCCATCCTTTAACAGCTGGAATTGCTACGCTACATAAACAACTAAAACATGCTTTTGACCCCGCTGCCATTCTTAACCCCATGCGCATGACTGCCGATTACTAATATGCAAACGCAAATCCATAATAAGTTAAAAAATCATCCTCACATTAACCAGGCGGATGAAATTCTACACAGTTGTGTTCACTGTGGATTTTGTAATGCAACCTGCCCAACTTACCAGCTATTAGGTGATGAACTTGATGGCCCGCGTGGTCGAATATATTTAATCAAACAATTAGTTGAAACCGGTTCTTGTACTGAACAGACTCGTAATCATTTAGATCGCTGCCTAAGCTGCCGGAATTGTGAAACAACTTGCCCCTCAGGCGTTCAATATGGTCGACTGCTAACTATAGGGCGTGAATTGGCCGAAAAAGATACTTCACGAAACGTTTATGATGAGATTTTGCGTCGCGTATTAAGAGCAATCATTCCCTACCGTAATCGCATCGGGTTTATTGTTAATTCCGCGCTTAAAATAAAATCATTACTACCAATCGCTTCTCGACGTCAATTACCAGATCACAAAACGATTGAACCAACCCTCACTCGCCACTCGCGTCTGGTAATATTGCCGATCGGCTGCGCACAAGATGCCTTTGCAGCTGATATTAATAATGATTGCCGCGTAATGCTCGACAAATTAGGCATTACTGCCGTGTCCATTGATTCTGATACCTGCTGCGGCGCGATGAGCGAACATATGTCTCAATCAACTGAAGCAGAAATGTTTATGAAACAAAACATTGACAGTTGGTGGCCGAGTATTGAGTCAGGTGCTGAAGCGATCGTAAGCACGGCAAGTGCTTGCGGGCTAATGATTAAAGATTATGGTTATCTGCTCGCACATGATTCAGATTACGCTGAGAAAGCAGCGCGTGTATCACAACTCTGTGTAGATATTAGTGAATTGCTTAGTAATGAAGATTGCACGGTATTTAAAAACACCCAATCAAAGAAAGTTAGCTTTCATTCGCCTTGCACGTTGCAGCATGGTCAAAAAATAACCGGCAAGGTAGAAAAATTACTAACACAAGTCGGTTATCAACTTATTGATTATAACGATGCTCATTTGTGCTGCGGTTCCGCCGGCACTTATTCTATTTTGCAAAAAGAAATTTCTACACAACTACTCAATAAAAAATTGAACAATCTACATCAGTCTCAACCTGATATAATCGCTACTGCAAATATAGGCTGTTTATTACACATGCGTAGTGGCACAGATACACCGGTTAAACACTGGCTACAACTTATTAACCCAAATAAAGATTAATATTATGTCCATAATTATAGAATGCAATGAACTGGCAAACCGATTGGATGAAAAGGGTCTTGTTATTATTGATCTTTGTAATACTAAAACTTGGCAACAAGCACACATCCCGGGCGCCGTTCATATCGATTACCCAAGTATTCTTCGCGTAAACAAACCTGCGATGGGCTTACTCCCGAAAGCTGTTGATTTTTCGCAATTGCTCGCTTCGCTTGGCGTAAATAATAGTAGTCATATCATCGCCTATGACGATGAAGGTGGTGGTAAGGCGAGTCGGTTACTTTGGACACTCGATGCCTTTGGCTTTCAAAATTATTCACTATTAAATGGCGGACTTAATGCATGGGTTAATGAAGGCTGGCCTGTCGATGATGAAACCTCAACAGTTAATCCTGGTGACTTCTGCGTGACTGAAGAATCCGTCAGTGCAGCAGTGTCGCAACAAAACGATATACTTGCCAATCTCAACAATGATGCTGTTCAATTACTCGATGCGCGCAGTAAAGCAGAATATGATGGTGAGAAAAAGTTTGCAGCCCGAGCAGGCCATATACCGGGGGCAATACATTTTGACTGGATGGAACTCATGGACCCATGCCGACATGGTCGACTTAAAACAAAAGATGAGCTAAAACAAGCGCTGCTTCAACGAGGATTTTCTAAAGAAAAACATATTACATGCTACTGTCATACTCACCATCGTTCCGCGCTAAGTTTTATCGCACTTAAGCATTCGGGATATAAAAACGTTAGTGGGTACCCCGGCTCATGGTCAGACTGGGGTAATAGTAATGAAACACCTATTGAATAAATAACTCAGGGTACTGCTGTTGCAAAAAGATTAAATCTTCAGGCCTATCGATATCACGTTGCATTTCTAATTCATGCCAACGCACACCCGCTAGTGCTAGACGTTCGCGCGTTATCGTTAAAACCTGATCCGTTCCCCACTCTATCTCATTAAACAAACTGCCAGCACCTATCGACATACCAATTAACACATAACCACCATCATCTGCAGGGGCAAGAACAACCTCATTACCAGTTTGGAGTGATTTAATTGCCGCACTGACTAATTTGACATCGATAGATGGACAGTCCGATCCGATCAAAATAACATACGAAAAATTTATTAACGATTGATTCACTGCATGCCTCATTTTATCGCCAAGATCTTCACCTTTCTGGCGATGTAATGACATTGCGTGTCGTTGTGCTAATTCTCTAATATAAGTGTGTTGAACATCAGTCGACCATAACTGGCATTGCCAATCAGCATGCTGAACTTGAGATACGCAATGATTTAATAGTTTTTTATGCACATCACAAGCTTGCTCTGCTGTTAAAACCGGTAACAAGCGTGTTTTAACCTGCCCCGGCACAGGTGATTTTGTAAACACACACAGGCAGACATTACTCATTTCGGCATTCGATTATATTGTTCAGCAAGCGCTCTAGGATTAGCACCAAAAAAGTAACGCAATCGCAACAACCACATAACTAGTATTGTTCTTATAATGCCGTTGTTCTGCCAACGACGGCTAGACGTAATAACTTGATCAAATAAACATACTGGTTTTGATAACTTTTTCAATCGACTGCTAATTGCAATATCTTCCATCAAAGGAATATCAGGAAAACCAGCCACTTCATTAAAAGTATTTTTGTTAACAAAGATTGCTTGATCGCCAGTAGCAATTCCTGTCAAACGAGAACGCTTATTCATAGACCACGAAATCAATTTATACATTATTTTATTTCCAGAAAGACATACATCAAATCGCCCCCATTGCGTTTCAGTGCAAGAAAAAGCAGTTTGTAAAGACATTAACGCAGTTTCTGGAAGTTGTGTATCAACATGAAGAAATAAAAGCCAGTCATATTTCGCGCTTGCAGCGCCCTGATTCATTTGTTTCGCGCGTCCTGCTGGAGAGTGAATGATTTTGTCGGCATAAGGTGTCGCAATTAAAACACTGCTATCATGACTACCACCATCAACGACAATGACTTCATAACCGGCTCTGCGAAAGATTTGTAAAGCACTAAGTTGTTTCGACAACATTTCTTGTTCATTAAGGACGGGAACAATAATTGAGCAAAGTATCGGCTCAAGCACTCAATGCACCACCACAACTGCTGCCTTGTCCAGCTGTACACCCATAACAATGATCCGCTGTTGCAATCGCCTGCCCCTCTGTCTCAACGCTCAATAAGTCAGACAAGTGAACCTTGTTTTGACTCCGCCCGGCTAATGAAATGTCTAGCATTTGATTAAAATCGCAATCATAAACATATCCTTGCCAGTCAACACTTAACATATTCCGACACATCACAGAGTCAAGGTTGCCAGACTGATAAGATTGTTTTAATAAATTCAGATAGTCATCAAATTGACCTTTTGAAATTAACATACTGCCAAAACGTTTAATTGGCATATTGGTGATAGTTAACAAATGGTTAAAATGAATGCCATACTCTTTTAACAAGTGCTCTTTATAATCTTTTTCAAGCTGTGGCTGAGCCGGCGGTAAATGCGGTCCTTGCGGGTTATAAACTAATCTCAATATTAAATTGGTTTCTGGGTGCCCGTACCCCAAAGCATTCAATTGATGTAACCCTGCCAGGCTTGGCGCAAAAACACCTTTACCTCGCTGTTGCTCAACATTCTCTTTTGAATAACAAGGGAGCGATGCAACGACTTCAACATTATTCTTTGCAAGAAATTCAGCTAGATTCTCCTGACCAGGTTCTTCTAAAATGGTTAAGTTACAGCGATCGATAATATGTACGCCCATCGCATGCGCCTGCTCAACTAATTCACGAAAAAAAGGGTTTAATTCTGGTGCACCACCGGTTAAATCTAGAGTAGTGATCGATTTTTTCTTTATAAAATCGAGAACTAGATTTACACCCTCCTGATCCATCGCTTCGGTTCGCTTAGGCCCAGCATCAACATGGCAATGCAGGCATTGCTGATTACATCGGTACCCTAAATTCACCTGTAGCGTCGTTAGTTTTGATCGCTTAACTAATGGAAAGTCACTCTCTTTAAGAAGAGGATAGGTTTCTAACATGAAATACCTACTTATAAAATTCTGATTTTTGTAATATTTTGCTCGCAATAGATAAGAACGTATTTTACACAGAAAGTGAAGCAATTTAGCTTATTACTGCTGCATAACCCTGCGAAAGCCAAGCCTAATCAACACTGTATTAATAAATTTACTATTCAGAAAATTTATAACAGTGAAATAGCGCAGTCCGAGACGATTACTGCGGGCTGGCGCCTTGCCCAATTCGCTTTAATTTTAGAGAAAATTCCCCTCGACGCGCATTTATTTCCATTAATTTTTATCCAAATACTTGAAACCTGTTTGTACTGCCACTATCTCGATATTTATCAGGAAATGGGGCAAAAATGCACATTTGTTGATATTGATTATTAATTTTCATATTGCTTAGAAGGAGAATATGTCATGAAAATGATTGATTTAACCCCACTATACCGTAACACTATTGGTTTTGATCGCATGGAATCATTGCTAGATAGTGCGTTTCAGTCTGATGTAAATCACTCTAGTTACCCTCCTTACGATATTGAAGCATTGGATGAAAATCGCTATACAATATCAGTAGCCGTAGCTGGTTTTGAAGAAAATGAGTTAGATATAGAAGTTGAAAGTGACGTGTTAACCATTAAAGGACAAAAATCTAAAGATGATGACACCGAGCATCACTTCCTGCACAGAGGCATTGCCACAAGATCATTTGAGCGCAAGTTCAACCTGGCCCAATACGTGGAAATCTGCAATGCCAAACTTAACAATGGTCTGCTCACTATAGAGCTCAAACAAGAAATTCCAGAAGCGATGAAACCAAGACGTATCGAAATTGAAACAGAAACTAATCCGCATTTGCTTGAAAGACTAGCAAAATCTGTGAAAGCGGCTTAAACACGTAAAACATGTGGGGGGCGGTGTATACTGCCCTCCCACCTTTTCATTTTGTTTATGCGTTTATCTATTATTTAATTCCAGTTTAAATAAACAAATATTGACAGCCTATTGGAACGTACTGTCGTACAAGGAGCTGCCGCTAACGCCCTTGCCTTGCGGATCGATGCCCTGCATCGCTTAAATCAGCAAAGCTGATTTGTCGACCGGCTTTTATAATTGTCGGACCTTCAAATCGTATATTCTTATACACTTCATCATGAATTAAAAAATTATAAAATATACAATAAATGTGGCGCCCCCGAGACGATTACTGCGGGCTACTGCCCTTGCCCTTCGGGTCGATGCCCTGCATCGTTCAAATCAGCAAAGCTGATTTGTCGACCGGCTTTTATAATTGTCGGACTTTCGAATCGTATATTCTTATACACTTCATCATGAATTAAAAAATTATAAAATATACAATAAATGTGGCGCCCCCGAGACGATTACTGCGGGCTACCGCCCTTGCCCTTCGGGTCGATGCCCTGCATCGCTCAAATCAGCAAAGCTGATTTGTCGACCGGCTTTTATAATTGTCGGACCTTCAAATCGTATATTCTTATACACTTCATCATGAATTAAAAAATTATAAAATATACAATAAATATGGCGCCCCCGAGACGATTACGCACTTCGTGCGCCCTGCGGGCTGGCGTCGCTAACGCTCCACCATTCAAACTAGCTATCGCTAGTTTGTCGAACAACCTTTTATTTCGGTCGGACGTTCTCGTTCTAATGGCTATTCGTATGATTTAGATAACTATAAAATTAGCAATAAATGTGGCGCCCCCGAGACGATTCGAACGTCCGACCTAACCCTTAGGAGGGGTTTGCTCTATCCAGCTGAGCTACGGGGGCATGGCCTTACATTATAATGATTTTAGTTTATATTGGCGAAATATTTGGGCGCAAACTCTTTTGACCAATTTTTCAACATTTCTTCTGCGGCTTTAAGATCAATTGGCTTACTGAAGAAGAACCCCTGTACGGTTTCACATTGCTTGGATTGTAGTAACGACAGCTGTTTTTGCTCTTCAACACCTTCTGCAACCACCGTTAACCCAAGACTATGCGCCATTAATATGATTGCGCTTACAATATTTACATCACCTTCGTTTCGCACTAATTCACTAACAAATGATCGATCGATTTTAAGCGTGTTAATAGGGAATTTCTGTAAATAACTTAAAGAAGAATATCCGGTGCCGAAATCATCAATCGCAATGGCAACACCCATGCTGCTTAATTTTGTTAATGTAGTAGCCGCCTCAGCTGCATTGCGCATAATGGTACTTTCAGTTAATTCTAATTCCAGATAATTTGCAGACAATCCTGTTTCATCTAAAATATTTTTTACAACACCTGCAATGTTTTCATCTTCAAATTGCACCGGTGAAAGATTGACGGCGATTGAAATGTCATTAAACCCTTGCTGATGCCATGACATACAAGCCTTACATGCTTTTCGTAAAACCCAACGGCCGACTTTCTCTATCATGCCGGTTTCTTCAAGCAAAGGGATAAATTCAATAGGCGATACTATTCCAAGTTCAGGATGTGCCCAACGTAATAGCGCTTCAAAACCGATAATTTCATGCGTTTTTAAATCAATCTGAGGCTGGTATAAAAGAAAAAATTCTTCTCGTTCTAATGCCTTGCGTAGCGAAGATTCCAAATTAAGTCGATATAAAGACTGAGCATTCATTTTAGACTCATAGAACCGGTAATTATTGCTACCACTTTCTTTTGCGTGATGAATCGCCACGTCTGCATTTTGGACAAGCAATTCCGGTTCTAATCCATCTGCTGGGTAAATACTTGCTCCGATACTTGATGTGACAAATAATTCATGGTCATCAATATAGTAAGCTTGTGCAAGCGAGCCAATAATTTTCTCAATAATTTTAGGTACATCTTCCGGTTGCTGTACATCCTCTAGGATAACTGCAAATTCATCATCACCCAATCTTGCCACTGTATCGCCATCGCGTGTACTTGATTGCAAACGACCACCCACTGCTTGAAGCATATGATCGCCGCAATCAAAACCTAATGTCTCATTAATGTTTTTAAACCGATCCATATCCACTAATAAAACTGCGAGAATACTTTCGCTACGACGCGCTCGAGGGATTGCTTGTTCTAAACGGTCATTAAACAACATGCGATTTGGCAAGCCCGTTAACAAATCATGTTGAGATAAATGATGCAATCGCTCGCGGGTTTGCATTTGTTCTGTAATGTCTTTACCTGTTGAAATAAAATGCTCAACCACACCACGTTCATTTTTTAAAGGTGTAATCGACTTTTCTTCGTAATACAGCGAACCATCTTTGCGTTTATTAACAAAAACATCTTGAAACACATCACCGAAGGAAATAGTGTCCCACATCACCCCATAAAAGCTATCATCATGTCGTCCTGATCTAAGCAGTTTAGGATTACTTCCTAGGGCTTCGTCCTTACTGTAACCGGTCATCCTTACAAACCCTGAATTAACGTATTCAATTTTCCCTTGTGCATTACAGATCATCACCGCATCTGTTGTTTGTTCAATTGCGCCGGTTAATTTACGCATTTCATTTTCAGAATTTTGGTGTTGAACTCGAATTTTTACTTCCTTTAATTCACGCTCAATTGCAGGGACGAGCCTCGCTAAATTATCTTTCATAATATAATCATGCGCGCCCGCTTTCATTGCCATCACCGCAATTTCTTCACCAATATTGGCAGAGACAATAATGAAGGGAACATCTTTCCGACATTGCTTTAGAGCGTTAAGGGCACTAATGCCATCGAAGTTTGGCAATGAATAGTCTGACACAACAATGTCCCAAGCCGTGCCTGATAATTCTGCCCGCATGTCAATTTCATTATCGACTCGGGCGTATTCAGGTACAAAACCACCCTTACGAAGTTCTCGCAATAGTAGTTCCACATCGTTTTCGGAATCTTCAACGCATAAAATACGCAATGTTTTAGGCACAGATAGTCCTCAAATAGATAACTAAAATATTTTATTATTGTTATGCGGGCTTAAATAAAAAATAAAGCCACCCCCTAATGCTAATCTCAGGATGGAAAAAATCTCTATTTAGGCCACGCTATAGATATATAGTTGACTAAATTTATCAAATATCAAGGTTTTTGCTCAATAAATTCAAGCGCATTACCGTCTGGGTCGCGACAAAAAAGTGCAGCACGGCCAGATTTACTAACCGTATAGGGGATTTTATGTTCATCTAACTGCTTTATGAATAAATTCAAAGATTTAATTTTGAAGGCAATATGACGATCCCGACCACCATGCTCAGGGCGTCCAATAGTCGGATCAGGGTTATCTAACTCAAGTAGGTGAAGTTGTTGCCCTGAGCCCAAATCAATCCAGACACCGGGGTAACCTAAGTCGGGGCGCGACGGGTCCTCCATCATCCCCAATAAGCCGCAATAAAATGCACGTGACTGGGAAATGTTACTCACAATCAAGCTGGCATGGTGTAATTGAGTAACCTCAAACATCTATTGACCCCTTTTCTTCTCGCCTTGCTGCTAAGTAACCAGCAATCAGGATGAGCCCCCCGCCAAACCATTCTTGAGGTAATACCTGTTCATTGGCTAATAATTGAGCAGATACGGCTCCAGCAACCAACTCGAACAACAAGATAACCGCTGAACGGCTCACCGGCATCCTAGTCACACCATATTGCACTGCTAGCGTCATCACGACCATCCCAAACAAACCAAGCATGCTAGCCTGCAAAAAAACCCAGTTAGATGAAACTGTAGGCATCTCAATATCTAACGCAACCAACCAAAGTAAAGCTAAAAATACCACTCCCCACCAAACCGCAGCGGCTTTCGCCATTGCAGGGAGAATATGCATTTTTCTGACGATAACATTACTCACCGCAAAAGCCATCCCAGCCGTCAATGCATAAAAATCCGAGCTGGAATTGATCATGCTAAGACCCAATTCAGGCCGCCATAACATAAAAACTGCCCCTAGCATGGCAATAAACAAGGTGATAACTCCTAAAAATCCAAGTCGTTCTTTGAGAAATATACGGCCAAGAATTACGGTCCAAAGCGGCGAAAGAAAAAATAACAACAAGACCCGCACCACATTGCCATCAATTACCGCTAATATGAACGCGATATTTGCCCAACCACTCACTAGCATCAAACCGAGAATCATCGGCCACTGCCCTGACAAGCTACGATAATTCGAAAACATCCAGGGAAGTGCTACCAAACCCGCAGCAAAAAACATAATTAAGCTCGACCACAGCCCAGACAAGCCTTGTAATTCAAAAATCCGCATGGGGTACCACAGCACCCCCCACATGGTGGATGATAATAATAAAGCCCCTACTGCTAGCAGGTTGTATTGACTATTGGATGCCATAAACCAATCACTTATAATGAGAACTTACAAAATTAACCATCGACCCACGTCTTCAAGTTTGCTGCACTGTAGCGCAAGCAGGTCGCGGTGTCATATCAGGCAAGCTCAGCATGAATCCCAATCTGGCAAGACTTCAGCCCTATCCCTTCGAGCGGCTCAATGCACTCAAAGCAGGGGTAACTCCGCCTGAAGATAAAGAACACATTGCTTTATCCATTGGTGAACCCAAGCACCCTACACCGGCGTTTATCCAAGAAACCCTCATTAGTCACTTACATGGTCTAACGCAATACCCGCTAACACGCGGTAGCGATGATTTAAGAGATAGCATTGCCAACTGGCTGCGCCGTCGTTTCAATATACCGAATAGTAGCATCGACGCGAATAACCAGATTCTTCCGGTTAATGGAACGCGTGAGGCATTGTTTGCCTTTGCTCAATGTGTGATCGAACCAAATAGTGATGCATTGGTGTTAATGCCAAACCCTTTTTACCAAATTTATGAAGGTGCCGCTTTACTTGCAGGTGCGACACCCGTCTTTCTTAACAGCACAAAGGAATCGAATTATTTAGCAGACATCAGCCAAGTAAGTGAACAACAGTGGCAACAATGCCAACTCCTGTATATTTGTTCACCGGGAAATCCAACCGGTGCTGTCATGGACAAGCAAGCCTTGACCGCTTTATTTACACTGGCCGATAAATATAATTTTGTGATCGCCTCAGATGAATGTTATTCGGAACTCTATTTTGATGAAGATGCCCCACCGATGGGATTACTACAGGCTTGTATCGAAACAGGTCGAAAAGATTTCAAACGCTGCATTGTTTTTCATAGTTTATCAAAACGATCGAACGCACCCGGGCTGCGCAGTGGGTTTGTCGCAGGCGATGCAGACATCATTGCGCAATTTTTAAAATACCGTACCTACCACGGCTGTGCCATGTCAATGCCGACCCAAGCTGCCAGCATTGCGGCATGGAACGATGAAACGCATGTAGAGCATAATCGCGACTTGTATCGTAAAAAATTTACGCAAGTGATTGCCTTATTAGCGCCAGTTATCCATGTTGAGCAGCCTGATGCAGGGTTTTACTTATGGATAAAAACACCTATCAGCGATACTGAATTTGCCAGAAACTTATACGCCACTCAGAATGTAACTGTATTACCCGGCAGTTACCTGTCTCGTGACACAGAGCGGGGTAACCCCGGTGCAGGCTACATACGCATGGCACTCGTTGCACCACTCGATGAGTGTATTGAAGCAACTATGCGAATAAAAGAATTTATACAAACACTATGAAACACGTTTTAAGCGTAGTTCATGCTAGAATACACAAAGTTATAAGCGGAGAATAAAATGAGCGATATCCAAACAATTATTACCGATGCCTTCGAACAACGCGCAGACATCACCCCACGAAATGTTGACACCCATGTAAAAGAAGCTGTGCTAGAAGCCATTGGCATGCTCGACACAGGTGAAGCACGCGTTGCTGAAAAAAAGGATGGTGACTGGATCGTTAACGATTGGTTAAAAAAAGCCGTCTTGCTTTCTTTTCGCATTGAAGATAATGAGTTTATGAAAGGTGGCTTCACTAACTACTACGACAAAGTTCAATCCAAGTATGCTGATTACAATTCGCGCGACTTTCGCGAAGCAGGCGTTCGTGTTGTACCACCTGCTACTGTACGTCGTGGTTCTTACATCTCTTCAGGTACTGTGTTGATGCCTTCTTATGTGAACATTGGTGCTTATGTTGATAGCGGTACGATGGTAGATACGTGGGCCACGGTTGGTTCTTGTGCACAAATTGGTAAAAACGTACATCTTTCCGGTGGTGTAGGCATTGGTGGTGTCCTTGAACCTGTTCAAGCTGCACCCACCATTATTGAAGATAACTGTTTTATCGGCGCACGTTCTGAGGTTGTTGAAGGTGTTATTGTTGAGGAAGGTTCTGTTATATCAATGGGTGTTTACATTGGTCAAAGTACCAAAATTTATGATCGTGCAACCGGTGAAGTAACTTACGGTCGTATCCCTGCAGGTTCGGTCGTAGTATCCGGTAACTTACCTTCTAAAGATGGTAGCTACAGCTTATATTGCGCTGTCATCGTGAAGAAGGTGGATGCAAAAACATTAGGTAAAGTTGGCATTAACGAACTGTTACGCGACATCTAATGACAACGCTTTACGGTATTCCTAATTGTGATACCGTTCGCAAAGCACGCAAGTGGCTTACTGCGAACGGTGTCGAGTTTGAGTTTCATGACTTTCGTAAAAACGGGCTGGATGAAAAACAACTTAAACGGTGGGTAAAAGAATTAGGTTGGGAACAACTGCTTAATAAACGAGGCATGATGTGGCGTAAATTACCTGACAGCAAGAAAGAAAACGTCAATGAAAAAAAAGCTATTGAGATTATGTTAGAAGAACCTGCCATCATAAAACGCCCAGTATTAGATATTGGCAACCGGCGTCATGTTGGTTTTTCTGAAAACGACTATAAAACACTATTTTAATAAACAACTATCAAGAAAATATTATGTCCAAAACACTCGAGCTTGCCATAGATCTTATCAGCCGTGATTCAACTACTCCTGAGGATGCGGGTTGCCAAGAACTCATGATAGCGCGTCTTGAAGCCATTGGTTTTACGGCCGAGCGAATGCGTTTTGATGACGTCGATAATTTTTGGGCGCGCCGAGGTAACAGTTCACCAGTACTTGCCTTTGCAGGCCATACAGATGTAGTGCCAACCGGGCCTATCGAAAAATGGGACAGCCACCCTTTCCAACCGGAAATTCGTGACGGCCTGCTTTATGGTCGAGGTGCTTCTGATATGAAAGGTAGCCTTGCGGCTATGGTCACTGCCTGTGAACGTTTTGTTTCAGACCACCCTGATCACAAAGGCAGTATCGCATTTCTCATCACCAGTGATGAAGAAGGACCCAGCATTAATGGCACAGTGAAAGTTGTTGAAGCGCTTGAATCCCGTGGTGAAAAAATTGATTACTGTTTAGTTTGCGAACCTTCTAGCAGCCAATTAGCGGGGGATGTTATTAAAAATGGTCGCCGTGGTTCTTTAAATGCAGTATTAACGGTTAAGGGCAAACAAGGTCATGTTGCCTATCCGCAACTTGCGTGCAACCCGGTACACCAGGCAGCCGCGGCAATTGCTGAACTTTCAGCAGAAACCTGGGATGAAGGTAACGACTCCTTTCCTCCCACCACCTTTCAAGTATCTAACATCCATGCTGGAACAGGTGTAACCAATGTTATTCCAGGCGAGCTGGAAGTGGTTTTTAATTTCCGTTTCTCCACCGAGCAAACTGATCAGGGATTACGCGACCGTGTAGAAAACATTCTTAATAAGCACAACTTTGACTACGACATAAAGTGGACACTGTCCGGCCAGCCTTTCTTAACGGCCGAAGGTGCCTTGGTGAATGCTGCTCAAGAAGCAATTAAAGAAACCAATGGCATTGAGACCGAACTTTCCACCTCAGGTGGTACATCTGATGGTCGTTTTATCGCCCCAACAGGCGCACAGGTTCTTGAGCTTGGGCCGTTGAATGCCACAATTCACCAAGTCAATGAGTGTGTCGGCGTTGAAGAACTGGATACAATTTCAACTTATTACGAAAAGATAATGCAAAAATTATTAAGCTAATAATAGAGTCATAAAATCAGATACTTCTATTTCAACTGCGAACGTAACCCCTCACATTCTTTTTCTTTCTCCTCAAGTTGCTGCTCTAGGGAACCAATATTTTCCATCATACTCTTACTAGCGGTAACTTCCTGACTTAACAGATGCTGGATCTGCGTAACTAAAAATTCATTTTCTTCTTTGACGTTAGCCACCTCAGCCAAAGCTTCGCTATCGCCAACACTTTCACTTCCGCCTTGTTTAGCTTCTTCTATAATGCTATTTAAGCGAGCATTTTCAGCATCAAACTTTTTCTGTGACTCTAAAATCTTTTCTTCCAGTTCTTTAATCGTATTCTTGAGCTCATCTGTGTTATTTTCACCGTCAGTGAGACCTTGTAATTTCTTTATTGTCTCAAGAGACTCCTTATAATCTTCCTGCAACTTGAGGTACATGTTTTTTATTTCTTCTAAATTGCTAATTCTAGCTTGGTAAATTTTTTCTTTCTGACTCGCATCGCCCTGCGATGAGCTATTTGAGTACTCTTTCACAACAAAGTCCCAGTGAGAGGTTGAATCAGGGTTATTGAGTTGGTGCTCTAAAATGTTTACTTCAGATCGTAATACAGCAAGTCGCGTTGAAAAAGGTTGTTGTGTAGTATCATTTTCTTTAGCTTCGTTTTCTTTTAATTTTCCTTCAGTAAGTAAAACCAATTCGTTAATATAAGCAAGGACATCACCCGATGATGCATCTTGGGTATCTTTTGAGGTTTCAGGTTTGCTTTCAGCATTGGTTTTCTTAGCAGATCGTAATTTTATAAAAAGAAAGATGGCCAGCCCTAAAAGGACAAGAACGACTTCTGCAAGAATGATACTTAACGTGCTAAGAAATGTAACTGACATGCGCTAGCCCTGCATTTATTTTTAATTAACTACTTGATCAGTATTTCATTTAATATCAAATGATTATTTTAAAATCTAATCAACCGAATAGGCAAATATCAAGTATTAAAATAAGACATTCAGCATCAAACTAACTTAAAAGGGAAATAGTGTACATATATAACCCTTGGTGTGTAGCCCAGTTTAAAACAATATAGCTTAATTTCAGTAAATTTCACTTTTCACTACGTTATATACGTTAATCAATATCATTAATTCCCTAAATAATTAGCCTAACCTGATATGAATTTAGTCATTGGATGCTTTATTATAGGGCAAATGAACCATCACAAATCATACCTTGCAACGACATATGCATTCATAACGTTATATGTGATTTCTGCTCTATTACCCCCCTACGCAATCGCGGCTAACCCGGAGTTTTTGCCAGAATATAGCCTGGAATACAATGCTTCTCGTGATCCGGTTAAAGATGGTGTAGCAGCACTTAACCTTGCCAAGCAAACAAACCGCAAAGTCATCATCGAAGTCGGTGGAAATTGGTGTGCATGGTGTCATCGTCTGGATAAATTTCTCCACTCAAACCCGCAACTTCGGCAGGATTTTTTTAATACTTTTGTCTTAGTAAAGGTTAATGTTAGTGAGGAAAACGATAACCAAGCATTTCTTAGTGTTTTTCCACCTGCAAATGGATATCCACATATGTACGTCACGGACCATAATGGAAATATACTAGAATCAAAAGATACTGCTGATTTTCTCGACAATAAACGTTATTCTGTCAGTAAATTTTATGATTTTATTAATCAATGGATGTCAAAATAAGTTCATAAATCATGCGCAAAGAATTAAACAAGAAAATAGCTCACCAGTGGGATGATACGATCCCTGAAGGCTTGCAAGAGCGCATTAAACAAAGACAGGGCCGCCGGCAGTTTTTGAAAGCGGCTGGTGTAGTACCTGCAGCGATGCTCATTGCTGCTTGCGAGAATGACAAAGTAACGTCAGTTACGCCGATGAACGCTGTATCAGCTTTTGCTATGCCGCCCTGGAATACTTTTTTTGCTGTTCAGAATCATTTATTTCCAAAAGATGATGATTCTCCAGGGGCCGAGGATATCAATGCAACGGGTTACTTAAAATCTGTTCTTGCGCTCCCTGACATGGATAGTGCTGACAAAAAATTTATTCTCGATGGCGTTAACTGGACCAACGATCTTTCCAGACAAATGTTTGACCATGATTTTTATCAACTCACTAAAAATAAAAAAGAACAGGTACTACAACGCATTTCATTAAGCAGTGCTGGTGAAAACTGGTTATCTCTCTTGCTTCTATATATTTTTGAAGCGCTTATCGCCGATCCTGTCTATGGTGGCAACACTGATAAAATTGGTTGGCAATGGCTAAATCATATTCCCGGTTTTCCCCAACCACCAGAAAACAAAAAGTACTACCTACTAAAATGAAAGAATACGACGTTTGCGTAATTGGCAGTGGAGCGGGAGGTGGACCGGTAGCACTGACTCTTTCTGAAGCAGGATACTCCGTTTTAGTTTTAGAAAAAGGCCCATGGTTTACTGAAGAAGATTTTTATAAGGATGAACTCACTTGTTGCCGGCGTTCTGTCTACACACCTGATCTTAAAGATGAACAGCATGTCCTGGAAGATTATGATGGACAGAATAAAGATGGCTCTTATAAATGGAGTTCACAACCTACCGCAGAATCTGGTTCTGATTTTTGGAATGGCAACTGTGTTGGTGGGTCTTCTAATTTTATGAGCGGCTATTTTTATCGGCTTAAACCCAAAGATTTTTATCTTCGCTCAGCATTTGGAGAAATTAAGGGCGCAAACGTCGTCGATTGGCCAATTGACTACGCAGCACTCGAGCCCTACTACACACTGGCGGAATCTGTCGTTGGCATTTCCGGAAAAATCCTGCCACATAAACACCAAGAACCACGCTCAACTCCAGATTTCCCCTATCCACCTACGGCCGAACATGCAGTAAGTGGATTAATTGATAAAGCATGTCACGAATTAAGTATGACACCATTACCTACTCCTCGCGCGATTTTATCAACGCCAAAGGACGATCGTCGTAGTTGTGAATATTCAGGATTTTGTGGCAGCTATGGTTGCTCTTCCGGTGCAAAAGGTAGTTCACGCGCTGCTTTATTAAACAAGGCTATCAAAACTGGCCATTGCACTATTCAACCCCATGCTAAAGTCTACAAGCTCAGTTCAGATCAATCCGGTAAAGTATCTAGCGCTGATTATTTTGATAAAAACAATGTCAAACAATCTGTGAGTGCGAAAATCTTTGTAGTTGCCTGCCAAGCGATTGAAACTTCGCGATTATTACTTGCCTCAACAGGACCCAAACATCCCAATGGTCTTGCGAATAACTCAGGGCAAGTTGGTAAAAATCTACTATTTTCTGCCGGCGGTTCAGGTACAGGTGAATTCAGTTATAAGCAGTTTGATTCTGCACTGTCACAATCTATGCAGCTACGCGGCCCCTTTGTAAACCGCGGTTTACAAGACTGGTATTTTATTGATGACAAAGCATTTGGTGCTCCAGCTAAAGGTGGGGTAATTGATTTTTTATTTAGACACCCTAACGGTATAAGCAAAGCCAATGGTGAGAAATGGGACGATAATGGGAAACTATTGTGGGGAAAACCACTTAAGCAGAAATTAAAAACCGTTTTTGCAGATACTAAATATTTACGCTTTGAGGTTTTTAACGATTGGCTCCCTACCGATGATTGCTTTGTTAGCCTTGATAATTCAGTTAAGGACAAATGGGGAAGTCCGGTCGCCAAAATACGGCTTGGTTATCATGACCACGATTTAAAAGTTGGGCGCTACCTTGCTGATAAATCTGAGCTGGTATTAAAACAGATGAATGCTAAAAATATTCGCTCCAGTGTTAGTGGTTCACCACCGCCAAACTTGGTTGCCGGTGGTTGCCGTTTTGGTAACAACCCTACCACATCTGTTCTTAATGCAGATTGCCAAGCCCACGACGCTGAAAATCTCTATGTCACAGATGGTAGTTTTATGCCAACGGGGGGTAGCGTTCCTTATACATGGACCATCTACGCAAATGCATTTCGCGTTGCAGATATTATTAAAAATAGACTTTAATAATATAGCCTAAGTTTTAACGGCGTAGTTATTTTCATAAAGTTATTGACTGTTTTGCAGCGATTCTAACTTATCTTCAGTAATGACGATTACTTCAAAGCCGTCCTGCTCATAAAAATCAATTGATACCGGGGCTTGATCCACAACCGTAATATACTCAGGAAAATCCTTACTCTCATATCCATTCCATTCCGCAAATGTTCCACACACTTCTACTTTAATATTATTCTTTAGCAGACTTTGCACCTTTTTTTGTACTTTAACGTTAGCTACATCACTACTTTTGACTAAAGCAAACTCTTCCATACCATGAGAAACTATCACAACCGGCATATCTGGAAATTTAGTGCGCAGGCGTTCTGCCGATTTTTGAATATAAGTAAGTGCTACTGGCCAACTAGATTCTTCATGCGTTAGCATTTCAAAAACCACACCACTTGGCGCCGGATTACTGTTTAGGATGTAGCTAATCTCATCATCAGCTTTAATAAATTGACTACTGAGAAGAAAAACACCTATCGCTATGATCCTCATAAAGGCGAATTTTTTATTCATTGGCTAATTCCTTACTCTTTTTTTTCTTTAACAAGTAATGGTTCATGACCCGCTCGCAGACGAAGCCAATTAATTGACTTATAAACTGGCTTTAGGGAAATCAACCAGCGTTCAAGGCGGTATTTCCCAGGGAAATTTATCAACATAAGCCCAATAATGATCGTTAGCAGACCCTGACCTGGTAAAACCAACATAGCGATACCCATCACAATAATTACATAACCAAGCAGGTTTTTACTAACAAGTATTAATAAACGTACTACCGGATGGTGCTCAGCCCATGATGTTTGCGTCCGTCGTTCATGGGTGAAGTAGTCTGCAGGAATACGAATCACAAGAGCGGGGACAATTATTAGTGTGCCTACAAACGTGAATCCCGATATAATCAAAGACCATAACAAAATATTTTCATGAGACTGAATGTATTGAAGTACGGTTTCAAGCATGATGTTAGCGGCAATATTTACCTTGTGGCGATCATTTTAAATTGTATCTGGTTTATATTCTATTTTGTAAAAAAAATATTATTGATAGCATTAACATTTTTTTTCGCGCAAAAATTAGCCTGGCTTACTAATTATAAAGTATTGATTATTTCATCCCCTGCTCTATCGCATCAATCACGCCTTGCGTAACTTCTTTCGCTGTCTTCTCTGCCTTACTTCCTTTCGCAATAAAATCTGGTCGAGAAAAAAGTACTTTAGTACTGCCTTGTTTGTGAGTTAGGGTAATGTGGAGTGGGCAAAGAGCTAGCATTTCCGGATCATCATTACTTACTTGGTTGGCATACCAGCCATTACAAAACACAATGCTTTTGATACGCTCGAGTTTATTCTTGTTGTAATCATCGCCCCAATTTTTACCAAAGCGCGCTAGATTTGCGCCAATATCCGGTTCAAAAACCACAAAGAATTTATTACTTTCAAGTGCTTTATATACAGCTTGGTACGTTACATCAAAGTCGGCTTTTTTCTCTGCAACAAAAACTGCTCCAGACTCACTTGCATGCGCCACCAAAGTAGTTAGTAAAATACTGAATAAAGCAAACGTCCTAAACATAAGCGTCCCTTTTACGATATCTTTTGAGCAGATTTTTTCTTTGCGACATTATCACGCAAATAAACAGGTATAGCTTCTGATGCAGAAACCGTTTCACCTTTGTCTACAGACAATGCTGCCAGCATAGCGATATATTTCGCTTGAGGAAAGCAAGTAGCATCAATTTCTATGACACGCTTCCCTGTTAAATCTGTCAGCGACTGTTGATAACTATCCCAACCACTACCCAAACCTATCCAAGTTCCATTATCTGGCAACGTGACTTGTTCAGGCGAGCAAACTTGTTCTTCAACAATTTGCTCAATAGCTTGATGACTGCATTCATAACAAGCCCAGTAAACTTCATCCATACGGGCATCAATCGCAGTCATAATGTGGCTTGAGTTATTTTCATGCCAAGCACCAAATGCCATGGCAGCAAGAGATGAAACAGGCACAACGGGTAAGTCATGCGCAAACGCAATGCCTTGTGCAACACCCGTGGCAATGCGTACACCGGTAAAGGCACCGGGGCCACGCCCGAAAGCAATCGCATCCAATTCACTTAATTTGGTTTTGCTTTCGGATAGTAACTCATCACTCATGCCAAGAATAAGATCAGCATGTTGTCGCGGCGCAATTTGATAGCGCTGAGTCACTTTATCATCAATTAACAACGCTGCAGAACAGGCTTCAGTCGAAGTGTCGATTGCAAGAATTTTCATGACGCCTCTAGTGCTTCCTTATTTTGGTTTACTGTTTGGAAAAAGTCTTGTACTTCTTCAATAGTTCGGCTTCGTTGCATAGCAGGAAGGCTTTTTAAAAATAGACGTCCATATGGTTTAGAATACAATCTTGGATCACACAACATTAACACGCCAACATCATCCTTATCTCGAATTAAGCGTCCTGCGCCTTGTTTAAGGCTTAACACGGCATTGGGTAATTGATATGTCATAAAAGGGTTTAACCCTTCCTTGCGCATTGCATCAATACGCGCTTTTAAAACCGGATCATCGGGGCTTGCAAAGGGTAGTTTATCAATGATCACACAGGTGAGTGCTTGACCGCGTACATCTATCCCCTCCCAAAAGCTTGCTGTTCCTAGCAGCACGCCATGTCCATCTGCACGGAATTTCTTTAACAATTCACTGCGGGGCATGCTTCCTTGTACAAACAACCTATGACGAGTGCGTTGCTCAAGGATACGCACTGACTCTTGCAGCGCACGATGGCTTGTAAACAAAATGAAAACACCGCCATGACTTGCTTCAATAACAGGTAATGCCTTTTCGATAACGGCTTTAGTATAGTCACGTGAACTCGGTTCAGGCATGGCAGTAGGAATATACATCATTGCCTGGCGCTCAAAGTCAAACGGACTGTCCCACCGGTGCGCAACAGGATTACCTAAACCCATTCGGTTTGAAAAATGCTCAAACCCATCAGCGACAGCTAACGTTGCTGAGCTAAATATCCACGCTGCTCTACTTGCTGTTATGTGGCTATTAAATGTTTCGGAAACCTCCATCGGTGTGAGGTGGAAACTAAAACTGCGTCGATGTGTTTCAAACCATTGCACCGAATCAATCGGCGGTTCCCCGGTAAGTTGTGGTAATAATAATCCAAAGCCTTGCGCGCGTTTAAAACAGTGCTCCAGACCTCGTTCCCGCTCTGCAGCTGGCTCCAAAGTATCTTCTAAGTCCGATAATTTATCCGCAAGATTATTTAATGCACTAGTTAATTTTTCTTTTTTGTCAAATGCCTGCCAACTTCCTCTTTGTGAAGAATTACCTAATGCCAAACGTAAATCAGCAGTCGCTTTTTGCAATGCTTCAGCAGCAGTTTTAATCAGCGTATGCTCTTTCGCATGTTTAATGTGCTCCGCGATAGAATCATTCGCCAGCTCATTCAATTGACGACTACTTAAACGTAAACCAAAGAATTGCGACGCTGCTTCAGGTAATTGATGGGCCTCATCAATCACAAAGGCATTTGCAGCGGGTAGTACTTCACCAACCCCATCATCACGTAATGCCATATCTGCTAATAATAAATGGTGGTTAACAACTACCACATCTGCCTGTTGGGCACGCTTGCGCGCTTTAATCATGAAGCAGTCGTTATAAGATGGACAATCTGTTCCTAAGCAATTATCAGCATTCGCTGTAACTGAAGGCCAAATCATTGCATCTTCAGATAAAACGCTACATTCAGAAATATCACCGCTGCGAGTTTGGACTTGCCACTCACGCACCTGCTGCCATTCTGCTCGTAATGATGTTTTTTTAAATCTTGATTTTTCACCAGCCAACTCTAGCCGGTGCAAGCAAAGATAATTTGCTCGCCCCTTTAGCAAGGCGACCTCAACAGAAATATTTAACGCTTCTCTGACCGTCGGAATATCGCGGTGAAAAAGTTGATCTTGTAAGGTTTTAGTCCCGGTAGAAATAACAATTTTTTTACCAGACAAAATCGCCGGGACTAAATACGCAAAGGTCTTTCCTGTTCCAGTTCCTGCTTCTGTGACCAGCACCTGATTTTCATTGATAGCCGTTTCAACAGCCAGTGCCATCTCTTGTTGTGCTTGCCGGGGAGCGAAGTTATCAATATGTTGCGCTAAGGCACCATGACTTCCGAGTTGTTCTGCTGAATCAAGCATTAATAATGAAAATCAATTAAGCACTTGCTGTCGAATCATCATTTTCGCGATGCCATGCTAATTCGCCAATAATTTTAAATTTTGCAACTGACATGGCACCACGCTTACTGCGTTTTGATTCTGAGTCTTGTAGCGCATCAGCGATCACATCGTGACTACATTCATATAACTCTATGGGTTCATAATTTTCATCTAACAAAACCAAGATCACGATATCCCAACTTTGATCAAGCTTAAGCTGACCTACTCGTTGACCAGACGATTTTCCTTCGGGGATAACACGTCCTTTAATTTGTACCCGCTTTCCTTCTCGTGAGCCTTTGCCTAATGCATCGTAACCACTTACTCGCGGCTGACATAATTCAAGGTCAAGCAACGTCACCGCATCATGCTCGGCAATCTCGTTACTGATCCCCGCTAACGGCTTACCCATGGTTTTTCGGTAATCACTGGCTAATACTCGAGCCTGATTAATCAGTTTGTCGACAGCGTAAACAGACACCGGTCTGATTCCTTCCTATTTAATGAAGCGTGTGTAAGATTTATTCAGATTCAACTTATTTAAGTTGTTAGCATTATGGCGCTAACAGCATGAAAAGCAACTGATTTTATAATTTATTAACCGCTTTAATTTATTTAGCGCGCTGCATCGCAGCATTCGCCTTACTTGTTTGCCCTAATTCGCGGTAAGCTTTTGCAATAATTAGCCAGTTCTTACGTTGCAATGGTCGTTGTTGCGTTGCAAGTGCATTGGATTTTGCTGCCATATTCACCGCGAGTCGCCATTTTTTCTGCGAAAGCCGAACTTGCGCAAGTTGATGCCAAAGCTTTGCATCACGAGGAGAAATACGTAAAGCCCTTTCTAGCGTTGCCGCCGCATGCGAATATTTTCCTGTGCGCTGTTGTGACAACGCGGCTAAACGTAACTTGGTCGTGGCAGAGCTTGTTTGTGGCGAAATGGTTGCTGACTTTTCAGCTGGCGCATCGCTTGGCTCAGGTATAGTCGAAGGCAAAGGCGCTGAAGCTTGGTCGACGATAACTCTTTCTGTTTCCACCACAACCTGCCCTGGTTCCTCTACTGGCGCTGGTGTAGAACGCGATCCCAACGAACCACAACCTACCATCAATAAGGACATTGAAATTATTACAACTTGCCAACTTCTCATCGTTAACATTATTCATCATTTCCAAATAAATTAAAAAAGTTATCTACTGACCTTGAAAAGAAACCACTCGCACACTCTGCATGTTCACGTGGTGCCGTCGACACGATAAAAGGCAACACAACGGCATCTTCGCACTCATCACTTCCTAGTAGTCCCGATTTACGATCAATCCATTGTTCTTCAATATCAACAGATGGCTCTAACAATAATGCTTGTGATGGAATTTTCCTCATCATATTGCCCCATACCTGCATAGCCCCGCCAGCACCAGTTAAACTTGCGGCCCGATTGTCATCCATTCCCAGCCAAACGACACCAACGTGAGAACCGGTAAATCCGGCAAACCAACTATCACGCAAATCGTCTGTTGTTCCAGTCTTACCTGCTACAACTAACCCATCAGGTAAATGATATCGTAAACCACTTGCAGTTCCTTCATCGACGACTGAGCGCAATGTCGCATTAATCAAGTACACTGATTCAGGACTATAAACTTGTTGCACTGTTAGTGGGTAACGTTGTAGCGCATTACCTTTTACATCCAACACATTTCGAATCGCACGTAATGGAGACCGAAAACCCGATGCCGCGAGGGTCTGATACATCTGTGTGACCTCAATCGGACTAAATGGTGCCGTACCAAGTGGCAATGAAGGAAATCGGTGTACGGATCGTTGAACACCTAATTTTTGTAAAGCATTAGCAATACTATCCATGCCAATTAATTGCCCTAACCTAACGGTAGACACATTATAAGAGTGAATTAAGGCATCACGAAGCAACACTTGGCCATGATATTGCCGATCATAATTAGCCGGTTGCCAACGCTCGCCCCCTTCGACATCAAGCACTAGCAAACTATCATCTAGAAGCGAAGCTAAAGTAAATTCTTTTGATGCAACTGCCTCTAGATACACCGCAGGTTTAATCAATGAGCCGATAGGGCGTACTGCATCTAAAGCACGGTTAAAGCCACCTTGACTAGGATCTCGACCGCCAACAATTGCCAGTATTTCGCCCTGATTTACCGATGTGACAACCACCGCACCTTGTAATTTATTTGCTGGTAATTTTTTTTGCTTTTCAAGTTTCTCAATCGTCCGCTTGAGCGATAATTCTGCTTGATGTTGAATGACCGGATCAAAGTTAGTGAAAATTTGTAAACCTTCAGAGCGAAGATCATCATCGTGGTAATCTCTTTTTAATTGTCGCTTAACCAAGTCCATATACGCCGGATATTCCGTTGCACCCGAACGTGGTTTAGGGATAAGTCGTAATTTACGTTCAATTTCTTTCTTATATTGCGTCTTATTTATAAGCCCTTGCTCAAACATTAGCTTTAAAACGAGATTACGTCTTTTAACAGCACGCGTTGGATGACGGCGCGGATCGTAATAAGAAGGCCCTTTTATTGTTCCAGCTAATAACGCTATTTCAGACAAGTTTAATTCTTTTATTCTTCTGCCAAAATAAAAGTGACTTGCAAGACCAAAACCATGAATTGCTCGCTGCCCTGATTGCCCGAGGTAAACTTCATTTAAGTACGCTTCTAAAATTTCGTCCTTCTCGTAATGCCACTCCACTAACAGTGACATAATCGCTTCGTTAACTTTTCTAATTAAACTACGTTTAGTGGTCAAGAAAAAATTCTTAACTAACTGCTGTGTAATGGTGCTGCCACCCTGCACCGTTCTACCCGCGCGGATATTTGCCCAAAGTGCTCGCAGAATAGAACGCGGAACAATGCCATGATGCGAATAAAACTCACGATCTTCCACCGCAAATAATGTCTTAACTAAAAGATCAGGCGTATCTTTTAATTGGATTAATAACCGATCTTCTTTATGTGCAGGATAAATACCGCCAATCAGCAGCGGCTCGACGCGCACCAAATCAACATTTTTTCCTGAGCCACGTTGCCTAAGTGAACTAACTACATTGTTAGAAAAACCTATTGATATTTTTTGAGCGGGTTCAACCCCATCCCAAAATTCAAACTCTCTTGTCACCAGATGAATACGATTGCCTTTTTTCCAATAACTAGCAGGTGTATTAAGACGTGAATTTGACTGAAACCCAATCTTCTTTAATTCTCGGGCCATCTCATTCGGGTTAATTGTTAAGCCAACGTACAACTCTAGGGGTCGCGCATAAACACGGGCAGGCAAAGACCACCGCTTACCTTCAAACAACGTCCTGACGGTATAATCGAGATAAACGACATAAACAGCACCAAACACAATGCTGAATAACGATAGCCGGATAAACCACTTTCGAAAAAATGTTTTTTTTCTCGGTTTACGGCTAACTTTACGTTTGCGGGCTTTTTTACGTGGCACGAAAATATACTTATCAATTAGAAGGTATTATTGTAACAAAACCTAGCAAGCTGTGCTGGAATCATCTCCAAAATCCCCTATACTTTTACCACCATGTTACGTTTATTCAGCACATTTTTACTCACGTTGCTCACCGCGTGTAGTAGCCAGCCATATCATCAGGAATACCAGCCGATTCCTGAAACAAACCATCATTCTGATATAAATAGTCGTGTGCTGGATATAGCCCGTGAACAACAAGGTATTCGCTATCGGTATGGCGGTAATAACCCACGTAGCGGCTTTGATTGCAGTGGTTTAATTCAGTTCAGCTATGCCCAACTTGGTAAACGTATTCCTCGCACGACACGCCTGCAATTTAAATCCAGAAAGCCCATTTCAATTGGGCGAATACGCCCAGGTGATTTATTATTTTATGAAACTGAGGGACGCAGACCCGGCCATGTTGCGATGTACCTTGGCCAAGGCAAAATGATTCATGCACCCTCTTCTGGTAAACAAGTGAAAATTACCCGATTAAATAACCCTTATTGGCGTAAACGGCTAATAGCGGCCGGTCGGTATTAATGTAAGTCGCTGTATTATAAGAATAATCACCTATCCGCCCGTTTTACCCACAAAAAAATATGTGACTTTTTCACCTTCTGATAGTGTCACTGTTCATCGTTTTTTCAACCCGAAATTTGGATACTGTCCCCAACAAATAAGAGGACAGGGTTATGACTTCACTACCGGCGTATATCAACGCATCCCACATTAAAAAGACTATCGCGCTGTTTATTATGCTAATGACTGGCCTCGTTAATGCCAGTGATGCACAGCAACCGGATAAAGTGATTGCTGAAACAACCGCCACCATGCTCACTGCACTGAAAAAAGACCGCGAACTGATTAACCAATCTCCCAGGCATGTTCATGTGCTTGCGAATCAAATAATCATGCCGCATGTCGATGTGCAACGAATGTCATCATGGGTATTAGGAAAACATTGGCGGCGTGCGACGAAAGAGCAAAAGCAATTATTCCCAGCGCAGTTTAGAAATCTTATTTTACGAACCTATGCAACCGCGTTATCTGAGTATACCGATGAAACCATAAATTATTTGCCCCTGCACACCAATGGCAATGAGGTTTCCGTTAAAACAATAATAGAACGCCGTTCAGGCCCCAATATTCCGGTTGCTTACCGTATGCATAAGACGCAAGGGGAATGGAAAGTGTATGACATTAGCATTGACGGTATTAGTCTTTTGAGCAACTACCGTCGCAGTTTTTCCAGTGAAATTCGCCGTCATGGTATTAATGGCTTAATAAACAAACTAATGGCGAAAAATAACACTGTCATAAAAGAGGAAAGCAAAATAGCTAGCAATTAAGCGTTTTGATTTAAATTGTTTCGGGGGGTAGTCCAACCGCTATAGCAAAATGCTATAGCGGTTTTTTTTGTCGGTTGCGATTAATTATAACTCTGTTTGTCTCATCGCTCGCCATATAAATAAATTAAATCATTAACTGCCATACTTACCTAATGATGACTGCAGCTTTTCTGATAACGATTTCAAATGCTCAGTCGTCTCACTTGTTTTCTCTGATCCTTCAACCGTTGAATTAGCCACCTCAGTAATACTAACAATAGAACGACTCATTTCTTCCGCTACTGCCGTTTGCTCTTCCGCAGCACTCGCGATTTGTGTCGTCATATCATTAATTGATTTTACCGAGCTAGAAATTTCCGACAGTGCTTTCGCCGTCGCTTCTGTTTGAGAAGAACCATCTTCCCCTAATTCTTTTGCATGAAGCATAACTTTAACAGCATCTCTGGTACCCGATTGCAATTTCTCAATCATTGACTGAATTTCATTCGTCGATTCCTGCGTGCGGCTAGCCAATGTTCTTACTTCGTCAGCAACTACTGCAAATCCTCGGCCCTGCTCACCTGCACGAGCTGCTTCAATCGCTGCGTTCAACGCCAATAAATTAGTTTGTTCAGCAATACCCTTGATGACATCCAATACCATTCCGATGCTACTACTGTCATCTTCTAATTTAGTGATCACATTAGCAGCGCTCTCCACCTCGGCAACCAAGTTATCCATTGCCTTCATTGCAGCAACGGCTATTTCTTCGCTGTGTTGGGTAGATGCTTCAGCATCATGCACTGATGAAGCTGTGTCAGACGCATTCTTTGCAACCTCTTGAGCCGTAGCGGCCATTTCATTCATTGCCGCAGCTAATTGCTGACTTTCCAATTGCTGTGTTGCCGTTAGCTCACTACTGCTTTCTGTTACCAAAGATAATTCCTTGGTCGCATCCTTAAGCAAATCGACTGAATTATTTACGCTTCCGATTAAAGTTTCAAATCGAGATAATAGTCCATTACAAGCTGAAGCAATTTGTACCACTTCTGTGCTGCCCTTTTCTTCTGCGCGCATACTTAAGTCATGCCCATTACTTACCTTTTTCATAAACTCTGACAGGTCGTGTATCGGTTGTTGAAAGTGCTTGCCAATATAATAAACAATACCTGCAATAACTACGGCCATCATCGAAGCCAATACCAATAACAAAGTCCATTCAAAACTGGCAATCGATTGAAGTTCACTACTATCTTGTAGGCCCGAATCAATTGCAACCTGCATCAAATTAGACATTGCGGTATTAATACTGATTAGCATTATTGCGAGCAACAGCAATGTTGCTCCAGCCGAAACTAACAGTGTCGTTTTAAATGTTATTTTAGGTACTCTCATGATTCCACCTTAATCTGCCCAATACTCGTTAATACGTCCGTATGAGAACCTTATCGGCAGGTGACTGGAAAGCATTAGAACATTGTAACAACCGAATAAATTACTTAAATTCATTAAAAACAATAGGTTAATGGTTTTCAATTGTTTATCAATTCGCACATATGCGCCAGCTCACAAAATTGTAGGCTTTCGGGGCTGTATGCCTTTATCCATCAGTGTTTAACAAAGGTAACTAGCTGATTCAGGCTACTAACGTTACCGACATGAGTCTGTTGGCATAACCATAATTACTCTAGCGCAAAAAAATACTTATTTTTTCTTTAGGGCTGTCGATAACCGAATAACAATCAATGAAACTGGATAATCTACAAATGAACAGTTTAAAAAACATCGGCTGGGTAATAATTTTATTCATCCCCTTACCAAGTTTTGCAGAGTCAACGCTTGTTTTCTCAGGCATCAAAGGTTCCGTAAATTCTGATATCAGTATGCGTGTTCTGGAGCCAGCTTATAAACAATTGGGTATCAATGTGGAGTACTTACCACAGCCAGGAGAACGATCTCTGAAATCATCAAATTCTGGCGCGGTTGATGGTGAAGTGTTTCGTATTGTGAATGTGCAAAAGCGATACAAAAATCTTATTCCTATCCCTACTTCTATCAATGTACTACAAGGTATCGCTTTTACTCGAAATTTGGATATTAAAATTGATGGCTGGGAAAGTTTACGGCCATATAACATCGGTATCCAGGTAGGAATAAAATTTGCCGAAAGAGGAACAAAAGGGATGCGGCGTATTATGGTCGACACCAATGAGCAACTATTTAGAATGCTAGATAGTGGTCGCGTTGACGTTATTGTAGCGGCCCATGCCAATGGATTGAAAACACTGAATGCATTAAAGCTAAAAGGCATCCGCACTTTAAGACCTGCTATTCAAGAATACCCTTTATATCACTATTTGCATAAAAGGCATTCTGCACTTGTGCCTAAGCTGGATGCCGTGCTTCAGAAATTAAAATCTTCTGGACTCATCAAAAGCACCCGACAAAAGTCGCTAAAAAATCTTTCTAACAATACAGATAATAAATAATTAATTTTTATGACCCATAAGAAATCAATTGCCACACAACTTTTTAGAGGCATATTTGGCTTATATCTAATTGTGACTTTAATTGTTACTGCGGTCCAAATGTATTATGAATATGAACATGTAAATAACAGCGTCGAGGATGAGGTATCTCGGTTGCCCATCACCTACGTTGCCAGTCTTGGTGATGCAATGTGGACATATAATGAACGTGCTATTCGTTCTATATTGATAGGAATGAACGAAGTTGCTGTAGTCACCGGTGTAATCATTACTGATGGCGCAAAGGTGCGAGCGTATGGAGAAGTTGTTGACACTGATGGCAGTTACGCACTGTACGACGAGGAGGGTGTTAAATCCGCTACGCAAAAACAAACATATTTTGAAAAACTTATTAGTCACAAATTTCCAATCACTTATCTGAAAAACAATGGAGAAACTGTTAATTTAGGCGAAGGCGTAATATACACAAATAATAAAATTGTCTTTGAACGTGTTAAATTCGGTTTCTTCTTAACCATCATTAATTCTATTGTTAAAACAACAGCACTATTTGCTATTTTTCTTTTCTTTATACAACGTGTTTTAAGTCGCCCTTTATTGCAACTTGCAAGCCAAACCAGCTTAGTCAGTATGGACAATCTAAACGACATGAAAATTAATGTAAAAACGCGAGGAAGAAACGAATTAAAAATTGTTGAAGAATCTTTTAACGGCATGATCAGTAAATTACTTCTCGCAAGAAACGAACTTGATACCATTAACCAAAGCCTGGAAGATAAAGTTCGAGCCCGTACAGCTGAACTAGAAAATGAAGCCCACACTCGCATGCTAGCGCAACAACAGGCTGAAGAAGCCAACGCAATAAAAACGGATTTTATTGCCAATGTCAGTCATGAAATAAGAACACCAATGAGCAGTATCTACGGCATGGCTCGCTTTATACAAAGCACTCAGCTTGATAAAGATCGAAAAGGTTATGTGGATATCATCGTTAAAAATTGTGAACATTTGATGGAAATCATTAACCAAATTCTTGATTTTTCAAAAATTGAATCCGGTAATCTTGAACTAGACTGTTCTTCCATCAACCTTACTGAATTTCTCAGCAATGTGGTTAAATTATTTGAGCACCAAGCATCAGAAAATAATATTGAAATTAATTTTTCTATCCAAGATGACGTGCCCGACGAAATATGGACTGATAAAAATCGTTTACGCCAAGTCATCACTAATCTGGTTAATAACGCAATGAAATTCACTACAGCTGGCAGCATTGCCATTGCAGTTAAAACCTGTGCTGGTAGCCAAGAGAAATTAGAATTTTCAGTGGCTGACACCGGTATTGGTATTCCCAAAGAGCGCCAATCAAAGGTATTCGACTCATTCATACAGGCTGATTCCTCAATATCGAGAAAATATGGGGGCACCGGTCTCGGGCTATCAATTTGTAAGCATTTTGTGGAAATGTTTGGTGGTGAAATTTGGTTAACGAGCAGAGAAGGAAAAGGCACAACTTTTTACTTCACTATCCCTAGCGGAATTGGCGAGCTAACGAAGGACATTGCTGTCTCTCATTGAACCTATTGCTCTGTAAAGTTCCTAGACAATAAAAAAGGCCCGCATAAAGCGGGCCTTTGTTTTATATGGCGTCCCGTAGGGGAGTCGAACCCCTGTACTCGCCGTGAAAGGGCGATATCCTAGGCCTCTAGATGAACGGGACAAATTGTACCTGTTTTCAAAATTGGTGGAGCTAGGCGGGATCGAACCGCCGACCTCTTGCATGCCATGCAAGCGCTCTCCCAGCTGAGCTATAGCCCCGAGAAAACAGAGCGCGCACTTTAATGCAGTACGGCCATGGTGTCAACGGCTATTGCCAAAAATGGCTAAAAGAAAGGCTTGCAGCTCAATTTTACCTTATTCAGATGATCTTATGATTTATTGTCCTGCTCAACTTTTGCCCAGGTATCACGCAACGTCACAGTGCGGTTAAACCGCGCTACACCGCTCTCTCCTGACTCTGCATCACGGCAAAAATAACCCTCACGCTCAAATTGGAAGCGCTCGCCAGGCTCTGCATCTGCGAGTGCCGCTTCACACTGGCAACCATGCAGTATTTGCACAGAATTCGGGTTCAGATCTGTTTCATCCGTTGGTTGAGGGCTGCTATATAACCGGTCATAGAGATAAACATCTGCTGTCAGGGCATGCTGTGCTGAAACCCAATGAATAACCCCTTTTACCTTACGACCTTCAGGGTTGGCACCCAGCGTTGCTTCATCATAGCTGCAGCGTAATTCAATAATATCGCCCTGTTCGTCTTTGATCGCTTCATCACACCGAATCACATAGCCGTTTCTCAAACGTACTTCACCCCCGGTTACCAAACGTTTAAATTTTTTATTGGGTTTAACTTCCATAAAATCTTCTTTATCGATATACACTTCTCGACTAAATGGAATTTTACGTGTGCCTAGTGATTCATCTTGTGGATGATTAGCGGCGTCGAATTCTTCAACTTGCCCTTCAGGGTAATTTTCAATAATCACTTTTAGTGGATTCAATACCACCATACGGCGTGATGCGTTGACATTTAAATCGTCACGAATACAACTTTCGAGCACACCCATCTCAACCGTGTTATCTGATTTGGTGACGCCAATGCGATCGCAAAAATCGCGGATCGAGGCGGGTGTAAAACCTCGCCGGCGTAAACCTGCGATAGTTGGCATGCGTGGATCATCCCAACCCGCTACGTGCCCTTCACTGACTAAAGCCGTGAGTTTACGTTTACTCATGACCGTGTATTCTAAATTCAGTCTCGAAAATTCTATTTGTTGCGGATGACAATCAATTGAAATGTTATCTAATAGCCAATCGTACAATGGTCGGTGATCTTCAAACTCTAAGGTGCATAAAGAGTGTGTAATGCCTTCCAATGCATCTGAAATCGGATGCGTAAAATCGTACATAGGGTAGATACACCACGCTTCACCCGTTTGGTGGTGGATGACGCCGTGGCGAATTCGGTACAAAGTTGGATCACGCATATTCATGTTAGGCGATGCCATGTCAATTTTTGCACGTAATACATATTGACCGTCTTCAAACTCTCCAGCGCGCATACGTGAAAATAAATCTAAATTATCTTCAACACTGTTTGAACGGCCTGGGCTGTCTTTGCCTGGCTGAGTTAAGTTGCCACGATACTCACGAACTTGTTCCGCATTCAAATCGCACACATATGCATTACCCGCTTTAATGAGTTCAACAGCAAAATCATGCAACTGCTCAAAGTAGTCTGACGAGAAAAGCACTTTGTCTTTCCAGTGAAATCCTAGCCAGCTCACATCTTGCTGAATAGATTCAACAAACTCGATGTTTTCCTTGTGTGGGTTGGTATCATCAAAACGCAAATTACAGCTGCCTTTGTAATCCAACGCGATACCAAAATTAAGACAAATAGATTTAGCATGACCAATATGTAAGTAACCATTTGGCTCTGGTGGGAAGCGCGTAACAACGGCGCCGTTGTTTTTATTGTTTGCAACGTCTTCATCAATAATTTGACGAATAAAATTACTACGAGTTATTTCTTCACTGCTCATTTTCTATTTTCCCGTTACTAGCTAGCGGTTTCGTTAGCGCGAGCTTCTATGTAAGCCAAGGCCCTATCAATACGCCTTAAACAGGCTTCCTGACCAACCAGAAATAAGGTGACATCAATACCCGGTGACGCAGCACGACCAACCACGGCCACACGCAAAGGTTGAGCAACCTTACCCATTTTAACGTCCAGTGCTTCTGCCACATCATGAATGGCAGAATGAATAGCCTCCTCAGTCCATGACTCTATTGCCGCCAATGCTCCACGGATTTTTATCATCGGTTCGGCTGCAACCGGACGCAAATTTTTCTTCGCGGCTTTTTCATCAAATTCTTCGTAGTCTTTATAAATGAACTGACTAATGTCAGCCATTTCAACTAATGTGTTAGCACGTTCCTGCTGTGCTTTTACAACGTCGACCAAATTTGGACCTTGGCTTGGATCGATACCTAGCTTACCTAAGTGAGGGCTCAACAATGTTGCAATATGTGCCGGATCAGCCTCTTTAATATAATGTTGATTTAACCATTCCAGTTTTTCTGTATTAAAACTCGATGGTGCTTTATTGACATCGTCAACATCAAAGAGCGATGTCATTTCATCAATGCTAAAAATTTCTTGATCGCCATTAGACCAGCCAAGTCGTACTAAATAATTTAGTAACGCTTCTGGCAAGAAGCCGTCTTCACGGTATTGCATGACACTCACGGCACCATGGCGCTTAGACAACCGAGAACCATCATCACCCAGTATCATTGGTACATGGGCGTAGATCGGTGCTTCTGCACCTAAAGCGTTTAATATATTAATTTGGCGGGGAGCATTGTTAAGGTGATCATCACCACGAATAACGTGAGTAATGTTCATGTCCATGTCATCAACCACAACAGTTAGGTTATAAGTAGGACTTCCATCAGTACGACGAATAATTAAATCGTCTAGCTCATCATTGCTAATGGCTACTTTGCCACGAATCAAGTCATTAACGATGACACTGCCCCCTACCGGATTACGAAAACGGATAACGTGGGGCGCATCAGGAACATCCGCTTTGTTTTTTAAACAGTGGCCGTCGTAACGAGGCTTGGTTTTAGCCGCCATTTGGGTTTCGCGTAAGTCTTCCAAACGTTCTTTACTGCAGTAACAGCGATAGGCATGTCCATCATCGAGCAGTTGCTGGATAATTTCATCATAACGGGCAAAGCGATCAGTTTGGTAAATCGGGCCTTCATCGTAATCAAGCCCCAACCATGTCATGCCTTCAAGAATGGCATTTACCGACTCTGCGGTTGAGCGCTCTAAATCGGTATCTTCGATACGGAGCACAAATTGGCCACCGTGTTTACGAGCATATAACCATGAAAATAGTGCTGTGCGTGCTCCACCTACGTGTAAATAACCAGTTGGACTGGGAGCAAAACGGGTACGAACTGTCATTTTTTGTGAATCCGAGCTTTAAAGCCGACTATTCTACCAGCGCGTGAACAAAAATGGGCATTTTCGTTCTTGTTTCGGTGATTTATTTAGCGCCTGTTTCGACGGGTTTACTTCTCATGCGTTTGATGATTCTCGGCAAAAACAAGCTCACTGCAATAAGTGCTAATGCCAGTAAGCCCTTTTGAATTAAGCCATCGCCACCTGCCGCAGCTTCTCTACCTACATAGCCCAAATAAGTGTAAGCAACGGCCCCTGGAAACATGCAAATATAAGAGGTGATCAAGTAATGGGTGAACTTAATTCGCGTTAACCCCAATGCAAAATTCAAGACATTAAAGGGAAATAAGGGTACAAGTCTGACAAATGCAACAAACCGCCACCCTTCTTCTTCCACCCCATTTTTTAATTGGGCTAGGCGGCCTCCAGCTTTTTTCTCTACCCAATCCGAAGCTAAATAACGTGCGAGTAAAAATGCAATCCCGGATCCAATTGTTGCACCGGTAAGATTGTATAATGTTCCCCACACAGGGCCAAAAATGGCTCCGCCTGCAAGCGTTAAAACCGCACCGGGGAAAAATAAAACCGTGCCGATAATATAAATCAACATAAATACAAACGGCCCGGCTATCCCTGCGTTAGCGACCCATGATTCCAGCGCCTCGGCATTCAACGCATCACGATACAAATAAGCTAAAGTAATACCTGCGGCTATCAGAACAAACAAGATGGCTCGAATTAAATTAGCCTTCATCGCTATCATTCCAATTTCGGCGATTAATCGTATAGCCGCCTATTTTCTTCCTAAACGGCAAAATTAATAACCCATGTAGCCATGAGACTTGCTTAGGCTCATTGTAATAATGAATTCCAATCGTCATGCCCTTATGTCCCTTACGTGGTTCAACCGTATATGTACCAAACAGTCGATCCCACCAAGTCAGGTTGAAACCAAAGTTGCTGTTTGCTTCATCATCTTCAACAGAGTGATGAATTCGGTGCATATCCGGTGTCACGATCAACCATCTTAACCAGCGATCAACCGCGATCGGTAAACGTACATTGGCATGGTTAAACATCGCGCCCGCATTAAGCAGAATTTCAAAAATCACCACTGCAATAACTGGTGCACCTAGCACAACAATTGCTGCAAACTTAATTAACAATGAAAAAATTATTTCTATGGGATGAAACCGTAGCCCAGTTGTTACATCAATATCCGGATCGGCATGATGAACACGGTGTAGCCGCCATAACACAGGTACCGCGTGAACAAGCACATGTTGTAAGTAAATAACAAAATCTAAGGCAATGACCGAAAGAATAATGGCAAAAACAAAAGGAACATCATAATAGTTCATCAATCCCCACTCATTCGTGGCAACAAAAGCTGCTACTCCTACGGCAGCCAATGGGAAAAGCCACCGTGCAACAATAATATCCACAACGAGTAACGCAAAGTTGTTTGACCACCGCAGTAACCGCGTCAGTACTCTATTTTTCTGTGGGCTTAATATTTCCCATACAGCCATAATAATTAGCATGCCAAAGAAAATGCCTGATCTTAGCGGCTTCTCGTTTGCCATTATCCACTCTGTTAATTCCATTCACTACACCCTTGGTTGAGTTTTACTAAACTAAATAGAAAGCCCTTCTTGGCTTCGAACGCTTGCGATAAATTGGTTTAGTAAAGTGTAATACAATACAACATAAATATACTTATATTATTGGTAAATAACTATTTTTAAATAATCATTCTGCTAAACTGATTAATATAAATAAAAAAAGCATATGGGAATCAAGCTTGAGCATCCAAAATGAATTTTTAACGCTTCGAACGCACATGCAAAACACCATTGTTGGGCAAACCAAGCTGCTTGACCGCTTAATGATTGGCTTACTTACTGGTGGGCATATATTGTTAGAGGGCGCACCTGGCCTTGCAAAGACCACCGCAGTGAATGCGCTGGCAAGCGGTGTCCATGCAAGTTTTCAACGCATTCAATTTACGCCTGATTTAATGCCAGGTGACTTAACTGGCACAGAAATTTTTGATCCTAAAGCAGGTTCATTTCGTTTTATGCCTGGCCCATTATTTCACGAAATAATTCTCGCCGATGAAATTAACCGAGCCCCTCCAAAAGTTCAATCGGCATTATTGGAAGCCATGCAAGAACACCAAGTCACGGTCGGTGGTGAAACGCATCCTTTGTCTGATCTGTTTATTGTTATGGCAACACAAAATCCGCTCGAACAAGCTGGTACTTACCCTCTACCTGAAGCCCAACTTGATCGATTTTTACTACATGTAACTTTAGATTATCCAACTGCCGATGAAGAATTAACTATTTTACAGCAAGACAAAAAACATCACTTTGGCGATGAGAAGCAAATTGAAGCCAGTCTTATTAGTCCTAAAACTGTGCTTGATGCGCGTCGAGAAGTTGCTGACATTTATGTCGACGAGCAACTAGAGAAATACATTATTAACATCGTGGCAGCCACACGAAAACTGGAAAGTATTACGCCTGATTGGAAAGATTACTTAATTGCAGGCGCTTCACCGCGCGCTTCAATTGCCTTACTGCGATCTTCTTCAGCTGTTGCTTATTTAGCAAAACGCGACCATGTGGTTCCCGATGACATCATTGCTATTGCACCTGATGTTTTGCGCCATCGAATAATCCCCGGGTATGCCGCACGCGCAGCCAATGTAACTAAAGACGCTATTATTGAACGAATACTAGAACAAGTACCGGTTCCTTAATTGGTCGTGCAAAATTGCTGCTTAATATAATAAATAAGTTAATCAATATCGTATGGCGAGATCCTGGCGCCCTGACAACTCAGCGCGCCCTACTGAAACAAGTTGAAATTGAAAAGCTTAGGCATCTTGCAGAAAAACCAGTGAGTAATTTTTTACATCAACATGAAATAGAGCATCGTCAGTATGGTGATATTCGATCAGTTTATCGAGGGTATGGGCTAGATTATGAAGAAAGTCGTCCCTACCAAACTGGCGACGAAATGCGTTTCATGAACTGGCGCTTGTCTGCCCGAAGTAATGAACTTTTTATGAAAGTATTTAGGGAAGAACGGAGACCCTCTGTTTTTATTTTAGTCGACCGCCGTCAAGCAATGCGTTTCGGTAGTCAATCAAGACTAAAAGTAACACAAGCAACACGCATTTCTGCCTATTTAGCATTTCTCGCTAGACAACAAAACTCACCTATCTCTGGTGTAATACTAAATGAAACAGCTGAGTGGATACCTGAAGCAAGTGGCGAAACCGGTGTATATAACTTGTTAAACCAAGCTAATTCAGCATGCCCACCTATCCAAGATTATGAAAGTGAAGTATCACTTAACCACACATTACGATTACTTCTTAATATGTTAGTTCGCGGTTCAATTGTCTATTTAATCAGTGACTTTCATGATTTAAATTCATCTTCACAGCCGTTGCTTCTTCAGCTCTCTGAAGAGCATAAGCTTATGGCGATTAATATCGTTGACGATGCTGAAAAAGAGCTTCCTCAGACATCTTCAATCAGTATCTATAACCCTGAGCGGAATGAAGATATTTATTTAGAAGCAAAGAATAACAATGTAAGCCTGCAGTATCGTCAATATGCTGCTAAGCACTTTTCCGATATTCAAAACATTTTATCGCAATTTGATATTAACTATACTGAAATGAATACGGATTTAGATAGAATCGACCAACAAATATCCCTGTCATGAAACCGGTTGAATCTCTACAAAATCGCTTACTCGATATTGAGCTGCCAGCAACGCCACCAGAAGCGGTCGATTATGCAACAATAGCATTAGCCGTTATTTTTGCCCTTTCAATATTAACGATTGTTATTGGTTTTTTTCGTAGCCAACAGTTTTTAAATAAGCGTTTACTTGCACAACTGAAAAAAAAATTAAGCGTATCAATGATTAGTCCACGAGATGCCAGCTATGAGCTAGCTAAGATATTAAAGTCGGCACAAAAAACAAGCCGTCTAATCCCAAACCGTAATCCATCAAACCAATGGAATGCGTTTATAGCCCAGTTATCTGATCTGCGTTATAAAGAAAGCGATTGCGATAAAACTGCTGTATTAAAACTGATTAATGACGCGCAGAGCTGGCTAAAGTCGCCGCAATCATGATAATAGAACAAATCACATTCAATAATATCAATTGGCTGTGGATGTTAGCTATCCTTCCCCTAGTGTATGGCTTGCTTGCTTATTTTGGAAAAATTAACAATAGTTCCTCGTTGGTTGATGGTCTATCTGGAGCCAATACGCGCGTAAGGCATCCACTCTACAAGTTACTATCACAAGATAGCGGATTCAAAAACAATTCATCTTACATAAAGCTCGTTTTTTATTGGCTAATGCTTTCATTGCTCATTATCTCACTTGCAGAGCCTATTCAAATCGGAGAAAAATTACCCGACCCTCCGCGGCAACGTGACATTATATTTATTGTTGATACCTCAGTTAGCATGGTTCTTAAAGATTACATGCTTGAAGGTAAACGCGTCGATCGAATGAGCGTTGTCAGATCAACGCTTAAAAATTTTATTGAGCAGCTCAAAGGCGACAAAGTATCTATTATCGCTTTTGCTGACAAACCACATGTTCTAGTTCCATTAACAAGCGACACACATTTGTTAAAGTCGATGCTGTTACGCTTACGCACAGGTATTGCGGGCAGAAGTAGCTCACCTGGAGACGCTGTCGCGCTTGCGATAAAACAAACAGAGAAATTGAAAAACCGGCATCAAATAATGGTGCTTCTTACTGATGCTGCTTTGCCCATCGGTGATATTACCCCGATGCAAGCAGCCGATTTTGCAGCAAAAGCAGGCATTCCGCTCTACACAATTGCAGTGGGTGCCGACAATTATAAAGCAGAAGAGCAACGAATAACTGGGCTTGTCTATCATCCCGCTGACCGAACCTTACTAAAGAAAATGGCTGAATTAACAGGCGCCAAGAGTTACCTTGCTGGCAATAGTCAATCTTTAACAGACGCGGTGACTGAAATAGAACAGCAACAATTTAACCAGCAAAGAGTGACTCCTCGATACATTCGAAACAACTTGTATCACTGGCCTTTATTATTAGCACTTACCTTACTAACGCTGTTTCAATTACGAACTGTATTCTGGAAATTACGACAATGAATGCCGTTTCTTGGAACATGCCGTGGCTGTTACTTCTTGCTCTCCAACCCCTGATTGTTGTGTTGCTACGAAGCTATTTCGAACAACGCAATATTAATTGCTATGTAAAAAAAGAATTCCAACCCTGGGTCATCATTAATAACAATCAACCTAAAATAAATAAAATTTTAAATAAAAATACTGCTTATTGTTTTGCTTGGATATTATTTGCAATTGCTGCTGCTGGGCCACGTGTGGCGGACAAAGTGAATGAAGATGTTAGCGACACAGGTCGCGATATAATGATAGTTCTGGATATATCACAATCAATGCACGCCACAGATCTAACCCCAAGCCGGCTCAGCCATGCACATAAAAAAATAGAATATCTTATCAACAATATAAATAATAGTCGGATAGGAATTATCATCTACGCAGCAAAACCACACTTATATGTTCCATTAACCTATGATAAAGAAGCTTTAAATTTTTATCTCAAGAACATTAAGTTCCTAATACCGCCTAGTCAAGGCTCTCATCCTTCGCTCGCACTGGAGCTTGCCAAAAATCATCTGGAGCACAAGGATTTTCGAGAGAGCAAGCACCCAAAATCTATTGTATTAATGACAGATGCCGATTCTGCAGAAAAAGAAAGCAACAAATTAAATAAGTTTCCTCGCGGCTCTGAAAACAAGCACATCCCTGTTTTCACATTGGTGATGGCGAGTAATCATGGTGAGGCCATACCTGATTTTAATGATGGATGGGTGAATATTAAGGGAAATACAATAGTTAGCAGGCCAGTCACGAAAAATTATCAATTACTTAGTGATAAAAGTGGCGGGATTCTAAAAAATGCCACTGATGATGATTCAGATATCATTTCAATAAGCAGTCAAATTCACAATCATACTACTGATTCTATAACACCGAATAAAAAAGATAACTGGAATGAATTATTTACGTACTTTCTTTTCCCGGCAATTATTTTGATGTTTATCGTCATGTTTCCATATAAATTGCAATTTAAAAAATTATTACACAGCACCCACAGCATGCAAATATTTGTCTTAACCTGTTGCATCGCTATATTCGCTTTTACGAGCATACCAGCCTTTGCCAACCAACAGGATGACTTGCGTGACGCATATGAAGCTTTAATTAATAAAAATTACATTAAGTCTAGAGAGCTATACTCATCAATAAATGGGTTCGAGGGAAGATTTGGTGAAGGCGTATCATCTTATCGTCTTGCCGACTACCCTCGTGCAATTCGGCTATTTAAACAAGCCGTATTACTCGCAGAAACGGATTCACATTTAACTCAAAGCTTATACAACCTTGGAAATAGTTATTTCGAAATTGGAAACTATAAACAAGCTATTTCCAGTTTCGACGGCGCACTAAAATATCAACCCCAACATATGCCCAGCTCAAATAACTTAGTCTATTCAAAAAAAGCGTTAGCTGCTGTCGAAAAGAAATCAAAACAACTTGCTATAACCAACCGTGCTGGACGCGGCCCGCGCTCCGCATTAGCAGCTGACAATTTAATTTTTAATGATACCAATAACGTCTCGCTAAGTGATAATGAAAGTAAAACCAGTCCCACTAAAAATTCCAGTTTGAGTAATGACAATGAGATACCGGCATTTATCATCTTAAGGGGTATTGAGTTTGCTAGCGGTTCTCCCTCTAAACGCCAAAAGGTAAGCACTGACTTAATAAAGAATATTGAGAATAGTACTCATATTGCTCAGTATAGTAGCGTATATGATAACCAACCCGCGTTGTGGCAAAGAATATTTGAAATCGAAGAAGGCTACCCTGCCCCATTAGAAAAGCCGGATGTACTACCTGGTATCTTGCCATGGTAAAACATTACGTTTTAATAATATTATTGTTGCTACCCTATCAATCGCAGGCTAATAGTTCTTTGCAAATCGTCATTGATCAAAAAAAGAATGAATTAGGCAACCCCATTTATGCGAAGATTATTGCAAAAAACATTATTAAAAATTTATCTGCGTTAGATTTGATGCCGTTGCATAATGATTTTGGAATAGAGGTTGTTGAAAGTGCCAATAAAAATGAAGATGATAATGCTATACAAACACTCAGCCTCAAATTATACCCTAGACAATCAGGCACATTGACAATTCCCCGCCTTTATTTAAATAAACATGAGACTTCACCCATCGAATTAACTGTTTACCCTGCTATGGATGCAAGCGGAGTGATTGATTTCGAAACGACGTACAGTAGCAAGTCAGTATGGCAACGACAGCAAGTAATAATCAACATTACAATTATTTCCCCGGCAAAATTTGCGCGTATCGAACTTGGGGATTTCACTCAGCCAGGCATGGAATCTGTTAAAATCGAAGCTACTCAGACAAAGACAAATGAAGGTAATTTCAAACTAAGTACCGGATGGAAAGTATACCCGCAACTAAGCGGCCAGCATATATTAAGTCCACCAGCTATCAATTATTGGTTAAACGGAAAAATTCAACGCAAATTTTTTCCAACCACTCAGCCCATACGCGTACAAAGCTTACCAGCATATGTACCTCCCTTCATGCCCGTAGGTGTCCTCAAGGTGCAAAGTCGTTTATCGCATGATAATACCTGGGTAGTTGATTTTTCGAGCCGCGATATTTCACCAAAATCTATGTCATTACTGTCAGTGCCACATAGAAAAGTACCAAATGAGAAATTTGGTGAAACTACCATTACAAAGCATGCTAAAAACCGGCTATCTCATTCCATTCCCTTACAGTTGACTCATAGTCAATTTATTAGCCTTCCTTCACTAACGTATCGGTCATTTAACCCTTATACCGAGAGGTTAGGCACATATCGCACCAATAAACATAACAGTATATATTTAACCAGCTGGCTCAAAGCCCTTCTCGCGATTGCAGCAATTTTGATTATGCTTAAACTATTCATAGTAAGCTTTAACATTATCAATAAAATCGTTAAATACAAACATAGTAAGCGAGCAATTATTCGTTCCATTCCTGCTGCAACAACACCGAGTGAACTTCACTCTATTTTAATGCGATATGCTGAGCTGGAAAAATGGGGAAGTAATTTGTCATTAAATCAATGGGCTCATGCTTGGAGCAAAGCTCATCATAGTTGTCCAAAAGATTTAATTCAGCATTTATCGCTCGCTTGTTATTCGGCTCATAAACAACATAGCGATCAAGTGATTTTAAACAGAAAAGCATGTGAGCTTATTACTTTATAACCTACTTGTTTTCTTTGTTAAATGAGTAGATAGCCCTCACTTCATTACCTTTTTCATTATATTCAACCGAATCACATAGCTGTATTACAAGTTCAATTCCACGGCCAGAAAAATCAGCATTATTTTTTAACGATTTTCTAGAAGCATTGGTATCAAACCCACTGCCGTTATCCTTAACATCAATGACAATAACCCATTTACCTTCAATTTGTTTTTGTTCCATATTAATGCTGATTTTGGCGTTGCTTAACTCTTTTAAGCGCAACTCTCTTTGGGAAAAGTATTCTTGAAAACCATTAGGGCTAGCTTTTAACGAAGAATCCAAGCGCAAAAATCCATGTTCGAGTGAATTTGAGAACAATTCACTTAAAACAGTATAAAGACGTTCTTTATGTCCTTGAATAACATTAATTCCATTTACCATGTTTAACAACAATGGAACTGGGTTTTTCTTTTTCAATGCGTCTGCTTCAAATGTAATACTGGCTGACCATTCGGTAGCAATTCGTTTTATTCCCGCTTCACCTTTTGTATCTACCTGCCACGAGTCAATAGCGCTATCAACACTGACTTCAATAATGGAAATATCATCATTAACTTCACCCTCATGAACAAAATCAAATAATACATTTACTATTTCTTCTAACCTTGTTGACGTGTCTTGTGATTTTTGAAATAAATTTACATAATTATTCATCCCAAACTTAATACTATCTTTATCACGCACATCAAGCACACCGTCACTTGCAATGTAAACGCGCTCATTACCATGTAAGGAAATAATATCTATATCGCGATCGAACTTTTCAGGTGGCAATATGCCAAGTGCAGTATGAGAAGATGCAATTCTACTAATTATTACGCCGTTATCATTAGTAACAATAATGTCAGGCATGCTCCCATTCCAAACACTCATCGTTGTTCTTTCTTTATCGATTTCAATAAAACTGGCCGCACAAAACATGTTCGGCGGAAGAACTTTTTCTAATCGTTCATTTAACTCAACAACAATATCTCCAATTGAAAATCCCTTTGCTGTCATTTGATAAAAAATATCTGACGTTGGTATGGCGCCAATAGCTGCTGTTAGCCCGTGCCCGGTAAAATCCCCCAACATAACATTAAAACCACCTGAGGGAGTATAAGCCGAAAGCAAAATATCACCATTAAACTGTGTTACAGGTTTCATGAACTTTTGTACATTGGTTACTTGTTCAAACCCTTTATCAAGCACACAATCATAAATATGTTTAGCAACAAGCAATTCAGATTCTGCCTGCTTATTAAGTTCATCAAGTTTTTTCTCTTGCTCTCTTAAACTATCATGTAATTTTTTTATTCTGGTCAGTGCGATGATTTTTGCGTTGATTGCTTGAGAATCATAAGGTTTGTTAAGGAAATCATCCGCCCCATTCTCAACCGAGTTAATCAAGGATTTGGGTTTTTCACTGGATGTGATAGCAATAATCGGTATGAATTTATTACCTGCTAATTCTTTAATTTTTTTAGTCGCTGCATAGCCATCCATAACTGGCATCATTAGATCCATTAAAATCACATCAGGATCATATTCAAGATACTTGTCTACTGCCTGTTGGCCGTGCTCTGCTTCAATAACGTGATAATTTTCTTTACTTAAAATAGAACTCAATACACTGCGACTAAGTTCGCTATCTTCGGCAATAAGTACTTTCATTTAAACAATTGTGAACATCGTCTGGAAATTCGCCATTTTTAGCATTTCGATGATTTCTGGCCGACAACGTGTGATCTTGATACCAGCTGTATCACCCCCTACTTTTTCCCTCAGCATCAGAAGCATACCAAGTGCTGAACTGTCTATGTCTTCGACAGCACCCATGTCAATTGTGAATTTTTCTTCCGAGTATTCCGGGACTAATACGATTTTCCTGAACTCACTATTCATAGAAAAGTCGAATCTTCCATCAATCACAATAGTATTTTCGTTCTCTTTCTCGTCTTTGGTTATGCTGATACTCATAAATACTCCAGTACATACTCGATGCGTTGTTTTAAAGCCATGTCTGTATAAGCATTTTTGTTGCTTTATTGCTTCAACTAGGTTGCACTGACAATGCTACAGACATTGGCTGGGAGTTCCTGATTTTCTTGCTGCGGTACTAAACGTCCAATTTTAAGTATTTCACCCATAAATCTTGCATCTAATGGACGGCTAAATAAGTAACCTTGAATTGTCTCGCATTTATGGTTCAGTAGTATCTGTGCTTGTTCTAACGTTTCTACGCCCTCTGCAATAACATTCATCGAAAAAACTTTTCCTAAAGACAATATACCGATTACTATTTTTTCATCATCTGAATCTGTTGTTAAGTCCAATACGAACTCACGATCAATTTTTAGTGTATTAATTGGAAATCGTTTTAAGTATGCTAATGAAGAATGTCCTGTGCCAAAATCATCAATAGCCAGGCTTATTCCCAGTGATTTTATTTCATGTAGAATAGGGATTATTTCCTCAGGTGAGACCATTGCAGTCGTCTCTGTTATTTCCAGTGATATATCACTGCCTTGCAAATTGTACCGCGTTAATAGCTCTTTAAGCCTTGACACAAGGCTTGTATCATAAAAATGTTTAGTTGAAATATTCACAGCAACATGAGGTACTTTAATCCCCGTAGTTCTCCACTCTGATATTTGTTTACATGTCTTTTCCAGCACGTGGTCACTTATAGGTACGATCAAACCATTTTCTTCTGCCAATGGAATGAAGGCCGCAGGAGAAACGAGGCCTCTAACTGGGTGCTGCCATCGAACTAATGCCTCCATTCCTGTTATGTAACCAGTGGCAGCTTCTACTTGAGGTTGATAGTGAACAATAAACTCATCGTTCTTTAATGCCTGATATAAATCATTGCTAAGACATAATCTATCAGAAACTTGTTCTGCCATTTCCTTTTGATAGAAACAAAATCTATTTCGTCCAGTTTCTTTAGCTTCATACATTGCCGTATCAGCATTTTTTAACAGTCTCCCAATAGATTCGCCATCTGCCGGCGTCATGGCAATGCCTATGCTGGTACTAATGTGAAGTTCTTCATCGTTAACATTAAATGGTACATTGATGATTTCATTTATCCCTAACGCCTTGACTGCTGCATCTGCAGGTGAATCTATTGATTCGAGCAATACAATAAACTCATCGCCACCGATACGCGCAACAGTATCCATGCCACTAATTTGGCCTGTTAACCTCATAGCAACTTCGGCTAACAATTCATCACCAACTTCATGACCTAATGTATCATTGATTAATTTAAATTGATCAAGATCTAATAATAGTATTGCAACTATTTTATCCTGACGTTTTGCGCGTGAAACTGCGTGTTCAATTCGATCAATTAGTAGTAACCTGTTAGGTAAGCCAGTTAATGCATCATAGTAAGCCATGTGGTTGATGCGCATTTCATCTTTGTAATAACTCAGTATATTATGAACACGTTTCTTTAATTCAGTGTTGCAAATAGCTCTATCAATATGGTCGAGAACACCTTTTTCATAAATTGATGACAACAACGATTCTTCTGGGCAACTAGCAATTGAAACTAAACGCGTATATGGCAAACTTAAATCATCGTTAATATCTTGACAAAAAGAATTAATGTCTTGTGTTATTTTTGAATGATCAAAAAATATAAAATCGTGATTTTTATCTTCAAGTTGCAGTAGACTTAAATCTGATGACTTAGACCATTCTACAATGTAGTCATTTTCTTCAAGTATCTGCGAGAACAATGTGGTCCATTCATCTCGATCAGCAATGATAATTGCAACCGACTTTTTAGCTAATGGATTTGACATAATTACTTCTCATATTCTGGCAGATAGTGTCATTACTTATACTTTTATATCGACCAATAATGACGGAACATTAAGATTCTTTACTGTTCAAAAGCATCTATGTTGAAATTTTTCATTGTTGTGGCATACAAAAAAAACCCCGGAATAGGTCCGGGGTATATAAGGTTCTGCAATGCTGCAGATATTGGGAAGCAAAACACCATGAACATATGCGTTAACACTATGTTCATAAACTGTAACGGCCTTGTTTTCAGAAACTTTAACTTTCTGGTGCTATATTTTGATGGTTTTTTAAGTGATTGTTTTATATCGCTATTTATTTGTGTAGCAATTATGGAAATCACTCCAACAATCACTAACTAAAGAAATTAACTTCATGTCCGATATGTTTAGGAAGAAATAAATAACCTAACAAATTGGATATTGCTATGAATCGTAAGATACCCCTTCTTATAACCCTTATGTTCGTTTTGATGTCACCAGTAACGGGGATAGCAGGTGGTGGCGGTAGTAGTGCGCCTGTTGAAGGCCCTGGTTATTTGCCATTAAAACCTCCATTTGTCGTTAACATCCAAGATGGCAAGCGCTCACGTTTTTTACAAGTGGCCGTTCAATTAAAATTGTCAGACATGACAAAGGGCGAAAAAATCTTGCATCACGATAGCGTTATTCGACATACCATGCTGATGCTGTTAAGTGGTCAGGATGCCACATCTCTTTACTCTACGGTAGGAAAAGAAAAACTCCGTGTTAAAGCACTAGAAAGCGTTCGTACAGCGCTTAAAGATGAGATCAAGGAATTGCCCATCGATGATCTGTATTTCACTACATTTATTATTCAGTAGTCGAAGGTAATTTTAAGAAATTTTCACGATAATACTTAAGCTCGTCAATTGAATCTCGCACATCATCCATTGCGAGATGAGATGATGATTTTGAATGCCCTTTATATATGGCGGGCGCCCAGCGGCTAGCTAATTCCTTAAGTGTGCTGACATCCAAATTACGATAATGGAAGTAATCCTCAAGCTCGGGCATTAACCTCGCCATAAATCGCCTGTCCTGACAAATGCTGTTGCCACACATAGGCGACTTGCCTTTAGGCACATACTGCTTAAGAAATTCAATCGTTTGCTGCTCGGCATCGGCAGTTGTGAAATGACTCTCACGAACACGCGTTATTAATCCGGATTTTCCGTGTTGATTCGTATTCCAATCATCCATTCCGTCTATAACAGCATCATCGACATGGATCGCGACAATTGGGCCTTCAGCAAGCACATTTAGGTCCTTATCGGTGACAATTGTCGCAATTTCGATGATATGATCATTAAATGTATCTAAACCGGTCATTTCCAGGTCAATCCAGATAAGATTAGTAGCGTTTTGTGCCATTTGGGACTCCATATTAATTACGACTTGTCAGCGTTCAAAGCAAAGGCTACCCTGACACATTATTAAATACAATCTACCATAAATAGTTACTCATTATGTCAGCATCAATATTCTCAACGCTTTTTATTATTGCACTAGCTCTTTATACGGCTGTTCAATTATGGCTTTCAACTCGGCACCTTCAGCATGTTGCCACGCATCGCCATGAAGTGCCGTCCGCCTTTAGTGATCAAATTGATCTTGCCGCACACCAAAAAGCAGCCGATTACACAATTGCTAAAACATCATTAGAACGCATCGAGATCGTGATTGGCGCCGCAATTTTATTAGCTTGGACATTTGGTGGTGGTTTAGACTGGCTTGACTCTATTTGGTCAACCTCTGGCTTATCAACGTTATGGATTGGTACTGGGTTTTTATTAAGCTTATTTGCCCTACTCTCACTCATTGATCTCCCCATGTCGATTTACCGGACTTTTGTCTTGGAAGAAAAATTCGGGTTTAATCGCACCACGACCAAAACGTTTATTACTGACCAAATTAAGCAATTATTTTTGCTCATTATTATCGGTGCACCATTAATCTCAGCGATACTTTGGCTCATGGGTAACATGGGTGATCTCTGGTGGTTATGGGTATGGGCAGTCTGGACTGGTTTTGGTTTATTAATGATGTGGGCATACCCTGCCTTTATTGCACCACTTTTTAATAAATTCAAACCGCTTGAAGAAGGTCCACTTAAACAGATCATTCAGGATTTAATGACCCGTTGTGGGTTTACCAGCAATGGAATTTTTATTATTGATGGCTCCAAACGTTCTGGCCACGGCAATGCCTATTTCACTGGATTAGGTCAAAATAAACGTATCGTTTTCTTTGATACCTTAATTGAAAGCCTTAGCACAAATGAAATTGAAGCCGTCCTTGCACATGAGCTTGGTCACTTTAAGCGTAAGCATATTATTAAACGCATTATTAGCATGGCGATATTTAGTTTAATCGGCCTGGGTATACTTGGTTGGCTCATTACACAAAATTGGTTTTATACTGGCCTAGGTGTATCCACTGCTTCTTTACATGCCGCGCTGGCGTTATTTTTGATTGCGTTACCCGTATTCACATTTTTGCTACATCCAATCAGCTCATGGTTTTCGCGTAAGCATGAGTTTGAAGCGGATGCGTATGCAGCAAAAGTCAGCAATGCTAAGTCTTTAATTGACGCACTGGTTAAGCTCTATGAAGAGAATGCAAATACTTTAACACCCGATCCACTGTACTCTGCTTTTCATGATAGCCACCCACCAGCGGCGGTACGTATTGCCCACCTTGCCAGGTGAATTATGGCTGATTTAGTGACATCACAGTGCCAGCGGATTGACAAAGGTAGTCCTGCATTGAACGACAGTGAGCTTTCAACACTACTGGATAAAGTCCAGCATTGGCAACTAAGCAATGATAAAAAAAACATTTCGCGCCGTTTTGATTTTAAAAATTATTATGAAACGATTGCTTTTGTCAACGCGGCCGCATGGATTGTGCATCAACAAGATCACCATCCTGACCTAGAAGTAAGTTATAACCGCTGCAATGTCATTTTTAGCACACACTCTGTTGGTGGTTTATCTCGCAATGATTTTATTTGCGCGGCCAGATTTAATGCTTTGCTAGTTAATGAAGATAAATCAAAATAGCATCATGGCAAAAAACAAGCTTACTGAACAACAACAGCGACGCATTCAGTCAAACCAACAATCTCGGGTTGATGAAAAGGAAGGAACACTTCAAGGTTTAGTCATTGGTCAGGCAGGCCACAAACTGGATGTCGAAACGACTGAGGGTGTTTTACGCTGTAGTCGCCGAAAAAACACTGGCGCTATCGTAACTGGCGATCGTGTATTACTCGATGCTGTCCCTCCTTCTGAACATGTCATCACCGCAGTTCTGCCGCGTAGTAGTTTTTTAGCACGGCCAGATTTTCGAGGCCAAATGAAAGCCATTGCGGCCAATATAGATCGAATTTTTATTGTCTGTTCTGTAAAACCGGAATTAAATGAAGGTCTCATTGACCGGTATCTAGTTGCAACAGAAACGCTTGGCATAACACCTATACTTGTATTGAATAAAGTAGACTTAGCGGATTCAGATCAGCTTAGCTGCTTGCGCCAACGTGTGTCTGTTTATTCTAAGCTTGGTTATGAGGTAATTGAAAGTAGTGCAAAAATACAGCACGGTATCGATACATTATTAGAAAGCCTTCATCTTCATACCAGCATCATGGTCGGACAATCGGGTGTTGGAAAATCTTCACTCGTTAACGCGCTACTGCCTGGAAAAAATATTAAAACA